>Ga0209128_1000270_pt1 | contig 38421 bp, 35 predicted proteins | sample ETNvirnome_6_100_FD_184072 | JGI IMG/M metagenome (GOLD analysis project Ga0209128, IMG submission 184072) | Marine viral communities from the Pacific Ocean - ETNP_6_100 (SPAdes) (version 2) | ecosystem: Environmental > Aquatic > Marine > Oceanic | place: Pacific Ocean | collected 2013-06-19
AGTATGCAGATGGAAGTGCAGTGTTGCTAAGAAAGAAGGATATAATATTGCAAGTTCTTGAATCGCACGTTGACTTTGAGCGTGAAAACTTTGATATGGAGCTTTTTGAAATAACTTCTTCTATGAGCGATGGAACGTGTCATTATCCGGAGGGCCGATATTCTTTCATCAAGGCGAATGCTAGTTCTGGTGATTTGGTAGGAATGGAATCTGAGTTTGCCGAGTACTTTCTAGAAATTAATGTTGACAATCAAATAGACAAAGAAGTGCTTTGCGACTTAGGCATTGTCGACAAGTCTAATAACCTGTTCGATAACCGTATTACAGCATGCGCAGACGACGAGTCCAGACAGACAAATGAAAGCGTATACGAAGTGCCAGTAAACTCTGATGATGATGCTAATTACTGTGAGGACGACGAGACCTAAAAATGCCATCTAATGCAATCATGAACATTATGGGAGGATATATCCCCAAGGTCCGAATCGAAAGGGTTTCTTTGAGCAATGGCGGCAAGCTAATTGTAGAGGACAACCCGCATATTGTTGAGAAAGAGCTTGAGCGCGGAAATCCTCTTTCTGAGAAACATTTTAAAGATATTGGACCTGAAGAGCAGATACGGGCCATTAAAGCTGAATTTAATCGAGAAGTTGCAAAACAGTCGGCCATTGCTGCAGAATATAAAACGTTCGCTATGTCGAGTCCCGACCACATCCGAGGCGCCGGTGATGCTCGCCCAGGCGATATAGAAGTGAGTGATTTTGCAGAAATGTTTGCAGTAAGGGACCTCCTTGTAGAATATGGGCTTAAAATATATGCCGAGGCTCCCTCCCCCTCATTCCTTATTTTTCTGACAGAACATGGTACCGGGAAATCGATAAAATTTAAGCTAATAAAGAACACGGAAGGAACACACGGCGCCGGCGCAGGTGAAGATGATATCTTTATTGGAACCGATCCCAATGGCGGAGCCCAGCGCGCTGTCGACGTTAACACCCACGGGTGGGAGATCCGCCGCCGCCATGGCGTGAGAGACCAGATCGTGAGGTGGATACATAATCTCACCCAAGATCGTATATGGGGACATCCCCCAAATAATACACCAGCGCAGCCTCTCACTCTGGATACACTTCTCAATAAGAGCTACGACGAGTGGTCCGCTCTTACCTCCCCTGGCCGCGGCGGCATCTGGGTTGATGACGCTGTTGTAGCGGCGCTATATGTTTTGACCGAACGGGCAATGAATACTTTTAGACAACAATCTCAAGCCTATAAGATGGGCCGGGTAATGACCGCTCAAGCCGTAACGGCTGAATCCTCGGGTCAAATGTCCGTAGAGTTGCTTTTGAATGTTAAAAGTGTGATAGATTCGAATGGTGTGTATAAATCGTGGCTAGCCAAGCAGGACATTCTTGATCATTTAGAATTTGGTGTCTTGGAGACAACAGATCTGTCCGTGATCGAAAGGGAGAGTAATTCAAATTCGGGAGCAGCGCTCCAGAACTGGTTAGCGCAAAATGGGGTCACGTTCAATTATGATGACTCCGATAACTTCCTACAGCAAACTCCGTCCGACGGACTCCAACGCGCCAAGTTGCTTCCAACAATGTCCTTGAAGGCGGCCATGGAATCTAACGGGATGGGTTCACTCTCTTGGCAGAGTGTCGATGTCCACGGTAATACTGTCCAAGAAGAAGCCACAAGAAACCCACAAATTGATTCGGACGGTAATGAAACGGAAACGTTTACTTTTCGAATCCAGCGGACGTTCCCATCGTCTCCCTCCGCGCTAGCCTATTATATAATTCCCTACCTGAATGTTCCTAAGTTTATTAATAGCTTAGAAACGAGCAGCAATATTGATCTTGATGATGAAATTTTCCAAGATTACAGGGAATTTTTCATAGGCTCCATGACCCGCGACTTGATCCTTAAAGGCGGTAAAATTCAGGGTACAAGAAATGTCTTCTCATATATGACATCGCCTGCTCCCCCCGGTCGCCCTCAGAGAAAACTTTGGGAAGGCGACGTACGATACTGGACGTTGGATGATGATCCTCCTGCCACTGGGGGTTATGTTGGGTGGAAGACGGTAGGGCTCGGTGATGGTACCGAAGTTCAACAGCGAGAGCTTTTAGTTGAAGTTGTGCCAAATAATACGATTCAAGATTTCCGAACAATTGATCGTTTAGAGAAAACAGTAACCGATCTGACATCGATAGATGCCAAAGAATTCGACCCGGAGATCAAGGGAATTTCCAATAATCAGGAAATAGAACTTGTTGACTCTTACTTCGGAGATCTGACCATTTCTAGGGATATTAACGGCATAGTTAGCTTATTTTGCCCATTCGGCATGGAATCCCTAGTCCAAAGGGAGACGCTCTTCGGCGCTCTCTGGAAAAACCTTAACGACGATGAGAAAGAAGAATTATTCCGTTTAATCAAGTTTCGACATATTCGACTGAAAAGAAGACATGTCCGTGATATAGCCACACGGAATCGAATGAACGGACTATCTAACGACGTTCCTAAGATTGACGAGGGCGATTACGAAGCTCCAGACACAGTTCTGTTGGACGAAGGATATCCCTCAGGTCCAATTGGAACCCCTATAACAACGGATAAAGCGTCGTTTAGAGACTTAACTATGTTTGCCCGCGATCCCAATCGTACCTTCGGAAAGACTAAGTTTTTCACATTTAAAGATAAAACCGCCAATAAACTTAATTCGGGACAACATCAGTATGGTATAGAGTTCACGATACAAGACAGTTCAGTCCTCTTTTTTAAGAGAAGAAGGGAAACCTTATCAACTCAATTAAGCGAGCTTAAAGGTTATTATAATCGTATGATGGAAAGCAAACGTCGAACCGATGGGACCTGGAGCGGTATATATGATGTTGGACTAGATCGCATAAAGCCTTTCATGGCCGAGAACGTTCAGGACTTAGCAAGATACGCCCCAATGTTCGCAGCGGAAACAAGCGTTTTTATCCGTACGCTACAGATCTTAAACACTAGCGATAGCCCACTTGATCTTCCTGTCGTAATACAGACTATCGATACTTTCTTATCCCCCGCTACAGCAACGCGGGATACGGTGCACAGGTTTATGAAAGTAGTCCAGGACGTGATAGGTAAGTTAGACTCTCTTGTAGGAATATCGACAACCCCGCCCAAGGTCCACTCACCACTCGAAGAGTTCCGCACTCCTTCTTCCGAAAAGACGACGTCTAAACTTATTACAGTAGAACAATATATGGCGAACTTGTACGATGCTACGATCGCCCCAGGCTCGGGCTATTACTACATGAGACCTAGGTTTCACGCGGAGCCTAGTGACTCTCCCGGAATGCGCCAGATCACCTCGGCTGATATACGCCAATCACAACAAATTGAGCTAAACAAGAGTTTTCCGGGGACAGTAAACCCACAACTACTAAGAGATTTTTCATATTATACGCCGTTATATGCTACAATTTTGAACACAGCATCTAGTCAGTCGGAACCCATAAGAATTCTGGCTCCCCGTGCAGCCGAGGGACGCCTGGCGGTCGGCCGAACTAGCTTTATGGCTTTCAATGTTAACGGCGTCTCAGCGCACAGAGACGATGTTTTAAATTTCTTGTTGCATTTCTGGGATACCAACGCCGGTTCCAGCGGCTGGTATTCTACTATGGAGAAATATAACTTGTTTGTTGATATGGTTCGGAGCCTAAACCTGATTAAGAACTCAAACCAAATCGCCCAGGGGATCGACGGACACATACAACTTCCAAACGAGGAGAATCAAGCAGCATCCATCGCCTCAGACGCTCAGCGCTCGAAGAAGACCTTATTAAGCCTGTTTTCCCATCAAGGAGTTACGTTGATTGAAGGCTCTAAGACTGGAATGAGGACCCGTGCTGCCACACACGTCGGACTCGACCTCCAGGTCGGGCAAGCAGGATTTAGCCCGAGCATCCCCACCCCAGCCGGCGGCTTAAATGCGGCCGGGCAAAATGTCATGGGTATTGGTCGCGACGCACCACTGAACCAGCCCGGCTTGTCTGATATCGGAAGAGATCTTCCTCCGGCCACAAATCGAGATCCTATACAGGAGTACCTAAGGAGCCTTAAAAGCACTATTATGTCTTCTCCAAATGCAATATTAAGGAACGTGCTGCAAGCTGATGACACGACTATGGGACCCATACGGTTTAACAAAAAAGCTGCGAGAGCCGCTTATAGACAAACTATGGGCGACATGTCACCCACAGCATTGCCCACTTCCTTAAAGCTCTTAGTAAAGCAAGTAATTCCTCAGGACCCCATCTTTGCGGATGTGACGGCAACTTTGAACAACGAAATACGTTTTGCGAATCATGGTGGTATTTTTGATATTCATTTTAACAAAGTAGTGGAGTTGCAAGTTCTGGTTGGGTTCGAAAGCCCGGAGCAATCCTCTGGGACCGTCTTAGTCGATCGTCCAATTTGGAGAAAGTTTCATAAGGAAGATCTAGAGACAAATTCAATATGTCGCCTCATACCATATGACAATTCTGGGATTGGTGTTGCACACCCTTCCTATTTGGAAATGCCTGTTTTTGATCATATTTTTCTAGTCAAAGGTTCCGGAGGCGAAGATGTCGGATAGGAAAATCACCATAGTAAACGGAGCAAACTATGCCTCACCAGCCGTGTACACACCTGGCAGTGGGAATTCCCGCCGTATAGAGCCAATACGCTATTATTTTGGACTGATACATACTATAGGACCTGATGGCACCCTTACCTACAAGCCCAGCAACTATAATCAGCCAATAGACATAACCCACAACCAATACAGGGGAGGAGCACAGAACCTCCAAGTGGATATATCTGAGCCCGACTTATTTCTGCGACCGGGCTCAGTAATAGATCCATTATCGCCTCTATGGTCCAAGTCAGTAGTGGAGACTCGCGAAGACATAACCGTCAGGATAGCGGACACCAGCGAAGCCGTCGTTCAAGCCGGCGGCGCCGATGTCCAAAGAGCCTCATCGCTCCTCCGGGAAGCGCTCGTTCAATCTCTTAATCAGTCAGGAATTGGCAGCATCTCCCCAGGTGCTGTCTACTACGATCACTCTTTTGAGGTTCCGATGGCCACGTCCATTCAGCGCCCATCTGAATCTCCTCGCTCTCTTTATTACAATATCACTCCTGAATACAGTTATCATTCAAAGTTCTATGAGGAGACCATTGGTAAATCAGGAGGCGGCGCCACGGGCGTTTACGAAGCCTATCTTCCTAACCTTTATTCTTTTGTGCTGGAGGCAAAGAGTTCTTTTAGGGATCAAAATGCGTTTAGACAGTATGAAGCCTCTTTGTTCGGGCGTCTTATAAGCTTAAACAAAGCAATTCCTGATGTTTTTATCGATGAGATAAGAGGGGGGCAAAAAGTAGCAGAAAACGAAGAGGGGGAATACTTCAAGAAGTATGCCGCGGCCGTCCATCGGATAATGGCAAACCCAACTTTTGATATATCAATTAATCCTCTTTTTAATGCGGCTACGTTGTCGACTGGACTTATGCCTCCTGTGGTGTATGAGGAAACTGCCACAGGCCGTCGCGCATATCCAACTCTTAGTGCATACAAAACAACACTTTTCCCAACCAACATGACTGTGACAATGAAGGAGGTTTATGACAAGAGAAACCTGTTTCCCATGCACAATCTGATCGAGTTTAAAGCAGATACTAGCATGAAACTTGTTCGCTTTCTTAGCGAAGTGGGCGTTAACGATTTAATATTAGCCAAAACATTCACCGATGCGCAGTCTGAGACGATGGTACACACCGACATTGCCACTGTTTCATATCATGACTTTAATATAGATAATCTGAAGGATGAGTATTTTAGCATAGACTTCGAGGCAGAGTCTGACAGTCTCTCATTTGAGGGCGTCTATTATAGCGAGTTGGGACGAAAAGCTCTCGATGATACAATTGAAGATCCTCTTTCAAAAGCCATTTTAGGAGCAATCACCACAGCTAAGGTTAAGGAGATATACAAAACGTATCAAAGAAGCTACACAGAAATATTAGAGGGCAAGTCTGCGCACCGGGAGGTTATGGGCTACAAGATAAAAAAATTCTTACTGGATGGTGGTGACGGGGACACCCTAGTAACCACGATTATAATACCAAATGCTCCAGACATGGACGTCATGAGATATGTTGACACCCAGGTGAAGTACGACACTAACTATCGGTACGATGTTGAGCAAATGGTGCTTGTGTTCGGCTCTAAGATGGAGTTTGTGAAAGGTGCCCCCGAACACGGCGACCACGCCCTCGACACGTGGCAACTATCCCGGATCCCCGGCGACGGGCAGCCCTTGTGGGAAGGCAGAGCAAGCGTCATAGTGAGCCCTAGTTTAAGAATATATGAGGTACCGTATTTCTCTAAAACGGTAAGAGTGACTGATGATCCACCAGCCCCTCCTGAGTTAACGTTCATTCCTTATAAAGGCGTTGATAACAAAGTTCTGATTAACGTTAACAATTCTTTTGGTGAATATGTGGCTGATCCAATAAGCTTTAATGATGAACAAGAAAAACAATATGCGGACAAATCGTTCGCGCAGAACCTCGAAAATGGACTCGTTCGTTTTGTCGGAGACGACACTGCTGAAAACTTTATTCTATACCGCACCAGGATAAGACCGCGAAATTACTTGAGTTTCGCAGATTCGGAGTTAGTGACACTCTCTACTTCCATCCGAGGACTCCAGGGTGATGCGTCATCGTACGTCGACTCAATCCTGCCCAACGTGAAATACTACTATACTGCAAGAACAGTTGATGTTCATGGAAACCTATCTAACCCAACGTCAGTTTTCGAGGTTGAAATGGTAAGCGAGGGCGACATCATCTACCCCATTATTCGAGACATTGAATTCGTTGAAAGCGATCCTCGTCGCCCGACCCGACCGCTTAAAAAGTTTCTGCAGGTTAAGCCGGCGTATATCCAGACGATTCACGGCGGTGTCTTAACTGGGGAAGAAGGCGAAGAACAAGTTCTGACACCTCTGCAGGATTTCGAATCTGCAGATGATATTGCCAACGGTGTTGGGTCATTGACCCTCGGTGCATCAGGCGAAGGTCTGTGGGGCCGCTCATTCAAATTGAGAATGACCTCCAAGCAAACCGGCAGAAAGATTGACTTGAATATGACTTTTAGATTACTAAACGATCAATAGTGGTTTTTTTTAATAAAAAAGGACTATTTACATTGAAATACCTAATTATATTGGAGAATTAGAATGGCTTTTTTGGACAACTCTGGTGATATCATTTTGGACGCCGTGCTCACGGACACCGGCCGTATGCGTCTTGCACGCGGCGACGGCTCTTTCCGCATAGCTAAGTTTGCTCTCGGAGACGATGAGATTAACTATGCGCTTTACGACAAGAACAACACCAGTGGTTCCGCTTACTATGACTTAAACATTCTCCAGACTCCAGTATTAGAAGCGTTTACAAATAATACATCGTTTCTCAAATCTAAGTTGTTAACGATACCCCGTACAAACCTGCTTTATTTGCCAGTAATGTTAACGAACACTATTACCAACCTAAAATTAAATCCAGCTTCAGGGATCTATGCCGTTACTGCAAATAACGCTACGACGACCGCCATGGCTGCCGTCCCCGAGGCAGAACTCCCGGCAGACAAATGGATGAATGGCGTCCCCTCCGCCGCCGCCCTCGCCGCCGGCGTATCGCCAATCGGTCTAGACCAGGGACTTAACACTGACGAGATCCCATACACATTCACGCTAGATCCAGATTTGGTCGAGAACCAATATATTGTCGAAATGGATAACAGAGTATGCCAGTTAGCTAGCACCACCGGTGACGTCGCTCCTGTGTCTTTTATCGATGATGATAACATCGCTAGCTATTTCGTGTCACGTGGCTCCGCCGCCAGCGGATTTATTGATCAGGTGCCCAATCAGGACCCCGACCAGCAGGCCCAGTCACCAATCGCAGGTCCCCGGGGCACTAGCTTTCGGTTTACCCTTAAGGCTTCTGTGGAGATCCAGAGCAGTGATTACTTATTTACCAAGATTGGGACTGCAGTCGACGCCGCCGGAAGTGGACTCGCAGGCGCGAGCTACCTCAATGCAGCCATTCGCTTCATTGATACAAATATCAGGATTACCGGAGGACAGACGGGTTATAGGTTGGATATCCCCGTTCGCTTCGTCAAACTACAATAATTAAGGATTCAAGATGGCTACAACGTTTAAAAACTTTCTCAATAACGACTCTACACAGACGAGGACTCTCCTTCACGAAGCAATTCCAATTACAGGTACTATTGTTTCAGGAACGTACATTACCAACACAGAAACCAACATTAAGAACTTTTCTCATGGAATGTTCCAGTCCGTCTACGATTATCCTTATTTAAGCTCCTCCGCAAACCACATTTTCGATCTTACGGTTGGTATGGCTGCTGCCTCCGCCTTGTCGCAATCCCTCACCGGCGCCGGCCGCGGCATCCTCGGCGAGGGCGGCGCAGAAGCCGTCCAGCAGGCAAAGAAGATTAACATTTATAATCAAATGGCTCAGGTCTTAATGGGCAACAACGTCGATGGTTCAATTCGTGATTTTGACCGCGACGGCGATCTTACTGGCGGTGTAAACCTCAATGAGGTCTTCATCATAAGTTTCTCTAGATTGCTTTCTAAAGATGAGATTAAGAAAGGCTCGTTCACCATGTCAGTTTTCACCGGAAGCTCTGCTACCGGCTCAACAACTAATGGCGCCACCAGCCTGATGACGTTGGGAGATTACAATGGCGAGAATGGCTACAAGGTCAATTCCCCCGCCGGCGAGTTTGGGCTGCTCCTTACTTCTTCGACTTCTGATGATGCATATGCAGCAGGGCTCTTATTCTATCAAGCTGGTATCGCAGTTCTCACCGCTAGTATTTTTAGAACCACTGCTGGCTATAACACCTGCGTAGCAGACACCGGCGTCGGGTTCCCCTCCGCCGGCCCGGGCTCTGGCTCCGGACGCCATTTTTATCTCGGAAGCGCTGAGACCTCCTCAATGACAATGGAGGGGCTGTTCTTATCACAGTCCATCTCTGGCGCCTGTGATGCTTTGAGGACAAGGCTCAAGAGCATCAGTTTCAACAACACCACAGAACTGAACTCGACTGTCTACTTCTGTAGAGCAAATCACAATGAGTTCAACTACAGCGCCAACCCCACATATTTGGACTCTAGCAAGATTGTAGTAAAGAATAACTCTAGCGACTTGCCAGTAACGTATATCACAACGATTGGTTTATACTCTTCGGACAATGAGTTGTTGGCAATGGCCAAACTATCCGAGCCTCTCAAGAAAGACCCGAATACTGAATTGACCTTACGCGTGAGACTGGATTACTAAAACTATTTAAATAGTCTTGTAAATACTAGTTATTGGTAAGGATTCGCAAAAATGTATTTGTATAAATTCAAGAAGGATGAACTCTTTACCAACACGCTAGTAGCTCATCCCTCCTATACTTTCTACCTCTACGAACAAACAACCTACATCAATAACCGTTCCGAGATTACCGGAGCTTTTGTTGAGAACGTACCGATGGTCCCTGTCAGCGACATCTCTCTTTATGAAATGAATGTCGATAGGCCCGCTGGACAACTCATATATCCATTTATAACCAAAGACGGAACTCAAGGTTCTTTCAGGACAATCTCCACGACAGCCTTTAATCAGTTCGCATATGGTGATACAATAACTGGTAGTTACCCCTTATCATCTTCGATATCGGTTGACTACTATGGGGCTGGACTAGGGAGGAACAGAGTAAGCGCGTTGAAGACTGCATTAAATTACTATCAGTATATAAGTACTCAATATGCATACTCCAAGTCGATCCCCGATGGGTGGGATAAGGGAAGTCAAGAAATTGGACTTCTAAGCGTGCCGTCTATATTTTATGGCTCGCGCCTTAAAAAAGGCACAGTCAACTTGAGGTTCTTTGTATCAGGTAATCTAACATCAGAACTCCTTGATGAGGCTAAAAACGGTGAGCTTATCCAGGTGGGCCCCACGGGAAGTGTGGGCTCCGGATCCTGCGCTGGAGTGGTGTTATACGATGAGGGGTGTGTGGTCCTTACCGGATCGTGGAACTTGACGGATAGCCACACCGAGGGCTATCTTGGTGCAGGTAACGTCGCCCCCAAGTGGACTTACTTCGGAAGCAACATTTCAGGCACCGTCTCAACCCCTTCTTCTAGCTGGTACGCTTCCTACCAAGGGAAAAACAAAATACCAACGATTACGATGATGGCAACTGCACCAAGAAACGACTTGGTTCACTCTAACAACTCCACGTATGCAGCAAGTTCTTCGAACACTGTTTCTACGGCGTCCGCTGGAGTATTTGAAGAGAATCAGCAAGCGGCAATAAAAAATATAGTTAGCAGTTCGTTCCCAAGTTACGAAGAAGCATTTGTAAAAACCACTTATATAAGCAAAATTGCAATATATGATGAACAGAAGAAAGTAATTGGCGTGGCTAAACTAGCAAACCCAGTAAAGAAAACAGCGAGTAGAGAATTCACCTTTAAGCTGAAATTAGATATATAGGAAACTAATTAGAATATGTCAGAAATGAAACTCATAATGGAAAGTTGGAGAGGATATCAAAATTTTGATTTAGAAGATGTCCTTGAGGAAATCGATGTACTTGTAGAAGAGTATAAAGAAGTTTTAGAAAAAGAACATATCTTGTCTGAAAGAAAAGTAACTTTAATAAAAGAATCGATTGTTCAAAAAATAGCACAACTAGCTAAGAGTGCCTTTAGCAGGGTGGCATCGATGGCGTCTTCTGGAGCAGAAAAAGTAGCTTCTTTCTTGGACTCGCTTGTGGGAAAAGTCGGGAGGTTAAAATCTCATGCTCCCGGGCTTGTTAAATTTATCACCGCCGGCGCTTTTGCAGCCCTCGTGACACTAATGCCATCGATGGCTCAGGCTGCAGCCGCCGTAGGGGACCAGATACTAACCAATGCAGACGTATCTATGATCACCAGCGTAATCGAGCATATAATGGATCTAGTACCAGAGCTTCAAAGGCTTGGTAAAACAGCAATTAATGTCATTAGAGACCTGCACGCCGCTGAAGGCGTGACCGATCTGACACAATACTTCACTCCAGAATCGGGTATGGGAAAAGTGGTTCAAGGTGCGATAAAGTTTTGGAAGGCTACCGCAGGAGAAGGGACAGCCTATAATATCGATATCGGCGACCTTGTCACAAGCTTTCAGTCCGCCCTTGAGCACGTTGGCTCCAAATGGGTGAGTTGAAGTTAGATATATAAAGATTAAAAAATGATATTAGGATTAGACGTTAGTACGTCAATAACAGGAGTGTCTGTTGTTGACAAGAACGGTGAAATACTGTTCTATGAAGCGTGGGATATGAGAAATAAAAGGTATTTCCTCACTTTATGGGATAAAGCAGACTTCATCGAGAACAAGTTGAGAGAACTGAAAGTAAGAAAGAAATTCATTGTAGAGAAGATCTACATCGAGCAATCTCTACAAGCATTCAGACCAGGACTATCCTCAGCAAAAACAATATTGACTCTTGCGAAATTTAATGGTATAGTATCTTATCTCGCTAGAAGAGTCTATGAGATGGAGCCGGAGTACGTTGGAGCTTCATCGGCCCGCAAGCTATGTGGCATAAAGGTCGAGCGAGGCAAAAAAGCAAAGGAAGTTGTTTTACAACACATACTAGATACAGAGCCTAAGTTCAAAATAAGCTATACCAGTCACGGAAACCCAAAGCCAGGATCCTATGATATGTCCGACGCAATCATTGTTGCGAGGGCAGGACTTAAGCTTTGGAACAAATAATCGTTGACAATCCAGTTCAATTGTAGTATCCTATAAGGGTGCAAGATAAAAAACTCAAGATTCTAGGGGATGTCCTCGGGAGCTACAGAAGGTCAGGACAGGAATATCTGTTCTCGTGCCCTTTCTGTAAACACCATAAGAACAAGCTTTCCGTAAATTTCGACAAGGGAGCAAAGTGCTGGGTCTGTAACTGGGCCTCTCCTGATATCTTCCGTGTTATCAGGCGCTTAGGTACGCGCCAACAAAAGGATGAATGGCGCGAACTTGACGGCACAGTTGACATTGCTGAATTTTCTATCAACATGTTTGATGAAAAGGAAGAGATCGAGATACCGACAATCACTGAATTGCCAAAAGAGTTTATCTCTCTCACCAGTAATTCACTTCCACGATCCTCGCTTAATGCGCGCAGATATCTCAAATCGCGTGGAATAACGAAAGAGGACATTTTCTATTGGAAGATTGGATATTGCAATGACGGAGAATATAAGAACCGCATTGTTGTGCCATCGTTTAATAACGAGGGTTATGCAAATTACTTCATCGCCAGAACATACGGTAAGGATTGGCCCAAGTATAAAAACCCCGAGACAAGCAAAAACATAATCTTCAACGAACTGTACGTCAACTGGGAAGAGCCAGTTGTGTTAGTTGAAGGAGCTTTTGACGCAATCAAAGCCGGCAAGAACGCCGTACCAATTCTAGGATCCAGCCTTAGAGAAAACACAAGGCTATTCCAGGCAATCGTCGAGAACGATGCAGCAGTCTATCTATCCTTAGATAAAGACGCGTCAAGGAAGACAAGATACATCACTGACTTGCTTTTGCAGTACGATATTGAAACGTATCGAATCAACATCGATAAGGAAGATGTTGGAGAGATGACACAAGAGGAGTTTGCCGAAGCGAAACAAAACGCCATATTAATGAACTTTGAGAACTATTTAGTACAAGAAACTCTTGCAATCTAAGGAACACAATGCTCAACAAATTAATGGTGATCGCCGCTGTCTTCGCTACAGCCTGCGGACCTCCTGCGCGTCAAGAACCAGAAAGCGCGCCCTACAGTGATAACGACTACAGACCATCAGACTTTGAGGTAGAGGAAGACGCCCCAGCAGGATCCGCCAATTGCCCCAACAGAGACAATACAGTGGGGCTTAATATCGGGGACACTTTCCCATCTGTCCAATACCCCAACGTAGAATGGGATCCGGTCAACATCAAGAGCACCTGCGGGAATAAAGGTATCCTCGTGATATCAGCTACAGAATGGTGTATGGCTTGTATAGTAGAGTTATATTATCTGGCAACGGTGGCTCCGGACTGGAAAGATCGAGGAGGAGTAATATATTATACACTGTACGAAGATCGTGCACGACAACCAACCTCTAAAGCAACGCTTGTAAAACTCGAACAGATCCTGCTTGAGGACTTTGGGTATATCCCTTTCCAGATCTTATCCGATCGAACTGCAAGTTTGCCTAGGTCTTTGGGACGCGGGCTTTCGCTGCCCTTAGCCTGGATCCTCGACGAGGAAATGGTCATTAAGAATTTCTCAGAGGGCACCAACGGAGACATGGTATCTCGTTGGATGGAAGAATTATTATAAAAACTCTTGACAAAAAACTCAAGATAAGTTATATTAGATACATGGAAGTTAGGGGTTCTCCCACTAACGTGCCCTGAGCACGTAAACAACTTTAAACAATTAACAATTTTAGTGTAAGATAGGAGTATATGAAGTTTGCACATTTGGCGGATACGCACATCCGCAACCTTAAGTATCACAAGGAATACAGAGCCGTTTTCTCTCAGCTCTATAAAAAACTAAAAGAAGAGAAAGTAGATTACATCGTTCACTGTGGTGACATCGCACACACAAAGACACAAATCTCTCCAGAGTTTGTGGAAATGTGTACAGATTTTTTTAGAAGTCTTGCTGATATTGCACCCACTTACATCATCCTTGGTAACCACGATGGTAACCTCAAGAACAGCAGCCGTCAGGACGCTCTCACACCCATCGTAGACGCACTTGAACACCCAAACCTTTCCCTTTTGAAAAACTCGGGAGAGACGATTCTAGAGGGCGATTTTACGCTTAACGTACTCTCGGTTTTCGACAGGGACAATTGGCACAGCCCAACTAACGATAAGCATGTAAATATTGCTCTTTATCACGGCTCAATTTCCAACTGCAAGACCGACCTAAACTGGACGATGGAACACGGTGAGGACGAGCTTGGTATTTTCACGGAGTTTGATTATGCAATGCTCGGAGACATCCACAAGCGACAGTCTTTGGATGCCGAAGGCCGCGTTCGGTATTGTGGCTCCACAGTTCAGCAAAACCATGGAGAAACGAACGACAAGGGATTGTTACTATGGGAGATTGAAAGTAAAGATGACTTTACTGTTCGACATGTTGAGCTTAAAAACCCTAAGCCATTCCTGACAATCGAGCTTACTCCAAAGGGCAAGATTCCTCGGAATACAAGAATCGACTCCGGAGCCCGACTTAGGCTCGTTGCGAACAACAGTCTGCCGTTGGACTCAATCCGTCGGGCAGCAGAGATCGCCAAGAAGCGTTTCGACCCGGAGTCGGTAACATTCCTGAATAGAGCAGCAGGACAACGCGGAAACGTTGAGGAAATTACAAACAGCATCTTTAAGGAAGACCTCCGCGATCCTGCGGTTCAAAAGGAACTGATTGAGGAATATTTGAAGGACTTTCAGGCAGACGACGAGGTCCTGGAACGAGTCTATGATTTAAACAACAAGTTTAACACTATCATCGAAAAGGATGAGGAGGTAGCTAGAAACATCAACTGGAAGATTCTCTCTCTTGAGTGGGATAACCTATTTAACTATGGGAGTGACAACAAGATTGAGTTTGGAACTGAAGATACTACTGGCACTATTGGTGTACTGGGGAAGAACTATTCAGGAAAATCCAGCATTATCGATAGCTTCCTTTATACTCTGTTTAATTCTACTTCTAAAAATACAAGAAAGAACTTAAACATCATTAATCAGAATAAGCAGTCGGGCCGCGGCAAGGTCGAGATTCTGGTGGATGGTAAAGTATACTCAATTGAGAGAGAATCTGAAAAGTATGTAAAGAAATTGAAAGGAGAGGAAACGCTTGAGGCCAAAACAGACGTTAACTTTAAGTATATCAACGAGTTAGGGGAGACTGTTAGCAAAAACGGTCTCAGTCGGATCGATACCGATAAGAATATTAGGAAAGTATTTGGCACGATTGAAGACTTTTTCCTAACTTCCATGGCTAGCCAGCATGGGGCCCTTTCTTTTATTGCTGAGGGTTCAACTCGTCGTAAAGAGATCCTTGCTAAGTTCTTGGATCTTGAGCTTTTCGAAAAGAAGTTTAGATTTGCGAAAGAGGAAGCATCAGATATCAAGGGCGCCCTCCGACGAATTGAGGACACAGATTTTGACACAGACTTATCTGCAGCACAAAAGCAAGTAGCAGCCAACGAGACTTTGACGTCTGATAAAAAGTCTGAATGCGCAGCGCACCAACTTGAGCTTGAGATTACCAGAGGAGAAGTTGATTTACTTGACGAAAAGCTCAAATCAATACCCTCAGAGATCATCGACTTCGACGAGGTCCAACAGGAACTAACTGAAAAGACTGAAATGAAAGGCTCTCTTTCTGAGAGTAATAGACAGATTCATTCGGATTGCGAAGAGAAGAGGGAACTTTATAAGAAGATCTTAAGTTTTCTTGAGACCTTTGATATCGAAGCTTACCGTTCGAAAAAGCAAGAAGTGTTGGATTTAGGCTCTGAGCTAGAAAAGGCTGAGTCAGGCATCAAAGAAGAAGAGAGCAAAAGAGAGCACTACCAAACAAAGGTTGGGCTACTTTCAGAGGTGCCATGTGGAGAAGAATTTTCCCACTGCAAGTTCATAAAGGATGCCTACAGTTCGAAACTGGCATTACCCAAGGTGCTTAGGACAATAAAGTCTCAGCAAAACTCATTCATCAAATTACAGAATGAAATTGGATTATACAATACTCCCAAGATTGATGAGCATCTTGACAGATACGAAGAGGTTCTCAAAAAGAGAGACGAGACAGCTAATGAAATTGCCCAGTGTGAGTTACAAGTAGAGAAGAACCAAAATCAAATTATTCTACTTGATAATGATCTTTTGGTGTTAGAACAAAAAAAGCAGAATTATGAGACAAATAAAGATGTAATTGAAAACTACACTGAACTCAAGAAAGAGCGAACTGCACTCACCCGAAAGGTCAAGAGAACCGGAAATAAGATTGCTACTTGTGAAGAACTCCTTCAGCAGCTTTATGTAGCCCACGGCGGCTTCATTGAGAGGGTGGAGAATATTAAGAAGCAAAAGGTTGAGCTACAGATCCTCCGTGAGGAGTATGAAGCGTATGATCTCTTCATGCGCGCCATGCATGCTAACGGTATTTCTTATGATATCATTAAAAAGCGTCTCCCAGTCATTAACGAAGAGGTAGCTAAGGTGCTTGCCAATGTAGTTGACTTCGAAGTCTTTTTTGAGGAGTCTGGGAATAATCGTTTAGACATTTATATCAAACATCCGAAGCATGACCCCCGGCCTCTGGAGATTGGCTCCGGAGCCGAAAAGTCTATCGCAGCCATGGCTATCCGCTTGGCATTGTTAAATGTTTCCACTTTACCAAAACCGAATCTATTTATATTAGACGAGCCTGGAACGTCTCTGGACGAGGAAAACATGGAGGGTTTTGTAAGAATCTTAGATTTAGTAAAGACACATTTTGACACTGTGATTTTGATTTCACATTTGGATTCTCTTAAAGATTGTGTCGATACTCAATTGCTTATAGACAGAAAAGGCGATTTTGCATATGTCAATCATTAATCAAAGGGAAACAAAATGAAAACGACCTACACCATTACGAGATATGACAACGGATGGACAGTTGATAGTCACACTGGAGATTCCGTAACAAACTATAGTGCAGTGTTTGAGGATCCAGACTGGACTGAGAACGCTCGCCTAGCACAAGCTGCTAGCTTAACTGATTTGGTGTGGAACACTTTTGATAGTCTCTTGCAAGATGAGGCACAAGGCGGAATCGTCATGGACTTCGAAGAAGAGGGTGAGACACCCGCAGAAGAATGCGAAACAGCTTGCGACACATGTGACGGCTCTTGCGTAACAGAAGGAGAAAAAGAAGATGAGTGATGAAGATAAGAAAGGTATAATAGATCGAGCAATTCAAAAGGCAACCAGTAGGAAACTATTGGTATGGGTGGTCTCTACCGGACTCCTATGTTTGGGGGATCTCAACGGCGATCAGTGGGTAGCAATTGCCCTGGCGTACATTGGGACTCAGGCTGTCATCGATGCGGCCTCTGCTTGGAAACACGGACCGCGATGAATTGGATGGCTGTCGGGCACTTTTTGAAAAAGTGTTGGGTATGGCTTAAAAACCACTGGTACGTACCTGCATTAGCAGTGTACACTGTCTTTATGTACGCATTGATGCGCCGCAATGGCGCCGAATCAGCAGTTGCTGTTTTAGGCGCAGCTAGGGACAGCCACAAGAAACAGGTTGCTGCGATGAACGCTGCACACAAAGCAGAGATTGAGAAGAGGGATGCAATTATAGGGCGCTATAACGAGGTCATGGAAAATCTTGAGGAGAACTATAAAGAAGAGCTTTCTAGTCTAGATAAACATAAGAAAGCACGCGTTAAAGATCTAGTTAAGAAATACCATGAAAAGCCAGAAGAGCTGACAAAAATGTTAGGGATGTCTTTTGGTATCAATTATGCTGAATAGAACAATAGCGATAACTCTAACGCTTCTCATCTCGACACTAAGTTACGCTCAAGATGAGGCGCCAAAAATAACCACTCTGACGAAGGGTGAGTCGGCCCCCTTTGCGGGCACCCTACTAAATCCTCCTGCTGTCGCACATACGATTGCTGAGAAAGAAAACGTCGTAAACCAGTGTGAACTTTCCAAACAATATATTGAGGGAAGAGAAAAAACAAAATGCGATCTCACCGTCAATAGTGTTAAAGCAAGTCTCGAAGCTCTAAACATGAAACATTCGTCCATCGTATCGATAAAAGACGAAGAAATTCAGAGACTTAACAAGATTGCTTTGGAGCGACCAAACCGATATAACCACTGGTGGTTCGCTGGAGGCACGGCCGTCGGTATCATCACGTCAATTGTGATTTTTTATGCAGCCGTTGAGGTGACCAAGTAATGGGCTTCTCAGCAGCCGCAGTAGCTAAGATTAGACAGATTGTCAAGACTGTTGCCAAGTTCAAGATTGGGTGGACTCGTTCAGATACCGTAGTCAGTCTTGCTAACTCTGGGGATACGGTTGGTATAGGCACGTCAAATCCGCAAAAAGCGTTACAAGTTCAAGATACTAGCGCCAACGGCGCAGCCATAACAATATATCGAGAAGACGCAACCATAGTTGAGCACAATGTACTTGGTAGTCTACTCTTCGGGGGTACGGGAGATGATTCGACGTTCGGTAACGCAGCAGCCATAACATGCGCAGCAGACGGCGGCTTACCGTCATGGGCACCCGGCTCGGATAATCCAGGTAGATTAGTGTTTAAGACCACGCCATCCGGGTCCGCCGCCCTGGCTGAGAGAATGAGGATCGATCTTGACGGCAATGTTGGCATAGGTACGACGTCCCCAATAGCCGAACTAGACGTCGCTGGCAAGATTGCCATAACGGCAGAATCGTCAACTCCAGCGCAACCTTCTGATGGGGACGGATACTTATATTCTAAAAGTGACGGAAAGATTTATTGGAGGAGCTATGATCTTTCGGAGACTGATCTGACGGCAACTGGCGGCGGCGGCGGTACCGACGTAGGCTGGACGGGCCCGTCATCTGGGGTCATTTCCACGACTGGCTCTATAGGTGTTGGTACGACCAACCCAGGTGCTCGGATAGAAGTGGAAGTAGCCGATTCCGAAAACACGGCCGGCGTCTTGATAGACTTCGATGAAACCGGCGGCTACAACGCCCTAAAGATTGATACAGAGTCAACCACCTACTTTGGTGCTTCTGTTTATGGCAAATATGGAGTCAGGATTGAGCAGGATCTATCGTCCGGACAGGCTTTGTACGTCACAAGAAATGTTGTTGAGGCGGGCTCTTATGCTCTGGCTTACTTCCATGATGATAGCACCTCTAATACACAAACGACTTTACAGGTTCGCCAAGATGGAAGTGGTGATATCTTGAATCTTTTCGACGGCACCGTCGAGAAAGTAACGGTCACTGGCGATGGTAAAATTGGTGTAGGGGTCACAGATCCGGAGGGGCTTGTTAACATCAAGAACATCAGTATTGACCCCTTGGTTGACGTCGGTGATCCCGCAGAATACCACTTACATATCCAAGGATCCTCGACAACTGGCAAAGCTGCCGGCATCGCCTTTGGTAATAGCGCCGGAAATGTTGGGTCCGCCATCGTTTATAAGGACACTGGTGGCTACGCCCAGGGTGAATTACAGTTCTATACTAAGACCTCTACCTCCACTGGTGTTGATCCCGTGCAGAGGATGGTGATTACTCATGATGGCAACGTGGGCATCGGCACTGCCACTCCCAAGGTCCCATTGGATCTCTATGAAATGGGCGGACTCTCCGTTGCTATGACTCACCTCATGCCGGCTTCTGATACTAGCTACACAAACACTACGAGCTATGTTGTACCGACGTCAGATTGGAAAATTACGTTTACAGCGCCTGCCAACGGAAAAATTGAAATCATGTTTTCTGCACTCATTGCCATGGCCTCGACATCCGACGACTACATATTTTTAGGCTTGTCCGATAACTCTACATACAACACTCTCGGTGCCCAATACGAAAGGCATGCGTATCAAGCATCTACCGGCGACAACACCATAATCGAATATAGCTGGCTCGTGACTGGGTTAACAGCAGGAACATCCTATACGTATTATATTGGGTCGAAGTACTCCGGCGGCGGCCCCGCCCCAGCCTGGTATTGGGGGGGCACCTCGGCTGATGAGTATCCTCCGATCTTAATTAAAGCGCTGACGGTGCCAGACACAATATATGCAGGTTAACAAATGAAAAAAGATCTTAACCAAATCGCAGCAATCGAAAAAGCCATAAAGGTAAAATATGGCGATGAAACAATCCAAAACCCTAAGGCAAATTGGGACGAGGCAAAAGAGAAAGAATACCTTAAGCAACTTAAGAAAGAATACAAGAGAGACTTGCGAAGAAGGGATACTTCTGAAAAGGTTGAAACAAACGGTTTTTTAGTACCAAAACGACTACTTATTAAAGATAGTAGTCGAATTTGCCCGGTGTGCAAGATATATTCCTTTGAGATAAAGGATGATCTTTATATGAGCAAGTATGATTGTTGTTGCGGTTGTTATATCCAGTGGGTTGAAGGAAGAGAAGAGAGATGGCAAACAGGATGGAGACCAAGCTTAAAGGATGAATAAAACATGGCTTCTGTATTAGATATTGTTAGAGGAATTTCCAGCGTCGTAGCAAACACATATGACGGCGCATTGGATGAGAACGGTGAACCAATCAAGATTGGTCTCAAACGAGAAGAGGGAGACCCCATTATAGATTCTCGTGTTATGGACGGGTTTAAAGTCCAGTTCCAGGGACCCTTTTTGAAGGTTATGTATTCTTCAGAAATGAGAATTAAAGATGTCCATGAGAGGAATCGTTTTGAGTCAGAGATTGAATCAACGATTGGTGATATCGTTTCCTTCATCAAGAAAGAGTATAAGAAAACGACTGGTGATTCGCTTTCTCTAACTGAGTCTGGCGAACCCGAGATTCTAGTACAAAACATTTCTCGTCTAAGAACTTGGGTGCAGTCCCATAGAATGTATAAGATTGGCGGAATGCCCGACGTTCTAGAAATGAAACAACCGAGCGAAGACAATCTTGACGACGCAGTTAAGAAATGGTTAGGCATGAATGGCAACAGGAAGCGTGCCACGGGCACAGGCTGGTTAGGCAATGATACATACCCCGATAGTAAAGGCGCAGAAAACGTTGAGGGGAAAAGAGACGACGAACCTCGGTAAACCGCAACTCAAATGAATGAGCTACAAACTAACCAAAAAAGAGATTACCAAGGAGATCATAAAATCCGGTAAAGATCCTGTATACTTTATTAATACTTACACTAAGATCTCTCACCCTCTGCATGGTTTAATTCCATTCAAAACCTACGAATATCAAGACACACTCCTAGAAACTTTCGTAGATCACCGCTTCAATATAATTCTAAAAGCACGTCAGCTAGGTATCTCCACGATCGTGGCTGCCTATATCGTGTGGATGATGATTTTCTATCGTGATAAGAACATCCTCGTCATGGCAACTAAGTTTGCCACCGCAGCAAACCTCGTAAAGAAAGTAAAGGCGATGATTAAACAGTTGCCTCCGTGGATTAGAATTGCGGACATTTCAATAGACAATAGAACATCATTCGAGCTTTCCAACGGTTCTCAGATTAAAGCCTCTTCCACCAGCGCCGACGCTGGTCGTTCCGAAGCCTTGTCCTTACTCGTCGTTGACGAGGCGGCCCACGTTGAAGGGCTCGACGAGATCTGGACTGCTCTGTACCCCACGTTATCTACTGGTGGTAACTGTATCGCACTCTCTAGTCCTAACGGTGTTGGTAACTGGTTTTATAAGACCTACATCGCTTCTGAAGCCGAGGAGAATGACTTCTTCCCAACCAAACTTGCGTGGGATGTTCACCCCGATCGTAACGATGAGTGGTTCACTGAAGAGACGAAGAACATGTCTCGCCGGCAGATCGCTCAAGAGCTTGAGTGCAACTTCAATACTTCTGGTGAGACAGTCATCCATCCAGATGACGTTGCGTGGTTATTCGAGAATATCAAAGAACCCAAATACAAGACGGGGTTTGATAGGAACCTTTGGATCTGGGAAGAGTATCAATCTGATAGCACATATCTGTTAGCCGCCGACGTAGCACGGGGCGACGGTGAGGACTACTCAACGTTTCATATTCTAAAAATTGAGACGATGGAGCAAGTAGCAGAATACCGTGGAAAGATAACTCCAGATCTTTTTGCAAACATTGTTGATACAACAGGAAGAGAGTTTGGTAACTGCATGGTGGTCGTTGAAAACGCGACTGTTGGTTTCACCGTATTAGATAAATTGGTTGAGATGGAGTATCCTAACCTTTATTATTCCACCAAAGGAAGTCACCAGTATCTAGACCAAGTTGAAGCCTCGGCCGTATCCAACTCGATCGCTGGGTTCACTACCTCTACGAAAACAAAGCCTTTAATCATAGCTAAATTTGAAGAGTTCATCAGGAATAAATTTATTAATCTATACTCTACTCGACTATTTGGTGAGGTAAAAACTTTTATTTGGAACCACGGAAGAGCAAAAGCCATGCGCGGATACAACGATGATCTCGTTATGAGCATTGCAATTGCGTGCTGGGTGAAAGATACTGTTTTAACTGTGAACAAAAGAGAGGTACAATATAAGAAAGCATTCTTGAACTCGATGAGAGTATCAAAGACTACCCTAGATACTAGAATTCCTGGGATGATAGGATACGATCGCGTAAGAAAGGAAGCAGAGGAACATCATAAAAAAGTTGCGCCATACCCGTGGCTTTATAAAGGATAAAAGATAAATGGCAGACAAGAAAAAGAATCCCAGGAACGCCAACTCCGAATTATTCCGGAAGTTAACAAGGCTATTATCAGGGCCCCTGACCACATACAAGCGGCAGAACCCACGGCAACTGAGAAGAGTTCAACTAGACAAATATAGTAGCAGGTTCCAGTCTGCAGGCGGCTTATCGTTTAAGAAAGCGGAATACAATCCTTTTTCTGGAATGCAGGGAAACTTCCTAAAAAACCAAAGTCGTGCAGATCGTTATGTCGACTTCGATCAAATGGAATACACCCCAGAAATTGCATCGACCCTCGACATCTACGCCGATGAAATGACAACATCCACAATGCTTAACCCGCTATTGACGATCGACTGTCACAACGAAGAGATTAAATCGCTTTTGGATACATTGTATCACAACATTCTGAACATAGATTTCAACCTTTTCGGTTGGTGTCGCTCCATGTGTAAAAATGGTGACTACTTCCTTTACCTCGACATCGATGAGAACAAAGGTATTCAGAACGTGATCGGATTGCCAACTGCCGAGATCGAAAGATTAGAAGGTGAAGACCCAGCCAATCCAAACTATGTCCAATTCCAGTGGAACTCTGGTGGGCTTACATTTGAGAACTGGCAGGTTGGTCACTTCCGTATTCTAGGGAATGACAAGTATGCGCCATACGGTACCTCAGTCTTAGAGCCAGCTAGAAGAATTTGGAGACAGTTGTTGCTCCTAGAGGATGCTATGATGGCATACCGGATCGTCCGTTCCCCAGAGCGCCGCGTCTTTTACATCGACGTTGGAAACATCGCCGTCGAAGACGTTGATCAACATATGCAAAGTGTTGTTACACAGATGAAGAGAAACCAAGTTATTGATCCTGCAACAGGCCGTGTTGATCTACGCTATAATCCAATGAGCATTGATGAGGATTACTTCATCCCTATTCGTGGTGGACAATCATCACGAGTTGAGAGCCTCCCTGGCGGAACCTATACTGGCGATATTGACGATGTTAAATATCTCAGAGACAAGCTGTTCTCTGCACTTAAGGTACCACAGTCCTATCTCTCAAGAGGCGAGGGAGCAGAAGAGGACAAAACAACCTTATCACAGAAGGATATTAGGTTCGCTCGTACAATCCAGAGACTACAAAGGTCTGTTATCTCTGAACTAGAAAAGATCGGTATCATTCACTTGTACACCTTAGGATTCAGAGGGCATGATCTTCTATCGTTCGGTCTTTCACTCGCCAACCCTTCAAAGCTTGCAGAACTGCAAGAACTAGAGCATTGGCGAACGAAGTTCGATGTTGCCGCATCTGCAACCGAAGGCTTCTTCAGCAAGCGCTGGGTTGCCAAAAAGCTCTTCAAGCTCTCAGACGAAGAGATTGTCAGGAACCAAAGAGAGATCGTCTTTGACGCTCGCTATACTTCAAAGATTGAGCAGATTGCTCAAGAGGTCCAGGCAGGTGCTGATGGCTCAGGTTTAGGTGGAGATCTAGGAGGAGACTTAGGCGGCGAACTCGGCGACTTGGGTGGTGACGAGCTAGGGGGTGATGAGTTAGGCGGTGACGAATTAGGTGGCGAAGAGGCTGCAGAGCCAGAAACTTCGTTATTGGCCGAACCGCCAGCTAAGCGAGACGCTGACTGGTACAAGACGACCAAGAAAGACGCTCTTGGGCGCCCAAAATCTACCAAGACTTCTAAATCTAAGGGGAAATGGTATGATCCCGTCACGACCGACACCAGGGACATGGGTGCACGCAAAAGGAACTTCTCATCGCTAGGTGGCAAGTCTCCTGGAGGCAGGAAAAACGTGTATAAAGGATACTTTGACATGGAGTCTCTCTACAAAGAAGGACATTATAGCGAAATGGATCCTAATTATAAGGAAGAAAGGAAAGTCTTCGAAGTAAATCACGACATTAAAGTCTTGATAGAAAATATGAACAAGAACAATAACAACACGGAGCAGGAAAAAGATGAAAAAACTGAGACATAATAAGAAAAGAAATACCGCTTTTCTTTACGAAGCTTTAGTCCGCGAAGTAACAAAAAGTGTTATGGGTAAAAGCGACAAGTCAAAGGAAACAATCCTTGCGATCATCAAAGAGCACTTCAAAGAAGGAACTCAACTGCGACGTGAGTTATCATGCTACAAGAATCTGATGGAAGTCAAAAATTTGACACCTTACAGTGCTGAGAAGCTGTTACATGCCACAAAGGAGATACACGCCAAAGTTGATAAGAAGGAACTGTTCAATGAGCAGACTGCATTGATTAACCGCGTGAATAAAGAGGTGAGTAAGGATGTTTTTACGAACTTTGCTCCAAATTATAAGAATTTGGCAACACTGTACCAGATTTTCAACGAAAAGACCCCCTTAAACACAAAGATCGTTCTTGAAGAACGCTTGGTTACACGTATTTCGTCTCGGCCCGAGGAAAGGGAAGCTGCTTTAATGAAGCCAGTAGACAATCTGCTTTATACCACCTTCGTTAAGAAGTTTAACGAGGAATATTCAACTAGTTTGCTAAATGAACAGAAAGAACTGCTTAACAAGTTCATAATGTCGTTCCTCGACAACGGTGTAGAGCTAAAGATACACCTAAACGAAGAAGTTGGGAGACTAAAAGGGCTTCTAAGTGATTCAATGACAACTCAAGAGATTCAGTCGGACAGCAAGATGGTTCAGAAGACCAAAGACGTCATAGGGTTGCTAGAATCGTTCGCAGGACAGAATATTACTGAAACCATGATTAAGAAAGTCTTAAGAGTTCAGAATCTAGTAAAAGAGATTGAAGAATAATGGCTAACTTCGACATTACCATTAAAAACCCCAAAGCTTTTGGGCTAACCTCTACCGGAGACACTATTCAAGCGACTGTCGAGCTAGACGCTCGTCAAACGATCGCAGGACACTTCCTGATTCTAGATCATATCGATATGGATATTGTTATTATGCCGAAAGAGCGGAAAGTTGTTACATTTCCCAAGAAGAATATGAATGAGCACGTATACGACGCTCAGAATAGACTATTCCATTTCCTTGCTAGAAGAGGGATCGTGGACAGGGACAGTGTTCAAGGTGGTAACGTATATGGGGCCATCGAAGGTGTGCTAGCCAAGTCCATTGACGAAGCTGTTGATCCGCTTCAACTAGCGATCTACTCAATCAGCCGCTACATGGACAAAGAGCGCCCACACTTCATGTTCCCCAAGGACTTCGATGATTATCTGGAAAGCGAGATGTCTGATCCGCCGCCAGATGAGTCGACGGCTCTGGGCAAAGTGCCTCAAGAACCACGCAAAGGCTCGATGTCCTCCTACGCTCGCCCGTTTGACTTGATGTACAAGTTGTACGAGCAACAGGAAGACTAAGTGGACCTGCTCTACTTCATTCTTGCCGCAAGCGGCTTGACTCAAATACTGGTATACGGTTCTATCTTCGATGCAATCCGTCCTCTTAACGGAAAGCTTGGTGAATTATTCCATTGTAGCCTCTGTATGGGCTTCTGGAGCGGCGCCTTTCTTTTTGGAATAAACAAATTTACAGAACTATTTACATTTGATTATAATATCGCAAATTTGCTCATATTAAGCTGCTTGAGTTCTGGAACTTCTTACATCTTAAATGAGCTTTTTGGCGATTGCGGTTTGAAAATACAGAATAATGGGAGAAAAGTGATATGACCAAGCGTTGGATGATTCAGCCAGTAAGACACTGTTGCAAAGGATCGATAATCACGCGGGTTGTGCCCGCTTAATGGAGAAAACAAAATGAGACCAGTAAAAAATAAAAGACGAATTGATCCTAGGTACTTCTTGAATGAAACTGCAGATCGGGATGATCTAGTGGCGGAAGAAGCTAATCTGAAAGACCCATGGAGCGTCGGCGGTAAGTTTTTTAGCCGCACGGACAACTACTCAGTGGGGGTAGCAAACGCTAAAGTAGAGGAAGTTGCCGCCGCCATGGCTAAAAATTTGACAAGCGATTTCGCCCGTAAAGTAGCTTATTCGAATTCGTGTAGTGGGGAAGGCATCATTCTAGAGATAATCAATATGGTCGGCAATGCGATACGGTCCAAAGGGGCTGAATGGTTTGGGTACAATGACGCTCTAAACTTTATGACGAAAGGCAAAAAAGTAGGGCGCACGCCCGGCGTACGTACGGAGAACGTCACCCCAACGGTTTTTGTGGACAACGTGAAAGAACTAGTTAAGCAAATTCAGGCTGTGAGAAGAACCGCAGTGCAGCGAGGAGAAGCTCCGACGAAAGAACAATTAGGGTGCGCTGGCTCTGATGCCGGCAAGCCCATCCCAGAAGACTTTTTTGCCGACAAGTATGGTCCAAATCAAAAAAACCTCTTAGAAGAGATGTTTAAAGATATTCTCGGCGGCGAGGACCCTCGTACCAAAGAACGTTATGGTGGCATAGCCCATACCATGAAGTCTGGGAAATATGGGAAATTTAAGGACGCCGCCTATGATCCGGATATTCAAGAGAACAAATCATGAACAAGAAATACGTACTTAGAGAATATTACGCCCTATGCGAAGGCGGAGTCTGCCAAGACCTTCTAACCGAGGAAGAAAAGTCCTTTGTTAAAAGCGGCGGCATGATCCTATCCGGTAAACTCCAAGAGTCTGACGTCCAAAACGGCAACGGCCGAGTATACCCACATGCAATACTAGAGCGAGAGATCACAAACTACCAAAAGGTCGTTCAAGATCGTCGTGCAGTAGGCGAACTAGACCATCCTGATGATTCAGTGATCAACCTTAGGAATGCTTCCCATATGGTTACTGACGTTTGGATGGAGGAGACATCAGTCATGGGCAAGATTAAAGTCCTTGACACTCCTGCAGGTCAGACGTTGCGTTCACTCGTTGACGGAGGAGTCCAATTAGGCATTTCTTCCAGAGGACTTGGATCTGTCACGGAAGCTCAAGGTGCGGTAACAGTTAATGAGGACTTTCAGTTGATTTGCTTCGACATGGTCTCCGAGCCCTCCACCCCAGGTGCTTACATGAATCTGGCGGAGAGCAAATTAAGAACACAAGACGTGTTCACAAAAGCAGATAGAATCAATAGAGCGTTAAACGACGTATTAGGAGATTAAACGGGCAATGAAACTAACAAAGAGTCAGCTTAAACAGATTATCAAAGAAGAGATCGCCGAGGTTCTTCACGAAGAGTGGAAACCACCAGCGGCACAGATCGCTGACTCCGAGACTTCGTGCGAAGATAACGCAGAAATGCTAAGAAAATTGGCAAGCTCATACAGCTACTCTCCAGACGAGATGAGAAGACTCGCCGACGCTTATAGACGTAAATGTAAAGGACAAACAACAGATGAGGAGACTGATTAGATGAGTTGGAGTGATCATAAAGACGACAAGAGCCGATTTGATGGATGGCGAGAGTTCTTGAATGAGGGAAAAGAACAACAGCCTGAACAGGTTATCAAAGAAGAGGCACAAACCATTTCAGAAGAAGGAGATCGGCCGCCTAGGCCCTCCAATCAACAACGACTTGTTAACAATCTTCTCAAAGGCAGTCCAGACTTCGGAAAAGAGTGGTCCTCTGCCGATCTTATCGCAGTCGCAGAGGCATGGAAGGTTATTAATGCGCTATCCCAGGACGTGCAAACCGCTGCCGCTATGGACGATGCTTGGAGCGCCATCCGCCAAGGGGTACCCGGCGGAGGAATTCAGGGCTGGGACAAGTCCGTGTACGTCGCCAACGCCCTCGCCACCGGCAAGATGGTCGATCAGGACGGTGTTCCGATAGCCCTGCCAGAAAAGCCGACGGCAGCTGCACTATCGGAGGGCGACGAGCCCCCATACGAACCCTTCAGTGCCGAGCCTGGAGAAATCACCGAGATCGATACAGAAGCCCCCGGCCCCACCAGGATTTACGAAAAGCGCGCCGACGGCGTACTGAGGCATCTCACTGACGTACAGAACGGTAACAAGGCACAGATCACCATTGGTCCGGTTAAGGATCTTGCAGAGTCCGAACAAATGCTTAGTCAGATCATTAAGGAAGAAATTCAAAACCTACTTACCGAGGGCCCGGAATTCGGCGACGAGGAGTTCAACAAGAACAGTTTTGTAGAAATTTCGTACGCTGAGGGTTGGACTGTTCTAGAAATCGACGAAGAGCATCGATGGTCCCCAAAAAGGGGGCCCTACGACGAATTGAAATTCTTGGCAAAAATAGAGGAAGTGGCTAGCGGGACATGAGCCGCCATGGCGACCAGCCCATATAGGGAGAAATAGATGAAACTAACAAAAGAACAACTTAAGCAGATCATCAAAGAAGAGCTAGAAGTAGTACTATCTGATGCAGAAGCCAGAGAGTTCTTTGGTGATGATGTCCTTGAAGGCGAGACATTGGACGAGAAGAAGAAGGATAACAAGTGAAGAAGACAGAACTCAAGAAAGTACTCAAGCCATTAATTAAAGAATGCGTCAAGGAGGTGATGTTTGAACAAGGCATTCTTTCCGGAATTATTTCTGAAGTCGTAAAAGGTTTGGGTGCTAGCACAATCGTTGAATCTAAAGAAGAGGAGGTTGTGCAGCCACCCCCCCGTCGGGACAACAAAGAGATAGAGAATAAATTGCACGAAACAAAACAAAAGATGTTGGAGGCAATAGGCAAGAGTTCTTACGGAGGGGTGGATATTTTCGAAAACACTCAACCATTAGCGAAAGGCGGAGCAGCTACAAGCAACGCTTCTTCCCAGGGACCCCTAAGAGATACAGATCCCACCGATCCAGGCGTAGACATCAGTGGTATAATGAACCTAGCTGGTGGAGGATGGAAACAAATCTAATGGGTAGACCAGTAAGAGCAGAGGTCGAGGCAAGAAAGGGAGAACACGCAGAGCGTCTTATCCGCCGATTCATCAAGAAGGTGAAGAAAGAAAGGATCATGGAACAAATTAGAGATCTACAATTCTTTGAGAAACCTTCTGTAAAAAGGAATCGAGACAAACAGAGAATCAAGAGGCTTAAAAGACTTGAGAGAAATGAAAAAAAGTAAACTATTTATAGCAATGGAGAATAGAAATGGCGACAGGTAATGTAGATAATGCACCACTCACTAGATTGAGGGCCGGAGCGGGGCTACACGCGGTAGGCTCATACCAAGTGGCAGGTCTGCCATGGCTGACAGCTTCGTTTATTAGTCAAGACACCACCTTAACTTGCAGTTTCCCATATGTGACAAAAAATATTACAGTAGCGGTCACCGGATCCGCCGCTGTGCGAGTTCACTTCGCTGACGACGGGGAATCTGGCAACTCATCTAACCACTACCTTACAATTGACGCCCCCGTTGCCGGAAACAGCCTATCTCGCTTTACTTTTGATGCAAAATGCAAAAAAGTATTTATTACAGAAGCCAACTCCGGACCAACAGGCGTCGAAGTTTACGCCGCATTAACAGGTATTCCCACCGCAAGCATGTTCCCTCTGACCGGTCCTGGCTTGGACGACTAGTAGGTTAAATAACATACAACTGAAGACTTTTCAAGTATAAACAACTACTTATTAGAGAAGTAATTTTTTTACATGGAGAATAATATGTCAAACCTTCTGGAACAAGCAATCGTTGATGCTAAAGCCCTTAAAGAAGCAGCCATGAAAAACGCCGAGTCTTCCATACTTGAGAAGTATTCTGCTGAAATGAAAGAGGTTGTGGATTCATTGCTTAGCGAAGAGGAGGATCCTTTTGCTTTGGATGCTCTCGGTGAGGATCTAGCAGAAGGGGAAGAAGATCCTGATGCTGTTGTTCCCACAGTTCCTGCCGCCGAGGGCGTATGTCCTTGTCCTGATATTGACAATGACGATCCCGATGCCGAGCCCAACCCGGTTAAGATTGATCTTGGAAGCATTGGCCACGGTAGCGACGATAAGAAAACTAGCTCCATCGACGCTGTTAATCCCCTGGGAGAGGAAATCGAGATCGACTTTGACATGTTGGAGCAGCAAATTCTTGCTGAGTCTGATGCTGAAACCGACGAGGATCCTGAGGAAGCAACTGAGGAAGCAACTGAGGAAGCAACTGAGGAAGCAACTGAGGAAGCAACTGAGGAGTTAACCGAAGGTGACGACGAAGATGACGACATCTCAGATGACCTTGTAAACAAAATAATTGAAAAACTAGTTGTGGATATGGACCCACAAAAATCTGGTTGGATGGAACGGCCCATTGCTGATATTCACTTAGCAATTGATCAGGCCGAGGCAACCGAAGCAGACGAGAATCATGATGCTGATAATATGATCAACGACCCAAGGTTGCAGATCAAGCGTCAAGATGAAGCTCTTGAACTCCTTAATAAGGAGAATGAAGAGTTAACGGAGAAAGTTATTGCCCTATCTGAAAATAACGATAAGGCGATGACTGCAGTTTTAAAATTGAAAGAGAAACTTGAAGAAGTTAATCTTTCTAACGCTAAGCTTCTATACACTAATCGTATTTTGACAAACAGCTCCCTGAATGAGCGACAACGAGATCAAATTGTCGAGTCTTTGTCTGGTGCGACGACGGTACAAGAAGCGAAGGTTATATATGATACCCTTCAGAGCACGGTGAGCGCTTCCCCCTCAAAGAGAAAGCCAGAAACGCTAAGCGAAGTGGTGACGAAGAGATCCTCTGTTATTCGGTCACAGAAAAGAGAAACTAACAACTATTCTGAGGCTGCGTATTCGAGGATGAAAAAGTTAGCAGGACTTTAATAAAATCAAAAAGGAGATAATTTAAAATGTCTATTCTAAACAAATTAACAGAAGGCATTGTTAACCGTGATCTCTCTAAGGATGGTGCTGCTCTTCGCGATAAGTGGGAGCGTACCGGTCTTTTAGAAGGCATGGGCAATGAACGCCAAAAGGACGGCATGTCCGTTCTGCTTGAGAATCAAGCAAAGGAGCTTCTCCGAGAGGCTTCAACCATGGCCGCAGGTGATGTCGAGGGCTTTGCAGCCGTCGCCTTCCCCATCGTGCGTCGTGTTTTCGGTGGACTAGTTGCTAACGAACTAGTTTCCGTACAACCAATGAGCCTGCCATCAGGTCTCATTTTCTTCCTGGACTTCCAGTTTAACAGCGATCGCTCTGCTGCTGGAGTTACCGCCAATGACTCAGTCTACGGTGGTGGCGTGGTTGGTCACGAGATTACCGGTGGTATTTCACTTACCGACGGTAATGCCGAGAGCAGCTTCTACGGTCTTAACAATGGTTATGCTTCCCCCACTGGCTCTGCCACATGGGGTGCTGCTGTTGTCGTAGTCGCTTCTGGTACCGTTGGTGGTGCCGACGCGGGCGATTACCCACTTAACCAAGCGGATCAAGATGTCTTGAACGCGCTTGTTCAGTATGATCCCGATCTCTCGGGCTCTCAGGTAGTTGTCTTTGAGACCACCGGCTCCGCGGACCTCGCGCAGTTGAACCTCAAGGATCTAGTTGCAATCAACTGGAATACTGCTGCTACAGCCCCCGCCCGCCTGGTTCGTCGCCTGACAACCTTGGCTTCGGGTTCTGTGGGTACCGATCCTAGCAATGCAATCTTGAAGCTCAAGTTTGTTATGCAAGCTACCGGTACTTCTGTAATTGACGGTCTCAGCGAGGCCGGCATGTTGAACGCTCTTACAGGTACTCAGCACGCTACTCGATTCGTTATCGATGACAACTTCGTCAACGCTAGCGGTCAATCTCGTGACGGCGTCCTCGGCGCTATCGCTGGTGCCAGCGAGTGGCAACTAGAAAATAACGAGGACATTCCTGAGATCGACATCAAGGTCGACTCCGTGAGCGTCACCGCTATCACCAAGAAGCTCAAGGCCAAATGGACCCCTGAGCTAGGTCAAGACTTGAATGCTTACCATAACCTCGATGCTGAGGTTGAGCTAACAAGCATCCTCTCTGAGCAGATTGCTCTAGAGATTGACCAAGAGATCCTCAACGATCTCATCAAAGGCGCGACTGCTGGAACTCTCTACTGGTCACGCCTGCCTGGTAACTTTGTTAACCGTGAATCCGGCTCTTCCCTAGAAGCTGCAGCCGCATCTGGCGGTTACCCAGAGTTCACGGGTACTGTTTCCGAGTGGTACGAGACTCTTGTTGAAACCATCAACGATGTGTCTGCCCGTATTCACCGGAAGACCCTCCGTGGCGGTGCGAACTTCATCGTCGTGGCTCCTGAGGTTGCTAACCTCCTGGAGTTCACGTCTGGCTTCCGTGCCAACGTCACTGCTGATGATACCAAGGGCACTGTTGGTGCCGTCAATACTGGTAACCTCAGCAAGAAATGGGATGTCTTTGTTGACCCCTACTTCATCCGGAACCTCGTTCTGGTTGGACGTAAGGGCAATAGCTTCCTAGAGAGCGGATTTGTATATGCACCATATGTGCCTCTGCAGGTCACTCCCACCATCTTTGGCCCTGAGGACTTCGTGCCTCGCAAGGGTGTCATGACTCGCTATGCGAAGAAGATGGTTAGACCCGACATGTACGGTCTAGTGGTTGTTGAAGACTTGATCTAAGAGAGTCTAAGACATAAAAAATCAGAGCCCCGCTCTCTTTTCGTGAGAGAGCGGGGTTTTGTTTTTATAGATACTATTTATTTCGGAGGATAGAAATTTATGGCAGTCCCAACCTTAACTCCAGTTAGCCAGATCAGTGCGGTCGTACTCACGCCTACTGGTACGCATAGCGATGTTATCGGTAATTTAGTTTTTGGTATTTATGACAGCGCTCCGTTTGTTTCGGGCGCAGTAGACCAAGTTGCGTACACCTACAAGAAGTTGGGTGGCGATATATTGGACGTTGAGATTTCCGCCTCCCAAGTCTATGCAGCGTACGAAGAATCAGTTTTAGAATATTCATATCTAGTAAACGTACATCAAGCAAAAAATGTACTTTCTGATGTTTTAGGTGCTTCCACCGCTTCGTTTAATGAAGATGGGCAGATTGTATCAGGGGATGCCCTATCCGGTTCCAGTATAGAACTGCGCTTTCCAAAGACTAAGTTTGAGTATTCCCAACGCATCAGCCGAGGTGTCGGCACCATGGTCGCAGAAGGCGGCGACGATACAATTTATTCGGCATCTCTCACTCCCGTCGCAGGACTCCAGGATTATGACCTACAAAATATAGTCTCCTCCTCAGCTGCGACTGATGCTGATGTCCCTTACTTTGAACTGGTTAACAACAAACGCATTAAAATAAGGAGAGTGTTTTATAAAACCCCTCGTGCCATGTGGAGATTCTATGGATATTATGGTGGGGTAAACGTTGTAGGAAACCTGTCAACGTATGGTCAGTTTGCCGATGACTCGACCTATCAGATCATTCCCGTGTGGCAGAATAAAGCTCAGAATATGGCATTTCAAGATGCTATGTATACAAGGACTTCACACTACTCTTATGAGATTCGAAATAACGTTTTGAGGCTTTTCCCTCCCCCGCTAGCATCGGATGTGGGCGTCTCCAAATACTGGATTCAATTCACAATCCCAACAGAGCCATGGGATCAGGACTCAGACAAAGAAGACGGAGCGTTCGGAATTAATAATATGAATACGCTGCCGTTTGAAAACATCCCGTATGCTAGTATCAATAGTATTGGCAAACAGTGGATCCGAAGATTTGCGCTTGCGTTAGCAAAAGAAATGCTTGGTCAGGTTAGGGGCAAGTTTGCCACCCTACCAATTCCTGGTAGTGATGTACAACTAAACGCCTCAGATCTACTTGCTCAAGCGAAAGAAGAACAGGAAAAGCTCCGCGAAGAACTTAAAACAACACTTGATGAGCTTACTTACGGTAAACTCGCCGCTCTTGAGGCCGAGAAAATGGAGTCAGCTTCCACCGTACTCAAGAACGTACCGCACTTGGTGTATAAGGGATAACATAAGTAATGTCTGATGAGTGGTCTCAACCCCCAAATCCTCCCCCTCCTTTATTTACGGGGAAGAAAGAACGCGACTTCGTTAAGCAAGTTAACGATGAGCTATTGGAGCGCGTCATCGGACAACAACTTCTATACTACCCCATTAATATAGAGCATACCGATTTCCATCCTCTATACGGCGAAGCTCCGGTTAAGACCTTTTTACCTCCTATTCGTGTGTTCGCACTAATCGATTGGGAAGGACACCAGACAACTACAGAGCAATATGGTGTCGATCGACGGTCTTCAATGACGATTCACTTCCACAATCGTAGACTTTCCGAGGATCAAGATTTATATGTTCGGGAAGGAGATTTTGTTAAGTTTGGTGAGTTCTTTTATGAGATCGTATCATGGTCGCTCCCTGACTTAATGTTCGGACAGATAGATCACAAGGTGCAGATATCTGCTAAGTGCATAAGAGCAAGAGAGGACTTGTTCAATGCCAAGTGATAGTGACAACAAGCTTATAAACAGTACTCAAAAGCTGCTAGCGGGCGATTATGGTGTAGAGATACCGTATAGACCGGCTAGCTTAGAAAACGTTGACTTCGCTATGGGACGTTGGCTTGGGGAAAAGATAAAGAATTTTGTAGAAGCCAACGACGGGTGGAAGGAAGTACCAGTGCTATGGGTTAGCACCGAGCGATCCTACCAAATAAAGCACGAGAAAGGTCTCCGTGATAATGATGGGGCGCTCATCTTGCCGATCCTCACATTCGAACGTACAGCCGTTGAGAAAGACCTAGGAAGAAAAGGCGTAATTCAAGCAAATCTTCCAGAAAAGGACGACCCCATCGGCGGCGTGGGGGGCCGTTATGTCGTTGCTCGTAAAATTAATGCTGGAAAGACTGGCGATTTCGCTGATGCCTCTTCTGCACGTAAGTTTGGAGATGTTGGTACTGGTAAGGTTAACTTTAATACGAGAGGAAGGAAAACTAACAAAGTTGTATACGACATTTACTCAATTCCTACTCCGGTCTACCTAAATCTTACCTATGAAGTGAGTATCCGTACTCAGTATCAAGAACAAATGAACCAAATTCTTACTCCGTTCATGACGTACACCGGAGCAGTCACTCAATTTATCGTTGAGAACGGTGGACATACTTATGAAGCCTTTTTTGAGCAAAACTTTGCATTCGATAACAATGCAAGTTCTTTAGGAGAGGATGAGAGGATTTATAACACCAAGATCACCATTAATGTCCTCGGCTATGTTTTTGGAGAGGGTAAAAATAGGGATCGCCCCCACTTCGCCCGCCGCGAAAACCCTGTAGAAATAAGATTGCCCCGGGAGCACGTCATGCTCGGGGACATACCCGATTGGACTGACAGATCCTTCTTTCGAGGCGGCGAAGCAGTCACAGTGACTCATGGTACTCGGGAACTTACCCCACGTAGGTCCAAGGTGCCCCTCATGCCCACCCCTCGTTCTGCAGGCGGCGGAGGAGGTACCGACATCACCATCCAGGACGAGGGTGTTGATCTAACAACAGCCTTGACAACGATCGATTTCACAGGCGTTGGTGTTACTGCCACAGCCGTCGGTAATGTGGTCACTGTCGATGTTCCAGCTAGCGCTATCACCGCAAAAGAGGAGGGGGTCGATCTCACGACCGCCATGTCCTCCATTGACTTCGTCGGCAGCGCTATTACAGCAACGACGTCAGGAAACGACGTAACAGTGACGGTAAATGCTAGCGCTATCTCCGCTAGCGATGAGGGCGTCGAATTAACAACAGGTGTTGATTCGCTAAACTTCGTTGGAGCAGGCATCACTGCTACTAATACAGGGAACGCACTCACCATTACCGTTACTGGCTCTTTGGACGGCGACACGATCAACAACGCAATTATATCTAATACTACTTACAACGAAACACCCTCTGGGCTTGTTAACAGTGCTAATACCGTGTACACGCTCAGCGCTAATTCTTTTACTAGTTCGATCCTAGTGTTTCAAAACGGAATCTTGCAGCGTACTGGATCAGCCGGAGCGTTCGACTACACGGTGACAGATGACGACGAGATTACTTTCACAACTGCCCCGACAACCGGGGATTTCATACTAGTTAGTTATGTAAAATCAGCATAAATGCATAGGAGACTAAAAATGGCAAAAAAGCGATTACTGGAAAAACTACAAGAATTACTAATGGATGAGTTAGATGAGGATGAGGTTGAAGAGTTGGTACCGTCTCCACCACCAGAAGAGCCCCCCGCTCGCGAGATTCCACAGGAAGTCTTTGAGCTAGTTAACGCGGCATACGTTGCTGCACAGAGCGCACAATCTCAGTATAACACATTAGTTCCTCAACTTGAGGCCCGAAAGGCCCTCGCCTGGGACATCTTGCGCGAGGCACGAAAAGCATTAAACGAACAGGTTATAAACGCTCGCGACGAGTGTGGAGTCCCTGACGAACCGGGCTGGACACTCAATTTCCCTGATGAGGATAATGCTTTCCCCAACTTTTCAAAGACAGAGGAAGAAGAATGAGTTCCACAATTAAAGGATCTCAGATAAGAGACGAGACCATTGAAACTAATGATATAAAAGATAACACTATCGAAGGTCAAGATGTCAACACAACCGGTTCGTTCACCATGGGCGCCCTCGGTGTAAAAAATACTACCGCAAGTAGTGCCACTGAAGGTGGAAACATACGATTAAGTTGCGACGACGGTGCAGTTATGGCAGCTAGCCACAGATTAGGTGTTGTAGAGTTTGCCGGAGCAGAAGACGCCAGCAGCACTATAACTGTCGGCGCTAGAATTGAAGCAATTGCAGATGCCACATGGTCATCGTCTGAAAACGGTGCCAATTTAGATTTTTATACAACTGACGGTGATGCTTCTCAAACAAAGAGGATGACTATTCTTGCCACCGGGGAGATCGGTATCGGGGATAGCGTGTACCCGGGCACATTACTACAAGTAGAGGGCACAGCACCATACCTCACCCTTAAAAATTCTACATCTGAAAACAGCGACGGCGGCTGCGAGTCGAAGATCATCTTCGAGGATCACAGCAATACAACTCTTGCACAGATTCAAGGCAGCCACGACGGAAGCTCTGACGACACCAAGGGCGATCTGATCTTTTCGACTCATAACGGTACTTCGTTGACCGAGAGAATGCGGATCGACTCCGGAGGCCACGTCGGCATCGGCGTCTCCCCCTCGGTACCACTCCATGTATTAAACTCTCTTGATTACGTCGCAAAGTTCGAGAGTACAGATTCTTACGCGTCCATCGTCATAGAGGACAACAGCAGTACAAACAACGGGAACCAGATTGCGGTTTCTGGGGATAATATGCGCTTGTACACGGCCGGCTCGGAACGCATGCGCATCGGCAGCACGGGCCTGGTCGGCATCGGAACTACCGCACCAGAGGCGTTACTTCATATACATACCGGGGATTCCGGTCAGGCGCCACACGCCACCGCCGACGACCTTTTCATAGAAAGCGATGGTGCGGCGGGGATGTCCATTTTTGGTGGCCAAGACAACTCCGCTAGAATTTACTTTGGAAGTTCGAGGACCCTCGCCTTCAATGCTGAGCGCGCTGGTCAAATAGACTATAATCTGCAAGATAACTCTATGAAGCTTGCCACGTCCGGTTCAACCCGAATAACTATCGATAGCGCCGGTAGCGTTGGCATCGGAGAAACGGCCCCCTCATCCAGGCTGCACGTACGCGACACTGATAAGACATTAACTCTTGAAAAAGACGTATCCGGCTTCTTCAATTCTTTTGGATTTGACGGCAACGTCCCATACATGACATATTATGCTTCAACTGGGATGCAGATTGGTTACGGAGAAACTACCGGGCAAGCG
>Ga0209128_1000271_pt1 | contig 38388 bp, 43 predicted proteins | sample ETNvirnome_6_100_FD_184072 | JGI IMG/M metagenome (GOLD analysis project Ga0209128, IMG submission 184072) | Marine viral communities from the Pacific Ocean - ETNP_6_100 (SPAdes) (version 2) | ecosystem: Environmental > Aquatic > Marine > Oceanic | place: Pacific Ocean | collected 2013-06-19
GAAAAAGAAGATTTCTAATTGCAGATTCAATTGAAGGATGGGCAGATGCAGTTAAGATTTTAGTAAAATCATATTTCTTTGACGGCTCAACAATTAAATTTGATTTTTCGGATATTAGACCAAAAGGTGCAAGATTAGTAACATCAGGCGGGAAAGCACCAGGACCACAACCCTTAAAAGAGTGTCTTGTTAAAATAAAGGGAATGTTACATGAAAAAGAAAATGGAGACAAGTTATCGCCTATTGAAGTACATGATATTGTTTGCCATATTGCAGATGCAGTATTGGCTGGTGGTATAAGAAGAGCTGCTTTAATTAGTTTATTTAGTGCCGATGATAACGAGATGATTTCTTCTAAAGCCGGCAATTGGTGGGAATTAAACCCTCAGAGAGGTAGAGCAAATAATTCTGCTTGTTTAATGAGACATAGAGTTACAAAAGAATTCTTTTTAGATTTATGGAAAAGAGTTGAATTATCAGGAGCAGGAGAACCAGGAATTTACTTATCTAATGATAAAGATTGGGGAACTAACCCTTGTTGTGAAATTGCCCTAAGACCTTTTCAATTTTGTAATCTTTGTGAAGTAAATGTTTCAAATATAGAATCACAAGAAGACTTAAATGCAAGAGTAAAAGCGGCAGCATTCGTCGGTACACTTCAAGCAGGGTATACAGAATTTCATTATTTAAGACCTATCTGGCAACGAACTACCGAAAAAGAAGCACTTATAGGTGTTAGTATGACAGGTATAGGGTCTGGAACAGTGTTAGATTATGATATGAAACAAGCCGCTAAAGTTGTTAAAGACGAAAATATTAGAGTTGCAAAGTTAATTGGAATTAAAAATGCAGCAAGATGTACCACAGTAAAGCCTGCAGGAACAACATCATTAACATTAGGAACTTCATCTGGTATTCATGCATGGCATAATGATTTTTATATTAGAAGATTGAGAGTTGGGAAAAACGAATCAATATATCAATATTTAAATGATTATCATCCAGAACTAGTACAAGATGAATATTTTAGACCACATGATACTGCAGTTATTGAAATACCACAAAAGGCCCCAGACGGTGCAATATTAAGAACAGAATCTCCCTTCCAACTTTTAGAACGAGTCAAAAAGGTTGCAATCGAATGGATTAAGCCAGGCCACAGATCAGGAAATAATACACATAATATATCTGCAACAATTTCATTAAGAGATCATGAATGGAATGCAGCAGGAGAATGGTTGTGGGAAAATAAAAATTATTATAATGGACTTTCAGTTCTCCCATACGACGGAGGATCTTATATACAAGCTCCATTTGAAGATATTGATAAAGAAACATATGATAAATTAATGTTGCCATTAGAAACAATTGATTTATCACAAATCATCGAAACAGATGACGAAACAGACCATAAAAATGAATTAGCATGTGCAGGAGGCGCATGTGAACTAGTGTAACATTTAAAGTAAAATACTAATTAAAAATAATAGTTATGAAAGATTTTAGATTTAAAGATGTTGATATAATATTCAACATTAAAAAACTTCCTCATTATGATCAAGAATATTTAAGAACAATGATATTCGAAACAATAGGAGAACGTTCAGTAAAAAATACAGGACAGAGTTTTAAAGATTATTATCCTAATGCTAATAATTTCAGTTTATTTAATGAGCATACCGTAATGTTAAATTATATGTCGGAATTTTATGACGAGCATTCATGCACTGCATCTCATTTATTAGATGGCAAGAAATATTACTTTGTATGGACACATTCTGCATAAATCATTAGGATTTATGAACATTTTTTCTTATATTAAATAAACAAAAGAAGTTATAATGGCAAAATATCAATCAACTAAATTATTCGATAATTATTCAGTAGCAATTAGACAATGGAAAGCATCACATTCACATTGTGAATTACTTCATGGCTATGCATTGAAATTCAAAGTTTGGTTTGAATCAATTGAACCAATCGAAGAAGGTCAATTAGATGAAATGAATTGGATTATGGATTATGGAGGGTTCAAATCTACAGATGCAGAACCGACTCCTGGAAATGGGTTAAAAGATTGGATGAATCATATGTGGGACCATACATTACTAATTGAGAAAGATGATCCATATTTGGATTTCTTTCAATCAGCTGCAATGGAAGGTATTTGTAGTTTAAGAGTTATGGATAAGATGGGAGCCGAATCATGTGCTAAATTAGTATATGATAAGTTTAATGATGTAATGTCCAAAACTGGTGGTGGTAGAGTAAAAGTAACAAAAGTAGAATGTTGGGAAGCAGACAGAAATTCATCAATATATTGTGAATAAAAGAATAAAAGATTATAATGAAGTATTACCTGTATTAGAATTATATAGGTGTGTACAATCTGAAGGTAGTAGAGTAGGCATGCCCACCATTTCAGTTAGAACAACAGGCTGTACTCATAGATGTTGGTTTGGAGAAGGAGGTTGGTGTGATAGTTGGTATACAAGTATACATCCAGAGAAAGGTACACACACATTTAATGATATTGTAAATATTTATGACGAGAACCCACAAATAAAAGAAATGATGTTAACAGGAGGTTCTCCAACAATGCATCCAGCATTAGTGAATGAATTAACTCATCTTGCACATGAAAGAGGAATTATTATTACAATTGAAACTGAAGGTAGTCATTTTGTAGAAACAGATTATCCAATTGATTTAATTAGTTTAAGTCCTAAATTTGAAAATAGTAATCCAAAATTAGGAATCATGACTCCGGGTAGAAGAGTTGTAGATCAGAGATTTATTGATACTCATAATAGGAAAAGATTAAATCTTGATGCAATGAAGCAAATGATAATGTTTCATAAAGATTATCATTACAAGCCAGTATGGGACGGAACAGAAGAGAATCTTGAAGAAATAGAAAATTTTAGAACATTGATAGGAGCTCCTAAAGACAAAACATATATAATGCCTGCCGGAGATACTAGAGAGACATTACTAAAAATGTATCCTATAGTATTTGAAATGGTAGCAAAACATGGTTATAATATGACAGGAAGAGATCATATTATAGCATATGATACAGAACGAATGGTATAACAAAAAAAAAGGAAAATTATGAAAATGAAACCAATGGGTGATCAATTATTACTTGAACCTAAAGAAAATGAAAATAAAACAAAAAGTGGAATTATTTTGACAGCAGATTCTGCAGTATACGGATATGCTAACGTAGTATCAGTGGGTCCTGGATTATATACACAAACAGGAGATAGAATTCCAATGACTTGTAAAATCGGCGATACTGTAATTGCGCCTGCGAGATTGTTAAGTGGTAAAAATGGAAATGAAATCGAACTTGGTGACAAAAAATACGTATTAGTAAGAGAATCAGAAATATCAATGATATCAAATGGATAAAAAATTAAATTTAGAATTAGTAAAAGAAGGGTTTGCAAATGGAGTTGCAAAAGGCCGTCCTTTAACAATAAAAGAAAAAGAAGATATGATTTTTGCAGCTACAAAAGCTTTTGGGAAGTTTTTAGATGCATTGAAAGTAGATTGGCGAAACGATCCCAATTCAGATAAAACTCCATATAGAGTTGCAAAAGCATATGTTAGAGATTTATGGTCAGGTAGATATGAAGCTCCACCTGCCATAACAACATTTCCAAGTGATGGATATGATGGTATGGTATTTGAAGGAGGAATTCCTTTAACTAGTATGTGTTCACATCACCATCAAACTATTATGGGTAAAGTACATGTTGCATATATTCCAGGAAAGGATAGTCATGTAATTGGTTTATCTAAATTAAATAGATTAGTAGAACATTTTGCAAGAAGAGGTGCTATACAAGAACAATTAACAGTTGCAATTCATAATGCAATTAATTTAATTATTAATGACAATGCAGGTGCAGCAGTTATGATAGATGCAACTCACAATTGTGTACAATGTAGAGGAGTTAAACATGGAGGCGCGACTATGAAAACAAGTAAGTTGACAGGTGCATTCAAAAAAGACCCATCTACAAGAAATGAATTTTATGAATTTGTAAAAGGTTATTAGTGAAGATAATAATTCCAGAATATAAAATAGAGAGGCGTGTAAGAGCCATGGCCCACAAAATTTCAGAAGAACATAAATCTTCCGGAGATTCATTACCACCAGTTATGATATGTGTGTTAAATGGAGGCTTTATGTTTTTTACAGATTTAGTTAAAGATATGGGTATAGATGTATCTATAGATTTTATTAGAGCTAAATCATATGAAGGAAAAGATAATTCAGGTGGTGTTAAATTTACAAAAGATTTAGAATTACATTGTAAAGGAAGAAGTGTTTATATTGTAGATGATATAGTTGACACAGGTAAAACAATGTTAGAAATTTTACTTAAAGTAAATGATATGATGCCATCAGCTGTAAAAATTGTTACGTTATTAAAAAGAAAAGAAAATAGTCCACCAGTAGATCATTTTTGTTTCGAAATAGATAAAGAATGGGTAGTAGGATATGGATTAGACGATAACGGATTAAAAAGAAATTATAGAAACATTTATAAAATTAATTAATGTATCAAGCAGTAGCATATCATAAAAGAACTAATAAGGTACACATATGGGATGATCAAAAAGGTCATATTACTATTGACTATAAACCATATGCATATCGAAAATCTAGTTACGGTAAATTAGTTGCATTAGACGGACAACGAGTTAATAAGATATATAATCCAGATCGAGAAGAGAACGGATTATATGAATCTGATATTAATCCTGAAATGAGAACCTTAATAGATTTATATACAGATTCAGATGAAGCATCTACAGGACATACTCCATTATTTATTGATATTGAAGTTGATATTGAATCTGGATTTCCGACTCCAGAAAAGGCAGAAAATGAAGTTACTTCGATTGCAATCTATGATGAAGCTGGAGATCAAAGATGTGTTTGGATTTTAGATAAAGATGGCGTAGTTGAAAATGTATCTAAGCCAGGATATGAAGTTACTTCGTGTTCAGATGAAAGAACATTGTTATCTAGATTTTTAGTTAAATATCAAGAAATACGACCTACTTTAATTACTGGTTGGAATATTGATTTCTTTGATATTCCTTATCTTTATAATAGAATGTGTCATATAATAGGAGAAAAACAAGCGAGATGCTTATCTCCAATAAATGATGTTATTTGGTTAAAACATAGAAATAGATATAGAATATCTGGAGTGTCATGTTTAGATTATATGGCATTATATAAGAACTTTACATACAATCAAGAGTCTAGTTATTCACTTGAAGCTATATCTCAAAAAGAATTAGGTAAAGGTAAAATAAAGTATGAAGGTTCATTAAATGACTTAATGAGAAATGATATTCAAGGTTATATTGATTATAACATGAACGATGTTGATTTAGTGTACGAAATAGATCAGAAAATGAAACTAATGGACTTAGCAAGAAGTATATGTCATAAAGGCCATGTTCCATATGAAGACTTTTTATTTCCAACTAGATATTTAGATGGAGCGGCATTAACATATTTGAAACGATTAAATATCGTTTCTCCTAGTAGAAGACCTAGATCTACTGAAGAATTAAATTTATTAGGAGCATATGTGAAAGCGCCTAATCCAGGTAGATATAAATGGGTATATGACCTTGATTTAACATCATTGTATCCTAGTATTATTATGACACTTAACGTGTCTCCAGAAACTAAAGTAACTAAACTAGAAAAGTTTGATGGCAACATTTATGTAAAAGACAAAGGACAACACTATTCGGACCAATGGAATGGTTGGGAGACTAGTCAAGATTTAAGAAATTATCTAGAAAAAAATAAATATTCAATTGCAGCTAACGGTGTTGTATATGATACACAAATAAAAGGGTTCTTGCCAAGTATATTAGATAAATGGATGGCTGAAAGAGTTGAATATAAAAATTTAAGAAAGAAATACGAAAAAGAAGGGGAACATGCTAAAGCAGAGTATTTTGATAGAATGCAGTTAGTAACTAAAATTCTTTTGAATTCATTCTATGGAGTATTAGGTAATCCTAGTTTTAGATTTTTTGACCCCGATAATGCAGTGGCCATTACAAGTACTGGACAACAATTGATTAAGTTTACGGCTGATATAGGTAATAAGTTTTATACAAAAGAATTAAATGTAAATAAAGATTATTGTATTTATACTGATACAGATTCAACCTTCTTTTCGTCATTACCAATTATAGAAAAACGTTATCCAGACTATGATATATCAGACGAAAAATGGATGTCAGAAAAAACTATTGATATAGCAGATGAAGTTCAGAATTTTATCAATCATTCATATGATATATACAGTAAACGATTCCATAATGCAGATATTCATAGATTTGATATTAAACAAGAAAATGTTGCTAAAGCTGGTTTATGGATTGCAAAGAAAAGATATGCACAATGGATAATTAATGTTGAAGGACATACTGTATCAAAATTAGATGTTAAAGGATTAGACGTTGTCCGATCATCATTCCCACCTTCATTCAGAAAATTTATGGCAGAGATATTAAAAGATATCTTGAATGATATTGATAAAGTAGATCTAGATGAAAAAATTCTTAACTTTAAAGAACATATGAAAACATTACCATTAATGGAAGTTATGTTTCCGATCGGAGTTAAGAATGTTAAAAAATATACAAGGAAAGGAGATGAACCTTTTGCAATAAGAATGAAGGGAACTCCTGTACATGTAAAATCTGCTTTGAATTATAATGATATGTTAAAACATCATAAAGTAAAAACCATACGTGGTATAATCAATGGAGAAAAAATAAAATGGACTTATTTGAAAACTAATCAAATGGGCTTAGAAACAATGGCTTTAAAGGGTTATGATGACCCTAAGCCTATAGAGAAATTTGTAGAACAACATATCAATCATGATAAAGTTTTCAAATCAGCGTTTGCAAACAAATTGAATGATTTTTATGGAGCAATGAAATGGGGGAAGGTCCCCGAAAATAATAATTTAGGTAAGTTTTTTGCATTCAACTAAATGATTGTATCAATTAAAATAATAGGAGAAATATTATGGAAACAATTTTAACAGTTTTAAGTACACTTGGAGTGGGTGCGTTAGCGTATGCGTTCGCGGGTGTGATAAGGTTGAGCAGAAGGGTCAGTGATCTGGAGCTAGTAAGAATGGAAGTAATCGATCTTGAACGACAATTTGAAAGAAAAGTTGAGACAGAAATTCAAGATCGGGAAGAAGGAGATACCACTATTCACAGACGAATAGATGAATATCAAGTTCAAGTAGAAAGTAATACAGATAGACGTTTTGATAACGTTTGGTCTGAGGTCCATAAATTGGACAAAACAATCAATCCGAATAAGGATTTAATAAAAGGATTAACTAAATAGTTTAGTTAACATTTAGATGAAATTATTTGGTTGTTTGCAAAAAATTTATTATATTAAAATAAAAAGTAATGATAGGATTTAAAGATTATTGGTATGGAAAAGAATGTGAAGGCAGATTAACAGATGTTGAAACATTATTTATAGCTGATTTACAAGCTTTTTGGGAACAAGAATCAATACCAGGCGGAACAACCTCGCCTCATATATATTTTTGTTCCGGAGCCACTGAACAAATCATTAACGGCCATGACCATTATGACTGGGAATGGTTAGATGAATATATAGGTAAATGGAATAAAATAATCACATTAGAAGTTACTCCAGGTATGTTAGAAAAGATACCTGCAATGATTAGAATTAAAGTACATATAATGTACATGATGAATGAAAAGGATGTGCGATTATTAAAAAAGAATGATAGTATAAAAGTTGTATATGATGATTATTCTTTATATTGTGCAAGCGTACAAAATATGCAACATGTAACACCAGACGATTATAAACATGACAGAATTGAATAATATTTGGATAGTTGATTTAGAAGCTGTCGAATCTAGATATACTGGGCAATGGAAACACCATTTTCCTGATTTAATGAGAAAACTAGGTTTTGGAGAATATAATGTACGAGTAATAGAAGGACCCACAGACATTCCTGAAGCAACTACTCCAGGAGCATTTTTAAATTTTGGAGGCACTAATATTTACAAGAGTGCACAAATGGTTAAAATAGGCAGATTGTTTTGTGATAACGAAGTTAAGCCTGGAGACCATTTTATTTATACAGATGCATGGAACCCAAGTATCATTCAATTGAAATATATGAGTCAATTGTTAGAAATACCAATTAAGATTCACGGTCTTTGGCATGCTGGTAATTATGACCCAAATGACTTTTTAGGTAGATTAATTAAAGATAAATGGGTTAAGACATTTGAAAAATCATTAGCTCAAACAATAGATTACAATTGGTTTGCATCAGATGATCATTTGAAAATGTTTAGAGATAATTTTGGTTATGATGATATTGAATGTTTTAGAACAGGATGGCCGATGGAGTATTTATATAAAATGTTTAAGCCACAACCTAAAGAAGACATTATATTATTTCCACATAGAATGGCTCCAGAAAAACAACCAGAGATATTTGAAGATTTAGCTAAATCGTTACCAGAAACATATAAATGTATAATATGTCAAGAACATAATTTTAGTAAAAAAGAATATCATAGTCTATTAGAAAGGTCTAAAATGGTATTCTCTGCAAATCTTCAAGAGACATTAGGTATTTCATGCTATGAAGGAGCATTAGCAGGCGCGATACCAATGGTTCCAGACAGGTTAAGTTATACAGAAATGTATTCAGATGATTTCAAATATCCAAGTGAATGGACAGAGTCATGGGAATCGTATATGAAGAATAAGGATAGATTGATATCAACAATTATAGAATATATAGAACATCATGATCATTATAAGAAACAAGTAAAAGAATTAGCAAATAGTTTACATGAGAATTATTTTTCATGTAATGGGTTAAGAAAAGTATTATTTAATGAGTAAAGAAAAAGAATTTATTTACTTCCCGTCATTATCGGCCGGAGGATTTGCATCAGCATTAATTAAAGATGATAAATTATCATCAGGTACTCCATGTAGGTTTTATGACAATGAATATCCAGAATCATTTAGACATAAGTACTTTCTAGTTACTGCAGGCCATTATTACAAGAAGATGGATATTAGAGAACAGATGGGATTAGGAAAAGACACATTAGTGTTCGGTGACTCCGGAGGATATCAAATAGCTACAGGAGCATTAAAATATAGTCATGATTTACGTGAAAAGATATTCCATTGGTTAGAAGCCAATTCAGATGTAGCAGCTAATTTAGATATTCCACCTAAAACAGTTTATGAAAATAAATTTTATGAATGTGCAGATATTAGTTTTGATAATTTTGCTTGGTTTGAAAAGAACCAAACAGGAAAGACAAAATACTTAAATATGCTACAAGGTTCTAATCCACAAGAGTATGACTGGTGGTATCAGAAATTTAAGCATTTTGAATTTCAAGGTTGGGCAATAGGAGGACCACAAAAGTTAGTTGATTTTATGTGGGCATTAGCTTTAATGTTAAAAAATAGAGAATTCGAAAAAGTAAATTTAGAATATTTACATTTACTAGGTATTTCTAAAATATCTGATTTCTTTATTTTATCAACAATACAAAAGAATTTGAATAAACATTTTGGAAATAGAATAGTAGTTACAACAGATTCAAGTTCGCCTGGCCAATATCCTGTGTATGGAACTTATTTACATTCGCATAATTTTAAGAAATTATCATTTACGGATTTATATATGCCAAAGCCAGGCAAAGATGAAGATGGAAATAAGTTAGAATTAGAAATTCCAGACTTAGAACATGATTTATTAGTTCCATGTAGTTTAGATTGTCCAGCATGTAAAGATTTTAATTGGGGCATGTTAGAAGAATATAATAAAGATGCTGTTCCAAGAATGGTATTACATAATGTTCATGTATTTCAAAATACAATACAAGAAGTAAACAAAATAGTAGCAGCTCATAGAGATGTTGCTCAATATGTTGTTCCAAATAATTTAGCTGCAGTATTAAAAAGCATTTATGAAATGTTTGAAGACCCAGATAAAGCTATTACAACATATGAAAAATATAAACAATACTATCAGAAGTTCGGAGGACAAAGTATAACAACAATGAACAAAGATATTTTTAACCAATTTTTTGAACAAAAGGCAGAATAATATGAAAAAGAACGACTTAATAAATTTTATCAGCAGGTATCACCTAGCTGGAGCAACTACATCAGTAAAATGGGTTGCACAAGATGGAACATTACAAACAAATTTTATCACAGATGATCAAAATGTGATAGGAACTATCAATTCAACTAATCTAGATTTAGGAACTCATGATTTAGGAGTTTATGCAACACCGGCATTAGTAAAGATGTTATCAGCCGTAGGAGATGATTTAACAGTTAATGTCAATGCTGTAGATAAAACAGCTGTCAGTATTGGTATTAATGATAAAGATGTTGATATGACATTTATGTTAGCTGATTTATCAGTTATAAGACAAGTTCCAGATTTAAAAAATACACCTGACTGGAACGCATCAATTAGTATCACTAATGATTTTAGAAATAAATTTATTAAAGCAAAAAATGCATTACCTGAAACAGAAAATTTTGGAATTAAATGTAATAATGATGAAGTAGAAATGATTATAAATTATCAGACTATAAATACTAATAGAATTAAATTCAATTTAGATACACAAGGAAGTACAGACATGTCAGTTATATGTTTTTCATCTACATTATTTAAAGAAATTTTAGTTGCAAATAAAGATGCCGAATCTGGCCGTTTAGAAGTCTCAAGTGCAGGTTTAGCAAGAGTTACCTTTAAAGGTAAAAATTATACATCAACTTATTATTTAGTACAATTACAAACAGCTTAATATGTACGGAAATCAAGAACATACATTATGGGTTGAAAAATTTCGGCCGAGTACATTAGACGGATATGTTGGTAATGAATTAGTTATCAGTAAAGTAAAATTATATCTTGAAAATGGAGATGTTCCGCATCTATTATTTTATGGACCTGCCGGAACAGGTAAAACAACATTAGCAAAGATAATTTCAGGAAATGTTGATGCAGATGTTATGTATATAAATGCATCTGACGAAAATAATATTGAAACGGTTAGGACTAAAGTAAAGAACTTTGCAAGTACAGTAGGATTCAAAAGATGGAAAATTGTTATATTAGATGAAGCAGATTATATGACTCCAAATGGTCAAGCTGCATTAAGAAATTTAATGGAAACATTTTCTAAAACAACTAGATTTATTTTAACATGTAATTATGTTGAGAAGATTATTGACCCAATACAATCTAGATGTCAAGTATTTGGAATTACTCCACCAGATAAGTTATCAGTTGCAAAACGGATTGCTGATATATTAAACGATCTTGAGATAAAATATGACCTCCAAGATATAAAAACATTAATTGATAACGGATATCCAGATATAAGAAGAGTATTGAATTCAGCTCAAAGACAGGTAGTTGATGGAACATTAAAAATAGATGAAGAAAGTCTAGTCCAAGCAAATTATATGGCCGAAGTATTAAATATATTAAAATCTAATACTAGTAAGAAAAATGCATTTAAAGATATTAGACAATATATTAATGATAGTAAAGTAAAAGATTTTACTGCATTACATAAATTTTTATTCGATGAAATTGATAATTACGCTAAAGGACATATTGCAAGCGTGATATTAATTTTAGCAGAATCTCAATATCAAGATGCATTTGCAGTAGATAAAGAATTACATGTCATGTCGACAATAGTAAAATTATTAAACGAGTTAAAATAAAGGAAAATTATGAGTAAAATTATAGGAATGGATGGAAAACCACCAAAAGCAACCATTAATGTAAAACCATCAGATCTTAAAGATATTGTTTGTGAAGAATGTGGATGTAAGTATTTTAGACAAGTACAAGCTTTCAAAAGACTATCTGCATTAATATCACCAACAGGCAAAGAACAGATAGTTCCTGTACCAACATTTAGATGTGATGATTGTAATTATATAAATGAAGAGTTCAGGCCAAAAGAAGATAAGTAAGCCAGCCACAATATTTGATCATTTAGCAAATATTACATGGAAGAAAAAGGACTGGAATTCTATGTCAGAGTTAGATCAAAAGGCCTTTTCTCCATATTTAATTAATAGATGGTTGTCAATGAATCCAGATTTAATTGAGGTTGTTGATATGTTTCAACAATATACAATTGGACCATTAAATAAAAAGCATGTTTACCAATTATATTATGACATTCTGCCTAAGCAGAAAATGTTTGCTAGGTATATCAAAGGAAAAAAATTGGCCAAATACGATAAAGAACTTGTAAAGCTTATTACAAGTCATTATGAAGTTAATTCGCAAGAAGCTGAAGAATATATTAATTTATTCAAAAGGACAAACGGTGGGATAAATTATTTACAAGAGTTACTAAAAATGTACGGTAAAACAGAAAAAGAAATTAAAAAGTTATTAAAATGAGAACAATAAAGGACACACCTAGAATAGATTTTAAAGAAACAGAATCAACAGGTAATACAGCTGTAGATTATTGTGAAACAAATTATCCAGAAACATGTAAAGAGTTCAAAAAGATAATGAATGACCAATATATACTATTTTGTAAGAAACAAAAGAATTACGGTCCAGATAATATATCAGTAGGAACAAAATTATTATCAGACGATGATGTAAAATTATCATTAACAGGGTTATGGTTTAGAATAAATGATAAAATACAAAGATTAAAACAACTTATCATATTGGGTCATAAAGATATAGTTGGAGAAGCTGAGACAGATACGTTCCAAGATCTATCAGTTTATGGTATTATTGCTCAAATAGTTCAGAAGAAGGTTTGGGGCAAATAATTAGGTTATATGAATAAGTTTTTAAAGTACAATAAACGAGATCCAAAATCTAACGAACGTAAAATATCGTATTCTCAATTTTCAATGTATTCTCAATGTCCTAAACATTGGGAACTAGCATATGCAAAAAATTTACGTACATTTAGTCAATCAATTCATACAATATTCGGGTCGGCGTTCCATGAAACATTGCAACATTATTTAACAGTAATGTATGAAGAGTCTGTAAAAAAGGCAGACGAAATAGATCTTCATAAGTATCTTAAAGATCAAATGTATCAAATGTATAAAGAAGCTGTAGATAAAATAGGCGAACATTTTTCTAATAAGTTTGAACTAGGAGAATTTTATGAAGATGGAGTAGCAATATTAGATTGGTTCAAGAGAAAAAGAGGAGTTTATTTTAGTAGAAAAAATGAAGAACTTATAGGAGTTGAAGTACCAATTTACCATCCAGTTAATGAAACAAATGATAAAATAATGATGTTAGGATATTTAGATATTGTTATTAGAGACAAGAGAGATGACAAGATAACCATTATTGATATTAAGACTTCAACAATGGGCTGGAATAAATATCAAAAAGCAGATAAGACAAAGACATCTCAATTAGTTTTATATAAAAAATATTTTGCAGAACAATACGGCTATGATGTTGAAAAGATTGATATCAAATATATGATAGTAAAACGTAAGTTAATTGAAGGAGCTATGTTTCCACAAAAAAGAATCATAGAATTTTCTCCAGCAAGCGGTAAGCCAACAAGAAATAAATTAGCTAGTTCAATTGAATCATTTGTAGATTCTAGTTTTCATGATAATGGCTCATTCAATTTAGATAGACAATATATTGCAAGTGCAGGAAAGAATAATAAAAATTGTAAATGGTGTGAGTTTAAAGACCAACCAACATTATGTCCGCAACATAAAAGGATACAAGAATGAAAGTAGCAATAATAGGTAGCCGAATGTATGAGAATTCACGTAAAATTAAAGATACATTATTTCAGCTGAAACAAAAATTTGGAGACAGTCTTATCATAGTATCAGGTGGATGTAAAGATGGAGCTGATAAATTTGCAAGAAAATTTGCATTAGAGTTTGGAATTAAGTATAAAGAATTTAATCCAGCTCATACAACTAAAAATTTGTATTCAGCTATGTCAGACAATTATTATGATAAACCATATCATGTATCACAATTTCATCATAGAAATATGTTGATAGCAAGAGATTGTGATGTAATGATGGCATATATTCCAAACGGAAGAATTTCAAATGGTAGTATAAGTGCAATTAAGAAAGCTAAAAAATTTAATAAACCAGTAACAATAGTATCATGAAAAAATATTTAACATATCACGCAAAATGGCAATTAGGAATAATTGTATCATGGCCATGCATGTATCTATTTTCAGATATATTTGGATGGTCAAATCTAGCAACAGTAATTGGATTTCAATTTGTAGGTGCAATAGTTTTTTGGCCAATTGATAAATTTATATTCAGTAAAATGAAAGGTTAATGCACCTCAAAGCATATTTATAATAAAGTTATACGGAGATCACATGCAAGAAATTAAGTTACCAAAATTAAGAAAGATAGACCCAAACAAACCCAAGAAAAAGAAAATTTTATTATTATCAGATGATTTAAGAATGCATTCTGGCATTGGTACAATGTCTAAAGAATTTGTATTAGGAACTATTGATAAGTATGATTGGGCGCAATTAGGAGCGGCTGTAAAACATCCAGACTCTGGCAAAATAATTGATATAAGCGAAGATGCAGTAAAAGAAACAGGTGTGAAAGATGCATACCTAAAAATATATGCAAACACAGGTTACGGCAATCCTCAGGTAATAAAAGAGTTAATATTATTAGAAAAACCAGATGCTATCATGCATTTTACAGACCCAAGATTTTGGGGCTGGCTATACAATATGGAGCATGAATTAAGACAAGATATCCCAATTATGTATTATAATATTTGGGACGATCTTCCTTATCCATTTTGGAATGAACCATTTTACGAATCTTGTGATTTAATAATGAATATATCACGACAAACAGATAATATTGTAAAAAATGTAATCAGAAGCCATCCAAAACCAGATTGGGCAGTTCAATGGGTTCCGCATGGCGTTAACGAAAATCATTTTTATCCGATAAATTCATTACATCCTAAATGGAATGATTTTGAAAATTTTCAAACTAATTTTAAGAAAACAAATGATGTTGATTTTGTTATATTTTGGAATAATAGAAACATAAGAAGGAAGATGCCAGCTGATTTAATTTTAGCATATAAAACATTTTGTGATAGATTGCCAAAAGAGAAAGCAGATAAATGTGCACTACTTTTGCACACTCAAGTTTCAGACCCTAACGGTACTGATTTAGTAGCAGTAAAAAATGCAATATGCCCAAAATATAAAATAGTATTTTCAACAACATCTGTTGATACACAACAACTGAATTATTTTTATAATTTAGCAGATATAACAGTAAATATTGCTTCAAATGAAGGTTTTGGAATTTCATGGTGCGAATCATTACATGCAGGCACACCGATTGTTAATAATGTAACAGGAGGATTACAAGACGGATGTAGATTTGAAGATGATAATGGAGATTGGATTAAATTTGATACACATTTTCCATCCAATCATGATGGAACATATACAGAACATGGAGGATGGGTAAAACCAGTCTTTCCAAGTAATAGGAGTGTACAAGGATCGCCACAAACACCATACATATTTGATGATAGAACAGATTTTAGAGAAGTAGCAGATGCAATTCAATATTGGTATGATATGCCAGAAGAAGAAAGAGAACATAGAGGTGAATTAGGACATGATTGGGTTTGTGGTGATGAATCAAATATGTCTGCAAGAAGAATGAGTGAAAGATTTGTAGAGTGTATGGAAGAATGTTTTGAAAAATGGACACGAAGAAAAAGATTTACAATGTATAAAATTAATCAAGCACAACAAATAGAAAACCCCGGAGTTATAGTATGACAAAACCATTAATAATAATACAAGGACCTATCGCAACTAGATCAGGGTATGGAAACCATACAAGAGATTTAGCTACAAGTTTAATTAGAGCAAATAAATATGATGTTAAAATAATATCACTTCCATGGGGAGTGACACCTATGAATGCATTAGAAGCTGACAATAAAGATCATCTAGAAATTCTTAAACGAGTCGCAAAACAAGGTCAGCAGCTTAATACACCCGACATATTCATTCAAGTATCTGTTCCAAACGAATTTTGTATGTCCGCGGACGGAAAACAAGTTATTAGACCTGGAAAATTTAATATTGGTGTTACTGCAGGTATTGAAACGACACTAGTGTCTCATGAATTTATTGAAGGATGTAATAGAATGGACATGGTTATCACTACATCAGAACATTCGAAAAATGGATTCATTACATGTAAGTACGATAAAATGGATAAAGAAACAAAAGAAAAAATTGGAGAACTTAAGATTGAAAAACCTATTGAAGTTTTATTTGAAGGTGCAGATCTTAATATATATAAAAAGACACCTAAAATTCATGAAACAGTCCTAGAAGAATTAAAAGATATTAAAGACGATTTTTGTTATCTTTTTGTAGGCCACTGGCTCCAAGGCGATTTAGGACAAGATAGAAAAGATGTTGGTATGATGATTAAAACATTTTGTGAAAGCTTTAGACGTAAATCGGCAAGAAATCGTCCTGGATTAATTATTAAAACATCTCATGCAACATTTTCTATAATAGATCGTACTGAAATAACAAAGAAGATTCAATCAATAGTTTTGCCATATGGTGATAATATACCTAATATCTATCTATTACACGGAGATTTAACAGATGCAGAAATGAATTCTCTTTATAATCATTCAAAAGTAAAGGCAATGGTATCATTTACAAAAGGAGAAGGGTTTGGTAGACCATTGTTAGAATTTAGTTTAACAGGCAAACCAATAATAGCATCAAACTGGTCAGGTCACATAGATTTCCTACACAAAGATTATTGTACATTATTACCAGGAGAATTAACAGATGTGCATGCATCTGCACAAGATAGATTTGTATTAAAAGAATCAAAATGGTTTACAGTTAATTACGCATATGCATCAAGAGTATTACAAGATGTTATGAAAAACTATAAAAACTATTTACAAAAATCTAGAAAACAAGGACATTATAGTAAAATGAATTTTAGTCTAGATCATATGGCAGAAAAATTCTGTACAATTATTGATAAAGCAATTGAAACAATTCCAAAGCCGGTAAAGTTACAATTACCAAAATTAAAAAAGGTTGATGGCTCTACACCTAAAGTAAAATTACCAAAATTAAAAAAGGTTGAATCATGAAAAAACAAGAAAATAAAATTGAAGTAATTAATAATCCATCTAATATAAAATTAGAATATGACGAAATATCACCATTATCAGGTAGAAAATGTGTTGTTGTTGAAGCAGATGAAGAAACTAATATCGAATCTTATATATGTATGGAGTCGGGATATACAACAACAGATAAATTAAAGATAGGGTCTAAAGAGATAGAACAGTATGAACAAACTATAACAGAACTCATGAAGTCCGTAAGAGTTGAAGATAAAGAAAGAGGATTAGTATGGTATCCAGCATTCATGCAAGTGCCAGGAGCAATGTTATATGTTAAAGGAACATCCTTTAAAGATATGAAATGGGAAGTTGCAAAAATAGTATCAATCCAAGGAGAAGAAAGATTAAAATATCCTGTTCCGGGTAAAGAAGGAGAATATTTTACATCAAGATTAGATGTCGAAAATGCTAAAACATATTCAAAAAGAGACTTTCAAAAAGCATTTGAGGCTCTATATGCAAAAGTAAAAGAGGAAATAAAAAATGAAGATTAGTTACGCAATAACAGTATGTAATGAACATAAAGAAATAGATAAGTTATTAACATTTCTATTTGAACATAAAAGAAAAGAAGATCAAGTTGTAGTCCAAATGGATAAATCTGCAACAGAAGAAGTATGGAACACTTGTGAAAAATATGAATCAAAACAAGCAACAGAATATACTCTTACATCACATGACTTAAACAAAAATTTTGCACAATATAAAAATAATTTGAATAAAAAATGTGATGGTGATTGGATATTCCAAATAGATGCAGATGAAATACCAAATGAGTATTTAATAGAAGCTTTACCATTTATTTTAGAAGCAAATGAAGACACAGAAGCATTCTGGGTTCCTAGAGTAAATACAGTAGCAGGAATAACAGAAGACCATATTCAAAAATGGGGATGGAAAGTAAATGAAGATGGTTGGGTTAATTTTCCTGATTGGCAAATGCGGATCTATCAAAACAAAGAAGAAATATATTGGATCAAACCAGTACATGAACAATTAAAAGGTTATACTAAATTTGCTAATTTACCAGCAGAAGAAAAGTTTTGTTTATATCATCCAAAAAATATTGGACGTCAAGAAAGGCAAAATGCATTTTATGAAACGATATGATTAAAATTAGATTGACAAATTGGAATAAAGGCCGTAATAATCATACATTTCGTCCTATATTAATATATGCACAATATTTTAATCAAATAGGAGTACAATTTGTAGAAGATGGCAGTTATGATTTTGAATTTATTGGAATGGAAGATTTTTTAAATAAAGGAATACCATTACAAGAAAGTATTGAATATGGAATAGAATCTTTATCTAAAAAAACTGGAGATTATTTTTTATTTGATGGCTCTGACTCAACATCACTAATGGCTGCATATGAAGTTTTTGAAAAATCAAATGCAAAATATCTGTTCAAGACTGCTAAAACGACTCAAGAACAATATGCAAAACCATCAGCATTTAATAAATGGTTTTTTGGTAACGGAAGTGATTTAGACTTATCTTACGATATACCCGATGATACATATGAACGTATAAAATTAACAGGATGGAATTTTGGCTATTACAATCCAAATTATTTAAATTTTGATGATGCAAAATTAAAACGTGATATAGATGTTTGTGCTATTCATCAAGGGCATCATAAAATAAATAGTGACCACGGTGTACGTAATGATTTGATGTATACAGAACATAGAACTGGCGTATGGAAAATATTAGAAACATCAAAAGGAATTACATATGAAAAAGATAAAAGACCACATCCAGAATTTGTCAATACAATGCAACGTAGTAAATGTACGATATCAGCATATGGAATGGGAGAATTATGCTTTAGAGATTTTGAAATAATACAATTTGGAAGTGTAATGATAAAACCAGATATGAGCCGAGTAATAACACATCCTAATATTTACATACCATACGAAACATATATTCCATGTAAATTAGATTGGTCAGATATCATAGAAAAGATTGAATGGGTTAAAAGTAATCCTAAACAATGTGAAGAAATTGCAGAACGTGCCAAACAAGTTATGACAAAATCATATACAATTGAAAATTTATTATTATATTGGTATGACCTTTTAGGAAATTTGGATGGTATAGATAAAGAAAAGACAATATGAAAATAGCATGGTTTCTTGATAATACAATTATAGGCGAATCATTTTATGTTAAGAATGGTAAAGCATTTGGACTCTTAAGTAAAACACCATATGTTCATAAACATTTTGTATCACCAGAATGCAGTACAGCTGGATATAATTTATTATGGTTATGGGATGAAGGATATTATATTAAAATAAATGAATTAGAAGAAAAATTATTTGATTTACCTGATTTAGATTTAGATTTAATATTTTATTCATGTGAACGCAATGGATTAGATTTAGAAAACCATGATAGATTTTCTGTAGAAAGATTAAGAAAAAAATATCCAAATACAAAAATTATAGGGTATATAAAAGAAATGGGAAAAAACTTTCCAATGCACAGACCAGATCGATTTGAAAATAGAATCAAATTTTTTAATCAATGTGATGCAATACATCTCCAAGACAATAGCATTTTAAGAGAAACACCGGCATTTAAAGAAATATCTAAACAAGTGAAAACAAAAATTAATTTTTCAAATTTTATGCATAATATTGAATATTATTTCAATAAATTTTATTCAAATGAAAAGGATAATTGTATATTTGCATACTTGCCAAATCCAGTACATAGAAGAGGAAGAACATATGAATTTGCAAAATATATTGGAGACAAATACAATATTGAAGTTAGATATAAGCCATTAAAAAATACACAAGCATTTGATTATTTATCATTAAAAGATTTTATCAAATTATGGTGTCCATGTTTATATCACTTTAATCTAGACCCAGAAGAACAACAACCTGGATGGCAGGCCGTCCAAGTCGCTTCAGTTGGAAGTATTAATATTGGAGGTCGTAATGAATCACATCAACTTTTATTTCCAGAAACAGCAACAAATAATGAAACTATATTAGAAGAAAAATTTGAAGAATATTTAAATAATCCAGAAAAACGATTTAAAGTTATTCAAAATGCCTGGAACAGTTTAAATAAATATTATAGTTTCGAAACGGTTAAAAAACAACTTAAAAAATTATATGAGTAAAAATATGACTACAGTAAGAATGAATGGAGCAAATTATAGTAATTATTATTTGGAAGAAATTATTAAAAATAATAATGACGAACCAATTAATTACGCAGAAATTGGAGTTCAATACGGACCGACAATTGAAGAAAGATTAAAACTATTACCAGTTGGAAGTAATATTCATCTATTTGATTTTGCACCAGTAATAGAATGGAATAAACAAAGATTTAAGGGTATGGACCTTTTTAATTTCCAATGGCACAGTGTTCCAACAGCAGGTACGTTTACACCGGAAAGACATCCATGGTATCTAGAAAGCCATGGCCAACCAGTTTCAGTAAATGATAGAGATTTTTGTGCACGTGAAATGTGTGATTTAACATTAAAGGCTCCACAAAAAGCATCTTACGTATGGGATTTATCTCAATTAGCTAATAATAATGATGATTTAAAATTTGATTATATTTTATTAGATGGAGCACATTGTTTTCAAGTTGATGCAGCTGCATTATGGTATTTAGAATTTATGATGAAATCAGGTACGATATTAGAATTAGATGACTGGGGATGGACACCATCGGGTTCTCCAACATGTGGATATATTAGACATTTATTTACAGATGATCAATGGAAATGTTTTCCTGTTAATATCATAATAAACATGTTAGAAAAAGCTGAGCATTATGAAACATTAGTTGAACATAGATTTTTTAAAAGAAAATAGACTAATTATTAGGAAATTAGACAAAAAATAAATATATTAATATCATGAAAAAAATAAAAGGAATTGAAATATATACTCCAGACGTACATACCGATTATCGAGGTGAGTACTGGACCATATGGAAAGGAGATGCACACGATTTTAATCATGATAAAGTTTCCACATCAAGAAAGAATGTAATAAGAGGCATTCATGGAGATCTTAAATCGACAAAATTAGTTACTTGTTTATATGGTGAGTTATATTTTGTAGTAGTTGATAATAGAGAAGATTCATCAACATATATGCAATGGGATTCTATAATATTAGATGATAGAACTAGAAAACAAGTTTTGATTCCGCCGGGAGTAGGTAATGGATTCTGCGTGTTAAGTAACAAATCAGTATTTCATTATAAATGGTCATATGAAGGGAAGTATCCTGATGTAGACGACCAATTTACGATTCCATGGAATGATTCAAAATTAAATATTAACTGGCCAATAGATGAGCCAATATTATCAAAGAGGGACAAATAACATGGCAGCAGATAGTAAAACAAAAACAACTATTATTAAGTTGAGAAAACACAAAAGAGAAGGAATAAAAACTGTAGCTGTAACGGCTTACGATTATCCACAAGCATTTATTGCAGATGGAGCAGGAGTAGATGTAATTCTAGTTGGTGATTCATTAGGAATGACAACATTAGGACATAAAACAACTATTCCAGTTACTATGGACCAAATGATATCCGCAGCGGAATCAGTTTCTAGAGGAGCAAATGATGCATTCTTAATTGGAGACATGCCTTACATGTCGTACCAACCATCAAATCAAATAGCAGTAGAAAATGCAGGAAGATTTATTAAAGCAGGTATGGATATGGTTAAAGTAGAAGGAGCAATGACGGAACGAATTAAAGCAATATGCGATTCAGGAATTATGGTAATGAGTCATTTGGGACTGACTCCACATACAAGAGCAAAGTTAGGTGGATATAAAGTACAAGGTAAAACAGCTAAACAAGCTGAAATTGTACTTAACCAAGCAATAACATTACAAGAAGCAGGATGCTCTGCACTTTTACTTGAAGCAATGCCAAAAGAACCAGCTGCAATGATAGCAAAAGAATTAGATATACCAGTATATGGAATTGGTGCAGGCGATGAAGTCGATGGCCAATTAGTTATTATGCATGATTTAATTGGTTTATTTTGGGATTTCAAATCTAAATTTGTAAAAAGGTATTGCGAAGCAGGTCAAATGATTCAAAATGCATTAAAAGATTACGCATCTGAAGTTAGAGGAGGTGCATTTCCTGCTCATGAAAATTTCTATGAAATTAAAGACGATGAACTAGAAAAATTATTAGGTGATAATAAATGGAAATATGAGGCTGATAGAGTTGAAAACCAGGCTACACCTAGACATAGTGCAACACCAATAACTACAAACAAAACATCTTCATTAAAAAGATAAAATTATGGCAAAAATAAAACTAGCAGATTATTTAGTAAATCGTTTAGCACAATATGGCGTAAAAGAAGTATTCCAAGTGTATGGCGCCGCAACAGGCCATTTAGTAGATGGTTTTGTCAGGGCAAAAGGAATAAGATATATAGCACCAATGCACGAGCAAGCGTGTGGATTTGCAGCCGAAGGATATGCAAAGGTAAATGGAAAGTTTGGAGTTGCTATGGCAACAAGTGGTCCTGGAGGACAAAATTTAATTACATCAGCTGGAAATTGTTTTTATGATTCAGTACCTTGTTTGTTCATAACTGGACAGATAAAATTAGAATTCATGAGACCGACAAAAGAGATTAGACAAGTCGGATTTCAAGAATCAGATCAAGTAGGATGTTTCAAACCAGTTACAAAATATTCAGTGATGATTGAAAAACCAGAAGATATAAAATATGAACTAGAAAAGGCTATCCATATAATGAAAGAGGGTAGGCCTGGACCAGTACATATTGATGTGCCAATTGATATAGCAAAGGCCGAAATCGATCCGGATAAATTAATAGGATATGATGCTAGTATTGTACAAAATACATACGAGATGGATATAGTTAATGATCAGATTGATCAATATATAAAAGATCTCAGTACAGCTAAACGACCAGTTTTGATGATCGGAGGTGGAGTAAGATTGGCTGGTGCAATAGATGACATGTTAGAATTAGGAAGACTGTTAAAAATTCCAGTGTATCCAACTTGGAATGCATTAGATATTATATGTTCTGATTATGAATACTATGGAGGTAGAATTGGTACATACGGAGGAGAAGGCAGAAACTTTGGAATACAAAATTCAGATCTTTTATTAGCAATCGGAAGTAGAATATCTGGAAGAATAACTGGAGGAAATATTCATAGTTTTGCAAGAGAAGCTAAAAAATATATGGTTGATGTAGATAAACCAGGACTGCAAAGAAAATTACAACAGGTTCCATTTGATGAGTGTATTTATTGTGATGCTAAAAAGTTTATCAGAGCATTAATATGTAGAATAAAATCAGGTCAAGTAGCAATAACTGAACATGATGAAGTACCAGATTTCAGTAAGTGGACTAAGCAATGTATCACATGGAAAAAGAAATACCCTACATGCACGCCAGAGATGTTCGAGCCTAAGAAATATGTACATCCGTATGCATTCTTAAATATATTATCAGATGAAATGAAAAAAGACGATATTCTCGTAGCTGATTGTGGAGGTAATGTAGTTGCAACTAATCATTCATTTAACACTAAAACCGGTCAAAGATATTTTACTAATAATGGAAATTCACCTATGGGATTCTCCTTTGCAGGAGCTATAGGAGCTTGGTTTGCATCTGACAAGAAAAAGCAAAATGTAGTATGTATAATCGGCGATGGTGGAATGAATATGAATATTCAAGAACTACAAACGTTAGTTAATTACAATGTAGGAGTTAAAACTATTGTATTGAATAATCATATTTATGGAATTACAAAAGCATTTCAAAAAGTTAATTTTGAAGGAAGAATGGAAGCATGCGGACCATTAGGATATTGTCCACCAGACTTCTTAAAAGTAGCAGAAGCTTATGGCTTAGATACATTGAGTATAAATAGCGGAATGGATTATGATAAAGTTCGTACACAAATTAGAGAACTTTTAGATCATGATGGTCCACTAATAATAGATGTAGATTGTAGAGAGTATCATCAATACGATCCAAGGATTATTGGATGGCAAACACCAATCGAAGATATGTATCCATATTTAGATAGAGAAGAATTTTTAAAAAATATGTATATCAAGCCTTTAGACATATCAATGAATCTAGATACGTTAACGTATCCAGTTACGTTTCCAAATAAAGAATGGGACTAATTTAAATAAAGGAAATTATGAAAGATAGAATAGAAATCGTACTAGTACATGACCATGGACCTAGCTCACAGTATAAGATTATACTTACCGATTCTAATGGAAAAGAAAAGATAGTTTACCATAAAGAAGGTAGACCAGTTGGCCATTTTGCAGATTTAATTAGAACGTCTGCAAAAGATGGAATGAATGTTGCAGAAATCGGCGTATGGGATGGTGTAACTACTAAAGGATATATTGACACTATACATAAAAATGAAGGACATTTGTATGCAGTTGATTGGTTTAAAGGAAATATTGGAACTAGAGGCTCCCACGGACATTTAGCAGGACCTCTTGGACCTTCGACCCCAGATAATTCTAGAATTATTCTAGAACTTTTTAAGCACAATATTAGTACTTATTTAGATAACATAACTATTTTGAATGGAAATTCACATGAGATGATAAATAAAATTCCTGATAAAAGTTTGGATATTTGCTTTATTGATTGCGATCACACATATGCTTCTGTAACTAAAGATATTGAATTATGTATCCCAAAAATGAAAGATGATAGCATTCTTTGTGGCCATGATTGTGAAACTTTTAACTTCGTAGATACATATTCCGAAGATGACCTTCTTTTAGATTATATTAAAGATAAAGGTCATCCTGGTGTTCAAAAAGCCGTATATGAAAAATTCGGAAGTAATGTTCAGATAATACCTGGACATATTTGGATAGTACAGGGAGCTGACCTATGGAAAAATTAGACGTATTATTTATTGCACCTAGTAATTTACAAGGAATATATCAAGAGTTAGCAAAAGATTATGCTGGTATAGAACCACCAACATGGGCTTGTATGTTAGCTGAATCATGCAGATCTATTGGATATAACGTAGATATCTTAGACACTGCAGTTGCTGGATTAACATACGATGAAGTATGTGATGTTATTAGGGATAAAAATCCTTCTTTGATTTGTTTTGTAGTTTACGGACAAAACGTAAATGCTGGAACAACGATGATGAGTGGAGCAATCGCATTATCAAATCATATTAAAGAATCAAATATTGATATACCAATATCTTATATAGGATCACATGTACAAGCACTCCCAACACAAACATTAGAAAAGGAAAAGAGTATTGATATTGTATTTACAAATGAAGGAGTATATGCATTAAGAAATTTATTAAAATATGCAGATTATTCAGATTGTCTTGAGAAGATTAAAGGAATAGCATATCGTGATGGAGATATAGTGAAAATAAATCAACCAGAAAATTTAGTACCAAGAGATAGAATGGATATAGATCTTCCGGGGTACGCTTGGGATTTATTACCATATAACAAAAGACCATTCGATCTATATAGATGTCCAATGTGGCACGCAGAGTATGATAATAATAAAAGAACTCCATATGCGGCTATTAACACGTCATTAGGTTGTCAGTTCGCTTGTGAATTTTGTATGATTAATATCCTAAATAGAGATGATAATGAAGAAATAGGAGTAGCTGGAAATTATAGTCTTATGAGATATTGGTCTCCTGAATTTGTATTAAAACAATTTGATAAGTTGGTGGAAATGGGTGTAGAGAATGTAAGGATAATTGATGAAATGTTCTTACTTAATCCAAAGTACTATAAACCATTATGTCAAGGGTTAATAGATCGTGGTTATGGTGATAAATTAAGAATGTGGGCATATTCGAGAGTAGATACAATCAGAAGACCAGATATATTAAAACTTCTAATGGATGCTGGAATTAAGTGGTTAGGTATTGGAATTGAAAGTGGTGATAGGGATGTACGATTAGAAGTATCTAAAGGGAAATTCCAAGATGTAGATATTAAGTCAGTTGTTCGTCAAGTAGAAGATGTTGGTATCAATGTGATGGCAAACTTTATATTTGGATTACCAACAGATACTAAAGAAACTATGCAGAAGACTTTAGATTTAGCAATGGATCTGGCTTGTCTAGGATGGAATGGGTATGCGGCAATGCCATTACCTGGAAGTCAATTATACAAAGATGCAGTCGAAGCTGGACATGAATTACCAACAGATTATGTAGGATATTCATTTCATTCATACACAACAAAGCCAATTCCAACTGATACATTAACATCAGAAGAAATCTTAAAGTTTAGAGATGATGCATATACAACATTTCATACATCTCCAAAATTTCTTAAAAAGATTGAATCTAAATATGGAAAACAAGCTGTTGATAATATATCAAAAAACACAAAAATTAAATTAAAAAGAAAGATATTAGGAGATTAATGAAAGATTTTAACTTACCATTAATGGATAATAATATAGATCGTAAAGATATAGATGCCTTGATTGAATTTTTGCAACAAGACCCACTTCCACGATTGACTAATGGACCTAAAGTTCGTGAATTAGAACAAAAATGGTCAGAATGGTTAGGAGTGAAACATAGCGTATTTGTAAACTCAGGAACTTCAGCAAATGTATTAACTATGTTAGCACTAAAAAATAACTACCCAGAAGGTGGAGAAATAATAGTACCACCACTAACATGGATATCAGATATTAACTCAGTCGTATTTGCTGGATTTGATTTAAAGTTTGTAGATATAAACCTTAAAAATTTATCATTCGATCTAGACCAATTAGAACAAGCCATTACAGATAAAACAAGAGCTATATTCATTACTCATGTATTAGGACTAAGTGGGTTATCAAAAAGATTATTAGATATTTGTAAACGTAATAATATAAAATTAATAGAAGATGTTAGTGAATCACATGGTGCAACACACGAAGGTATTAAATTAGGTTCTATAGGATATGCAAGTAATTTTAGTTTTTACTTTGCACATCATATGTCAACTATAGAGGGCGGAATGGTATGTACTAATGATTCATCGTTTTATGAATTATGTAGATCATTAAGATCGCATGGCATGGTAAGAGAATTTGATGACCCAACTATTAAACAACAGCATATAGATGATAACCCACAACTTAACCCAGATTTTATATTCATAGGACCAGCACATAATTTTAGAAGTACTGAAATCAATGCTGTGTTAGGATTATCACAAATAGAAAAGTTAGATCAGAACAATATATTAAGAATTGATAACTTCAAATATTTTATAGATAATTTAGATTCAACAAAATATCACACAGATTTTCATATGAATGGACAATGTAATTATGCATTTATTGTGATTATGAACGATCAAGATTGGAAATTAAGAGACAGAATAGAAAATATATTAAGAGAGAACAAAGTAGAATTCAGAAGAGGATTATCAGGAGGAGGCAATCAATTACGGCAGCCTATGTTTAAGGACAAGCAAGTACCACTTGATCAATTTCCGACAGTAGAGCATGTATCTGATTTTAGTTGGTACATAGGAAATTATCCATCATTAGAAAAAAGTAAAATAGATAAACTTCTCGAGATATTAAATGGAGCATAAATATGAAAGATAGAGTATTAATAACAGGTGGTTCAGGCTACCTAGGATCGATATTAACAGAAGAATTATTAAATAATGGATATGAAGTTACTGTATTTGATAATTTAATGTATAAACAGTTATCACATTTACATTATTGTAACGACCCATGTTTTAGATTAGAGGTAGGCGATGTCACTGATACTGAACGTCTAAAGGAATTACAAGATCAACATGATATTATAATACCATTAGCAGCTATTGTAGGAGCTCATGCATGTGATAGAGATAAAGAGTTAGCAACTCGGGTGAATTACGGACAAATACAAACTCTTGTAGATAATAAAAGAACTGGACAAAAATTGATTATGCCTAACACTAATAGTCAATACGGAAGTTCAGATGATATCATAACAGAAGAAAGTTCATTTAATCCATTATCACACTATGCAGTTACAAAATGTGAAGCAGAAAAATATATTTTAGAGTGGGATGCAGGAATATGTTTAAGATTAGCAACTGTATTTGGAGCATCTCCAAGAATGAGAACTGATTTATTAGTAAATGATTTTGTTCATAAAGCGATTGTAGAAGGATGTATTGTATTATTCCAATCACATTATAAACGAAATTATATACACGTTAGAGATATCGCATATACATTTATGTTCTGTATAGAGAATTATGATAAAATGAAGAATAATGTATTCAATGTAGGATTATCAGACGCAAATCTTACAAAATTAGAATTAGCAAAGAAAGTAAAACTGTTCTTTCCAGACTTTGTAATAATTGAAAACGATTTTCAGTCAGATCATGATAATAGAAACTATATAGTCTCAAATGAAAAATTAGAAAGTTTTGGTTGGGAACCAAGTATTTCAATAGACCAAGGCATAACAGAATTAATCAAAGCATATAAGATGATCATCAATTGCAATAATAGTAATTTTACAAATTTATGAAAATATTAGTAGTAGGAGACAGTTGTACAGATGTATTTGTGTATGGAGAGATTGAAAGGCTAGCCCCAGAAGCTCCTGTACCAGTAATAAAACCGCTATATCAAAAAACAAACCCAGGTATGGCAGCTAACGTACAAGTTAATTTAGAAGTGTTAGGAGCAGATGTTGATATCATTACAAATACTAAAGAAATTAAAAAAATTAGATATGTTGATGAAAGATATAATCAAATGGTATTAAGAGTAGATGAAAATGATAAATGTGAAAGAATATCTGCAGATGTAAGCGATTCAAAAACTCGTTCATATGATGCAGTTGTTATATCGGATTATTGTAAAGGATTTTTAGAAAAAGAAGATATAAAATTAATAGCTGAGAATTTTGAATGTCCAGTATTTTTAGATACAAAAAAGTTTTTAGGCAATTGGTGTAATAATATAGACTTTATTAAAATTAATAGTCAAGAACATCACAAGAATTTTGAAAAATTACCAAATTATCCAAGGTTACAAGAAAAATTAATTGTTACCAAAGGTAAATATGGTTGTGAATATAAAGGTAAAATATATCCAACAACAGATGTTTCTGTAAAAGATGTCTCCGGAGCAGGTGATACATTTATAGCTGGGCTTGTTTATGAATATATAAAAAGTAATGATATCGAAAAAGCAATAAATTTTGCACAAGAATGTACAACAACCGTTGTTCAAAAATCAGGAGTTGCAACCATATGAAAATATCATTAGTAACAATGTCACGTGACAGGCCTAAATATTTAATCGAATCTTTAGAATCATTTATTGTCAGAGCACAAGAAAATGAAAATATAGAATATATTGCTGTTATAGATGATGATGATTTAGAAACAAAAAAGAATCTACAAGAAATAAAAAATATGAGTAAAAAATATAATGTAGATATACAAATATTTGAAACTCCAAGAATTCCATTAGAACAATATCTAAATACAGGGGCAACAGTTGCAACAGGAGATATAATATTTTTTATTGCCGACGACGTATTCTGTGAAAAAGCTAATTGGGATAAATTTATGAGCGATGCATGTGAAGAATATTTAAATGAACCATTTTTAATATGGACAGTTGGTAGCAATGAAGATTGGAAAAAAGATGAATTTCCAACACACTTTGGCATAAGTAAAAAATGGTATGATATAGCAGAATTAGTAACATGTCATAGATCATCAGATGAATGTATACGAGACCTTGCAATGGAAGCTAATTTAAGAGTTATCAAATTATTTGATTGGTATTTACATAAACAGAGAATTCATCCAAATGTAAATAAAAAAATACCTGTAGGAGCATTAGAACCAGATAAAACAACAGAAGACATAGCTTTTGGATATCAAAACCAACAACCCTCAATGGATAGACATAAAACAACAGGAGATATATTTGATAATATTGTTGACAAATTAAAAAATTGGAAATCAGATGACAAATAAAAAAATAAATATGAAAAGAATATTAGCAATTGCTCCACATACAGATGACATCGAATTAGGATGCGGAGCAACATTACATAAATATCGTGATACGTATCAGATAGATGCATTAGCATTAACTTCTGCGCAGCCATTATCAACAGGAGACCCTGTACAGGAATTTTTTAATGCTATGAAGGTCATAGGAGCTAATGCAACATTTGCAAATTTTGAACCTAGAGTTCTAAATGAGTCTAGACAAAAATTATTAGATTATTTTTGGAATTTGCAACAAAAAGAAAAATATGATATTATATTTTGTCCTTCATCATACGATCATCACCAAGACCATCAAATAGTATATCAAGAAACATTTAGAGCATTCAAACATTCAACAATATTAGGCTATGAATTACCATGGAATAATAGAACATTTAGTACAGATGTTTTTATTTCCTTAGCTAAAGAAGATATAGACGCAAAAATAAAAATGTTAGATTGCTATGAAACTCAATTAGAACGAGCATTTATGTGTAAAGAGTATGTTACAGACATAGCAAGAACACGTGGATTACAAATTGGTAGGAAGTATGTTGAAGCATTTGAATCAATTAGAATAGTAGATTTGTTATGAAAGAAAATAATTTAAAAAAATGGTTATATTCTAACGTGCCATTAGATATTAGTAATGATGTTAAAAATGTTTTAATAAAAGAACTACCAGATTTAACTGAAAAACAATTTGATGCTATTGTAACTATTATACACAGAATGTCAAATATTCCATGGCACACTCAAAAAGAATTAATACAAGAAACTAATTCAAGTCGACAAGAAATAATTAAATTAAATGAATATATAAGAAATTCAGAATATTTACAAGAAATAATTATTAATCAAGGATTAGGAAAAAAATATTGGCAAACAATTATTCCATTAGTAAATACAGGCGCTGTACAAAGTTGTCTAAAAAAGATATATAATTTTCCAGTACGAATAGGAGTTTATCCTGGAATGTCTTGTATGTTTTATTGTGGCTTTTGTGGACGTAATCAAAAGGCTAGATATAGAAGTGAGATAAAAGAACAAAGTTTTGAAATATTTAAAGACATCTTTGATAGTATGCCAAAATATTCAACCATATCTATTTCAGGTGGATTAGAACCATTAACTCATCCTAGAATTGGTAACATAATAAGTTATGCTAAAAGTCGAGATATACGAGTACCTTTGATTACAAATGCCTATATGTTAACAAAACAATATATAAAAAAACATCCTGGATTATTGAAATTAGATTCTTGTAGAGTTTCTTTATATGGTGTTGATGAGGAATCAACATATCAAGTAACAAGAAAAAAAGGGTCATATGAATTAGTTAAAAATAATATAATAGAATTTTTAAAAATAAGAAATGAAAAGAACCCTAATTTAAAATTAGGATTGAATTATATAATTATTCCAGAAAATGTCAGTCATATGTCTAAATTAATGGATTACATTATTGAGGTTAATTCAAAAGTTACGAATGGTAGAGGTATTGATTATATAACTATTCGAGAAGACTTTGGAAGTATGACAGACACATCAGGTGACGATATTGATAGAACCCATGAATTAGATGGATTTTTATCAAAAGATGATAGAGCACAATTAATAGATGAATTTCAAAAATTTAATAAGAAAAAAGAAAAACATTGTCCAAATCTAAATGTTGATTTTGGATATGCAATGATTACATTAGCAGAAGGCATACTTGGAAGTCAAATAAAAATGGTTGATGGATTAGATATGAGAAAAGCTGCATATCCACAAATCTCAGTAGTAGTTGATAATTATGGAGATGTATTTTTATATAGAGAAGCAGGATTCCTAGATCGGCCAGGAAATGAAAAATTTATTATTGGTAGAATTACAGACAAAAAACCATTTGAAGATATAGTTAAAGAATTTATTGAAACCCAACCACAAGTAGATTTAGAATCAAATGATTGTAGATTTATGGACGCATTTGATCATTTAGTAACTGTTTTAGTAAATCAAGCAGAAGATGATTTAAATGTAGGAATACCATTTGAACAAGGACCTGTTTCATCTAGAACAAAAGTATACAATGAAGATTTAAATTCTAATATTAAGAAAAAAGGATTATTTGGGACGTACCATCAATAAGATAATTAAATGAAAAAAATTGGATTAATAGGATATGGGAAATGGGGCAAGATTTTATATGATAAACTTAAAATATTTTGTGATATAAAATTTATTTGTCGAAGTAAAGATTCATACTTGGATAAATTAGACCAAATTGATTGGGTTGTTATTGCAACACCAGAAGACACTCATTATGAAATAGTAAAAAATTGTTTATCTAATGGTAAAAATGTATTTTGTGAAAAACCATTAACACCAACATATAAACAATCTTGTCAATTATTTGATATAGCTGAACAACATAAAGTTAAATTATATGTTGATGATGTACAAAATTTTCGTATAGTAGATTATAAATTAGAACAAAATAATTTTGTAGAACGTAAGAAGAATTCTAAAAATAGCACGCCACTTGATTTATTTTTTAAACTTGCATATCATGATTTTTATTTTCTATATGAGCATATAAAAAACAAAAAAATAAAAGATGTTGAAATCTTAAATACTACAAAAAATTTAAATTTTAAAGTTTTATATGATAATTTCAACATCGAGTTTTTATACGACGTTTATTTTGATGGAAAAGAACATAATATTAATTCTGTTAGTATAGACGGAAAAGATGATATAGTTTTAAAAATGTTACAAAAAGTATTTAATGAAGATGTTGATTTTGATTATAATAAAAAAATATCTCTTTTTGCAAACAAATATATTGAAACTATTATAAATTATTGTAAATAACTTGTTTTATTGCAAAAAAATTATTATATTAAAGATATGAAAAATATAGTTGTTATACCTGCAGTTACACCAAAAGATAAAAATTTAGATAAATTTGGAGGCTGGAACTGGATGGATATATCTATAAACGCTTGGAAATTCTGGTGTAAGAAGAATGATTGTGAACTTGTGATATATGATAAATGTGAAAATGAAGATCTATCTAAACACAGAGTCACGTGGCAACGTTGGTTTGATATACATTCCTTTCTAGAAAACAAAAAAATTAAATATAATAAAGTTGCAATGGTTGATGCATGTTCAATACCTCATTGGAATTGTCCTAATTTCTTTAAAACATTTGGTAACAAATTAACAGTAGGATTAGAAAAAGATAATTTAAACTGGGTTCATCAAAGTGTTGAAGGTTATAAACATATATTTGATAATTTTGATTTTGATATAAGTAAATATTTTTGTACTCAATTTGTAATGTTTAATGAAAGTCATAAAAAATTATTTAAACAAATAGAAAAATTTTATTATGATAACTTAGATGAAATTTTAGAATTACAAAGTACAAAAGTAAGAAGAGGAACAGACCAAACAATTGTTAACTATATATGTCAAAAGAACAATACTGAAATTGAATATTGGCCTATTCCATATAGATTATCACATATTTACAGAAAAGAAATGTTTGGTCATAATTGGCAATTAAAAGAAGATGAAACTCCGTTTTTCATTAAATATGGTCACGTATGGTTCTTTAGTGGATTTGCTAAAGATGATCGAAATAAATATATGAAAGATGTTTGGAAATCTGTAAAAGATAATTATGACGAGAATTATCTATTAAATAAATTAACTCATAAAGATGAGTGGGTTAAAACAACCAGTAGGAGATTTAAAGAAGATATTTTAAGAATTTTTAAAAATAAAAAAGACTTAACATGTCTAGAGTTAGGGTCATGTCAAGGAGATACAACACGTGTATTTGCAGAATGTTTTAAAAAAGTATACTCATATGAACAATCATTAGAAAATGTAGAACAAATAAAGAGTAAATGTTCAGATATTAATAATATAGAATATAATTGCTTAGACATATATAGTAATGATTTTAAAATACCTGATAATATCGATATTGCATTTGTAGATGCTGGACATGATAAAGAACGAATACAATTTGATATCAAACGACTTTTAGCTAAAAATAAAAATATGATACTTATTTTTGATGATTATGGACAACCAGATCGAGTTATACCATCTGCAATTCATGAAAGTAATTTAAATATAAGTCAATATATTGGAGAACATGCCGGCTTTACATGTAAAGATGGACAACTGACATTTGTAACACGCGAAGGCGTAATTTGTAATATGAATTAAATATGAAAAAGAATATTGTTTTTATAGTAGATGTAAAATTACCTGGCAAACAAAAAGAAGTCGGTCGATGGGCAGAAACTAGAAGTGACCCGTATAAGTTTTGTATTGATAGCTGGAAACAGTGGAGCAAGAAAAATGATTGTGAATTGTTTATATTAAATGATCTTATAAGACCTCACGAGGATATGCCAGTATCATGGCAACGATATTATATATTCGATTTATTAGAAGCAAATAATATTGAATATGACCAGATAATGTATGTAGATGCAGATACAATACCACATCCCAATTGTCCAAATGTATTTGAACTGAGTGAAAGGAAATTCTGCTTTGTACATAATGATGGATCTTATGATTGGGTATTACGTAGTATAGAAAATTATTCAAAATATTTCTTTGATGGCTATATGTTTAGATTTGACCATTATTTTGATTCTGGAATGTTAATATTTAATGAATCTCATAAAGAATTTTTTAATTCAATACTACAATTTTTTGATCAAAATAGAGATAATTTATTAAATGCAGAAAAAACATGGCATGCAGGAACAGACCAAACGCCTGTTAATTTTTTAACACATTTATTAGATATAGATTATAAAGTATTACCATATGAATTCAATATGGTCGATTTACACCGTAAAGAATTATTACAAGATAATTCGCCGTTCACTGATATCGGATGGATATATCAGTACAATAGTATTCCAAACAATAAAGATGATCAGTTGACATATTATTGGATGAAAAAAACTTATGAGAAATTGTATGAAAATTAATTTAAAAAAGAAATATGTAATAGGCGTCCATGTTATGTTTTTTGAAATAGAAATTTTCAAAGAATATATAGATGGACTTATTAATTTATTAGAAGGTGTAGAAAACAAAGAAAATGTAACATTAGATTTTTGTTTTAATACATCCGAACATATTGAAAAGATTGATACAGATAAAATATCAAAAGAAGCTTTGGTTGGTCAATTTAAAGAAGGTATTAGTAGATTACAACATACTCTTGCGATGCCAAATATCAATTTTTGGATACACGATACATCGGACGGATTTTATTATCATGCAGATTATAGACGAGATCTAAATTATAAGTATTGTAAAAAGGTTGATTATGTTATGTGGGGTGAAACAGATAGTTTCTTTCCAAAAGAAGCATTAAATGCAATAGAATCATTATCTCAATACACTGATTCACAAAATATACATAGATACATTATGAGTTTTGCAGACAGAAAGATGTGGGATTCATCATGGGACCCATTAGTACATCCTAAATTTTTAGACCATACGTTTATTGATGATGATAAAGGACATTTGAATCCAAATCAAGCTAAATCTCCAATGTCAATAGAAAAAATGAATTTGATTAATTCTGAATCAGATGAATTTGATTTTAATTATATTACTGAACCAAAGATTAGTGGATCGTGTTTAGTATTATCAGCCGATTTAATAAAGTCCGGAGTAAATATTCCATTATGTCTTATTTATAATGATGATGAAGGCCTTTCTATTATGGCAAAAAAAATATTGAAAGAAAAGTTTTTACAATTTGTATGTAAAAATATATTACATGTACATGCAAGAAGACATCCTAAAAAACGTTTATATATTTTAGAAGAAAATAATCCACATGCATTTGCAGATCGTAAAAATAATGCATTCCAAAAATTTAAATCTTTATCTCAAGCTAATATAAATAGTCTTATCAATGGTGAAGATAAATTTTATGAATATAAAGATTTTTAATAATGAAAAGAGCACTGATAACAGGAATTAATGGAATGGACGGAAGTCACTTAGCTGATTTATTATTAGAGAAGGGATATAAAGTCTATGGAATGGAAAGACGAGCATCTACTCCTAACAGGAAAAACACAAATCACCTAGAAGGAAAGATAACATTTTTAACGGGAGATTTAACAGACCAAAATTCATTATTAAGATGTCTTAAAGAATCTAATCCAGACGAAATTTATAATCTAGCATCTCAATCATTTGTTGGAGAAAGTTGGAATACGCCCGAACAAACATCAGATGTTACAGGATTAGGCGTGTTAAGAATGTTAGAAGCTATTAGAGAACACGACCTAAAAATTAAATTTTATCAAGCAAGTTCATCTGAAATGTTTGGGAGAATGGTAGAAAATCCTTCAAAAGAAACTACTCCATTTTATCCTAGAAGTCCTTATGGCGTTGCAAAACTATATGGACATTGGATTACTAAAAATTATAGAGAATCTTATGGAATGTATACATGTAGCGGTATATTATTTAATCATGAAAGTGAAAGAAGAGGTATTGAATTTGTAACAAGAAAAATATCAGATGGCGTTGCAAAAATACATTTAGGCTTAGCAGATCATATTACATTAGGTAATTTAGAAGCTAAAAGAGATTGGGGTTATGCTCCTGATTATGTAGAAGCTATGTGGATGATGTTACAACAAGATACAGCTGAAGATTATGTTATTGCAACTGGCGAAACACATTCAATTAAAGATTTTTTAACTGAAGCTTTTAATCATGTTGGTATAAAAGATTGGGAACCTTATATTAAACAAGACCCAAGATTTATGAGACCTGCTGAAGTAGATGTGTTAAGGGGAGATTATGCAAAGGCAAAATTAGAAATGAATTGGAACCCAAAAACATCATTTCAACAACTAGTTATAAAAATGGTAGATAATGATATAAAGATTTTAAAAAATGCATAAAATAACAACTTGTATATCCTCTAATAATAATTTAGAATATCTTAAATTAGCTATCAAGTCAGTAAGACAAAATGCTCATTATAAAGATATGCCTATAGTAGTACACGCAGAAAATTGTACGGATGGAACCGATGAATGGATACAAGGAAATAAAGACAAGCTTGGCTTAGATGCTTATATCGATCACAATGACAATCCTAAAGGAATAGGTGGCGGAATGGATTTTTGTGTAGATAAAGCAAAAACAGAATTTGTAAATATCATTCATGCTGACATGTGGATAGCCCCAAACCAAGACTTAGAATTATTAAAATTATACGATAATATAGAACCTAATGTTAGACTTATAGCATCGTCATTTAGGATTCAACCAAAGATATTTCCTAACGACCCTGACTATAGGCCAGGTACAATATTTGTAAGTGAAGAAGAATTTGGTTCATATCATAATGATTTTGACCATGAATATTTCGATCAATGGTCAGCTGCATTCATAAAAGAAAATACAGCTTCAGTACGTAAAGGCGGTGGGGCAGGATTCTTTTGCAGAAAAGCTGATTATGAATGGATTGGTGGTAATGACCCAATATTTGCTCCAGCAAGTTGGGAAGATAAAGATTTATTTATTAGAATGCAATTAGAAGATTATAGATTTATAATGACAACTCAGTCGGTAGTATGGCATTTTTCAGCTAGAGGCAGTCATTTTAGAGACGAAGCAAAAGATGATTTTAAAAGTAAATCGCAAAGACAAATAAATGCTGAACAAGCTAATGTTCAGAAATTTATTAATAAATGGGGAAGCTTACCAAAAGAAGATGAAGCAACGTTTGTGGAACCTATATATGGAACTAACGTAAAAACAAGATTAATATGAAAAAGATATTATTATTAGGAAGTAATGGATATATTGGCAATCGATTATATCGTGATTTGTCAATGTATGAAATGTTAGATGATACTAAATA
>Ga0209128_1000273_pt1 | contig 38208 bp, 54 predicted proteins | sample ETNvirnome_6_100_FD_184072 | JGI IMG/M metagenome (GOLD analysis project Ga0209128, IMG submission 184072) | Marine viral communities from the Pacific Ocean - ETNP_6_100 (SPAdes) (version 2) | ecosystem: Environmental > Aquatic > Marine > Oceanic | place: Pacific Ocean | collected 2013-06-19
TGCTTGTATCAACGGTCCCAGTTACACTGTTCCCTGCATTCAAATCAATATCCTGAGTACCCCCGCCAATAGAGCCAATGGCGTTGGTGACTTCGCCGTAGTCTTTCAAGTTGATGGCTGAGACGGTGTTGTCATTCATATCTAGCGTACCGCCAGCCGTTACGTTACCACTGTCGTCCTCTGCCCAGTCGCCATCTTGTACGGATGTGCCGCCTGTACCATTCCATCTGGCCCAAGTGTTATCAGTTGAACTGCCCGGACCTGACATTTCACCAGTCGCGCCAGTGTCGCCCTTCTGGGCAACAAGCTCCCAATAGCTTGAAGATAGATCAGTAGCAAAAGTTCCGGATGTATGAGCAACAATACAAATATAAGAGTTCCCAGAGTTGCTGACAATATCATCCACATTATAAGCCGTTAAGGTAACCCAGGCCCCCTGCCAATCTCCAATGGTTGTTAGCAGCTGGACATTACCGGAGCCATCAAAACCAAAGGATTTGTTGGCGCGGTCCACTGAGCTATCCAGTTCAGCAACCAGGGTGGCATCCGAAGCCGGGAACTTCAGGCAACGATCCAAAACTTTCTGGAGTTCCTGCATAACCATAGCCAGCCGGTCCAGCGCGGCCTCATGAGTTTCAGCAGCAAAAGGATCATTGGCCGTATAGTCCGTTGTCTGGGTTTGAGTAGTTGCTCTCTGGATATGCCACTCAACAGTAACAGCGGGAGCGGAACTAGCTATCACTGTTCCAGTGCTTCCGTTGCCGCCCGTTACGGTATAATGCGTTGAGTACGTTTTTGTAACTTCCACCCCAGTAGCAATTGTTCTTTCAATGACAGTCAACTCACTGCTGCTGCCGGTGCCAAGAAAAGAAAAGGTGACTGCAAAATCAGTGGTGCTTGCATTACCAGTATATGAAACGGTATTGGTTGTTGATGATACGGTCATTGAATGTCACCTAGTTGTTGCGCTTTCTCTTCAGCTTCAAGTTCAGCAATCGCTAAAATCCTCTCATTGAGTTTGTCAGCAAACTTGCTTCGATCTCTTAATAATGCCTCTGCTTCATGTTTAGCCAGAGCATGGATGCCCCTAAACTTATTCACCAAAAGCTCTGTTACATGCTCATTCCCAGCCTCTGATAATTTCTTGAGTTGCTTGTATTCCGGGGTTTTAACAAATTGCCCAAGCCGTTTAAACGCTGCCTTGCCAGCAGTCTGCTGGTACCAATAACGCTCCCCATCCGTCAACGTCAAAGGCTCATCCAATCCTTCCGGGGTTATAGTATCGCTGGGCGGGGTCAGCCTGACGCCCATTCTTTTTATCTCCAGATCAACCTCATTTGGATCATACCTGGAAACAAAAATTGGGGATGTAATGTCAGGACCAAAAGCCAGATTGGACCCGCCGCCTGGAGTGGGTATCCCCATCTTGGCATCCCGCCCCCAGAGATCAACCCGGGGAAGGAGGGTTTCAGACAAGCCTGGGATTTGGGCTTTCAACTCATCAATGTATCCCCTGGCCTCTCTGAGAATAGGATCATTCATCCGCTCCATTTGATTGGCAAACCGGGGGACCAGAGATTTGAAAAGGTTCTTTGCCATCCCTTTGCTATATCTTCCTGGATCAGAGGTTGCTTCAATGAAAGTAGCGAAGCCCTGCATAAAGGATTTGTTGGTCATGTTGTAAGCTGTCCCGGCCAATGCCGCCGCAAACAACTCCCCAATATCCTCCTCATTGTCCAAGTGACCTGACGCTAAAATTTGAGCAACATCCGCCCAAACGCCAATGATCGAAGCAAAAGGCTCTGTCCCGTGATAACTATAATATTCATCACCAACCTTGAGGCTATACGCCTGGATGCCAAGCCGCCGCTCCGTTGCTCTCTCTTGCATATTGGGAGCGCCACCGCCAGTTAATACACCACTGTTGGTTAAGGCAACCGCTGTCATAGCCATAGATGACCCCAGGGCAACCCTGGCTATAGCTTCATCACGCTCCCGGCCCCCTGCTGCCAAGGCTCTATGAGTATCGCCCCAGAACAGCCCCAGGGGCGTCCTATCAATGAAGGCCCACTTGAATGAATTATAGGGGGTCTTCAGGAAGGGGACCATCCAGCGCATCCCGGGGATTGCCTGGATTGCTTTAAAGCCCTTACCCGCCGCATCCAGTTCAGTTTGCAGCGTTACATATTTGGCCTCTGCCGTTGCCCTCTCCATTGCATAGGCGGGAGGATCATTTACAAAATCAGCAATGAAGTCGGAAAGCTCTTCCCCCTTCAGTCCCCTGGCTCTGCCAGCTGACATTGCCTGTTCCCAGGTTTGACCCTGGGCAGCTAGGACTTTGAAAAAGGTATCCCCAAATTCCAGAGCGCGGAAGGCTACCCGCCCCCCGGTTGCCACATTACCCAGGACATCAATAGCCGTTGACGTTGTACCAGTAGCCCCAAAAGCCTCACCGCTGAAGGCAGCAACCCGCTTCCGTCCACCGGATTGGGCGGCATCAATCTTGGTCCCTGGGATCACGCTCTTGCCAGTGGCGAATGATTGCCCAGCAAACTTGAGCGCCGTCATGAATGACATTGTTTGACCGAATACTTTAGCATTGAGATCAGAGAAAGTTGTACCGCCTTCCCCGCCCAGCGCTCTCCTCCCGGTACCGACAACAGCAGCGCCCAGAGTTTCGACATTGGAAACAAATAAAGTTGCAACATTGCCCAGGATGTTCTTTGTCTGGGAAACAGGATTTGTCAGCAGAGCATGTTGCCAAACTTCATATAGGGCATCTCCCAATTTCCGGAGGCCGGAAGCGCCCTTAATAAATGCGCCCTTTTTATGGGGAGCGCCTGTCCGACTGTAAAGGTCGGCCATCAATCGAACACTATCACCGCCGCCGAAGTCTTCCAGCATAGCGGTCAGATCAAGCTGGCCCCTTCTGGCGAACTCTTCCGCCAGGGCTGGATCAGAGGGGGTTCCGGTTGCCTGTATTCTCATGGCTTGCAGTGATCTGGCTATCTCAGTTTGAGCGCCTTTGATGTTCTTCTGGAGGTTAGCAACCAGTTCCAGCTGGTAACGGAAAGCCATTGCCTGTTCGTCACTGCCGGTCTTGGCAATCTCAGCCAGCTGATCCAGCTTTTTCATTTCAGCAACCATGAGATTTCTTGCGGCCAGCATGGTTTCAGCCATGCCCTTGCCCTCGACATTGATTGTGCCGCCCTGAGAACGCGCTAGAACGGCTTTGGTAAGTTTCTTAGGTGACATGCCTATAAGGTCAGCCAGTTGCGCTGTAGCCTCATTTGTGATGATTTCGCGCTTGCCAGCTGAGATTTTACCGGCAAACTGCTGGCTGATTGCTTCGATCCTGGCCTGGATAGTCCCCTCATCAATAATATTGGCGCTGTTAAAATCAGACAGCCCCTTGTCTGGGAGGGAGGGGGTATGCAGTTTGGGAGCGTCAGGAACCTCAATTAGATCATTGGCATCCTTGTCAGTGACCCGGATATAATCCTCATATTGATCCTTGGTCCGGAACCTTTCCGGGGTTCCTGGTGGAGGGGGCGGAGAAGCAGCATCTTCAACATCATCACTGAGTTGTTTCAATACCGGGCCAGATGTTTCGGGGTCTGGGGCTTCCGGAGTTACTGGGGGCGCGGCCTCCTCTGTAGCCTCATTCCCTAAATCAAAAAGGTTTTGCTCCCGGTCTTCTCTCCCGGCTTTGAACTCAGGATCATCAACTTTCTTTCTGGCCTCAGATAGGGTTTTGCCGAACATCCGCGCAACGCCAGCGCCAATATCAGCGCCCAGCTTCCCAACGGGACCGGCAACCTCTACACCTTCCTCCGACAGCTGGCTATCCTCAGATACACCAAGCTCATCTTCCGTAACACCAGGAAGGTTTATCTGTCCGTCAAACATCCCCGGATCAATATTGTCTTCTATCTGGAGAGGTTCTGAAGGATTAACCGCCATTGTTTTTTTCCTCTAATAATTTTCTGACCGTTTCCACAAGGGCAGTTTCGGTTAGTGTCGCCAAGTCTTTGAACTCTTCATCACTATTTTGATCGTTCAATGAGGATTGGGTCTTCTCCGTAGGGGACATCGTTGGAGTATTTGGCATAACTTTTCGCCTTTTCTTTCAATGCTTCATAAGTCTTGTTAGGTTTGTCTTTCACACTTAGAACATAGAGCGGATCAACCCAGCGCTTTGTTTCGCCCTTTAATCTTTCCACTGCCCGGACAGCTGCTTTTTCAATAGGTAGATCAACATTGAGCAAATGAACGTCATAACCCATTTTGGTCATGCCATCGATCAAATTGTCAATTTTTTCTTGGCTTTTGCCTACTAAGGGTTGGACAATATTATCCCCCCGCTGGACCGCCCTGCTAAATACTGTATTAGCAATTATATCGCTTTCTTCATGGGTTGCTGGCCCCCCAATTCCATTTTGAAATTCAGGCAATACTTTCTTTGCATCATCACTATCAACAAGAATTGACCCAGTTTTTTCTGCCAATGGATCAGCCACCATTGATTTCCCGGATGCCGGGGGACCAATAACAAGATACAATTGCTTTTCTTGTTCCATTGCCGGAAGATCAAGATCATCGGTAATCTTCCGCCTTATAGCTTCCCTTTCAGGTCCTTTTATGTGAAATGTTTCGGCAATCTGGTTGGCCTTCTTTCTGGTTTCCCTGACAATACGCTCATTGATATTTGTGTCACCAGCGCCATGTAATCGCCTGGGCAAACGCCTAGCCGCAGCCTTGGCAACGTCAGTCAATAGCCTCCCGCCACCCGCGCCAAGGCCAACAATCCCCGTTCCCGCCACCGTACCAGTTGCTGCTGAAATGCCGGTCTGGACAAGATCAAGCTCTTTCTGACGCCCTGCCTTGACTTTAACCGATTGCGTCAACAGGTCTTCACCGCCAGCGAATAGAGCGCCTTCCAGCGCCCCCAGCTTCATGGCGGGAATTGCGTTTTTAAGCGCTGACTTCAGGCCCACTTTTGTCAGCTGTTTTACAGATGCCCCGGCAAAGGTCCCAATTCCAAAGGTTCCCAAGCCAACATAGGTTGTTGGGTCATAAAGCATCCCTTTAAAAAAGCGCTGGGTCCCGGCCCAGGAGATATTTTTCTGGTCATACTTTTCCATCATGTAAAGCATTGCCAGCTTATCGCCGTCGTCCAGCTGGTCCATCTTATTAACGGACCAAGCCATTGAGGGCATATTGTAGTTGAACCAGCCCATGAACTCTTTCCCCCACTCTGCTGTTTCAATATCTGAGGGGTTCTCAATATCAGAGGCGTAAACGGTTCCCTGCATAACTCGCTTTAATCGCTTTGATGCTTCAATCCAAGTGGGGTCAGAGTTCAGGCTTTCTTCAGTGACTTCATTGACGGGGGCAGCATTAGGATCAGCGCCCAGGTCAACATCACCATCTTCATTCAGGACATAATCATCATCCATGCCGCTGGCGCGAATAGCCTCTCTAATATCAGGAGGCGTTGGATCAGTACCAGCCCACTCAGGGAATATATCACCAGCCATTAGTCGTTCCCACTTCTTAGCTTGCGAAGCTTTTCGGCTTTAGTTTCCGATTTCTCATGATTAGCATCTTTTTCAGAGGCTTCTTCAACGGCCTTTTTATGAGCGCCAAGATAAGAAGATATAGAATTAAGGATCAGCATTTGAGTTGCCAGGGTGTTAGCTTTGCCTCTGAACTTTGTAATAGTTTCCGTCCTGGCTTCCTCAACTTCCTCCAGCGTCCACTCGTTTAAACGCTTCGCCGGTCCAAACTGAGGACGGGGGATTGAGTTGAGCTTTACAGTCCCCCGGGTCCGGAAAGCCTCCAAAGCCTCAGTGAAAGCAACAGCAGGGTCTTCACCATCAGCAATTCTAGCCTCAAAATCAATCTGAACAAAAGCAGCGCGGTCCTTGGCCCCCGGCAAAACTTTATCCAGAAAATCAGTGGAAGCCAAAACTTTGGTCAGCGCCTTAGAATAAGAATTTGCCCGTTTAGTTTCCGGGGAGTTACCGATTGCGGCCAAGGCTCTCCGCTCAAGGATTTGGAAATCATTGAACTTCAGCTTACCCTTGGGGCCTAACTGCTTTTCCATATCCTTAATAATACCGTTTAATTCATCCCCTGTCTTTGCTCCCCTGATCTGTCCCAGGACATCCTTGATATATGTATTGTCGGAGCCAACGGGGTCCGCATTCTTTAGCGCTGCTGACAGTTGATCGAAGCGCTTACTATCAATTCGCCCAGCAGCAAGGTCATTAGTTAGTTCAATCAAAGTAGGAGGTTGAATTTGATCATTGACGCCCTGACGCGCCAGAATAATTTGCTTCATCCGGAAGGCATAATTTTTATCATATTTCCGTTTATTGTCGGTCAGCCCCTGCTTTTCCCGCTTCTCAGCAATGTTTAGCTTTCTCTCATGCATCACTGAAACTTTGTTCTGGAGAGCTTGTTTTTCTCCCCCGTCCAGGCTGTCCCAATATTTCTTGAGGTCCGGATTGGTAATGCTGTCAGCTGCCATCTGGTTAAATAATTCATCCAGCTGGCCCAGGGGCGCAGTCCGGATCATGCTATTGATCCCGGCCTGGGCAACGTCCTTGGTATGCTTCAAACGGAGCTTGGCCGCTTCCAGGGGATCAATGATCCTGGTCTTCTCCATTTCATTAATATCTTTGATGCCTTCAGCAATAGCCGTTTCCCGGCCTAGCTTTGAGGTATCATTGCCGCTGGCGGAAGCAACAAATCCTCTCAGATTAAAAAGCAGATCACCCTTTTGCCGCTGCTTCCAGCGCTTGACCCCAGCCGATTTAATAGCAATTGTTGAGGAAGCTGATAATTTGTTCCAACTTACATTAAAGGCATCCAGCGCCCTGGTACTCATCCCACTAGTTAAATCCTGGTAAATAATCTGGGACTTTGTGTCATATAAACTGATTGCTTGTTGCCCGTCTACTTTAGAAAGCTCCGTCTTCAAATCATTGAGCTTCAAAGTTGCCGCCAGCGTTGAAGACGAAACCTCTCTCTTATCCTGGGCAAGCTGTAACCGCTCACCTATCTTTCCGAACGTGTTTCCAATGTCCACCAGAACTTCAGCCGATTTATCCACTGGGGCCTGGAGGCTAAGATTGGGGACCCCTGTTGTTCTGGGGACGCCCAGGGTCTGCTGGAAAGTGGGAATTTGAGGCATTAGGCTAACAGACTTTCACCAAGTTTTGCCACGGTCTTGACAGCTGCCAACCTGGAACTTGAAATTGCATTCTGCCCTGAAATTCTATAGTTCTGGGCCTGGGCAAGATGACCGGCAGCGGAAGCCTTAAAGGCAGCGCCCTCCATATCACCTTGGTAAATCCTGGAAAGCCGATCTTGCATAGCCGCCATTTCCGTATCTTCTTCAATCAAGAGGGGGGTATCCTGGTTAATCACTACCCCTGATTTAGCGAAGCCGCTACGCTGCTGGGATAGTATTCTTTTCTTTTTATCATCAATCAGAGCGGCGTCATGTTCAGCTGAATATTTAGCGGCCAGGGCGTTGTTCTCCGCTACTTGAGCATTATACCGCGCAACATTAGCTTGGTATTCATACTGAGCTTGCATATTTGCGCCACCGCTCAACTGACCAAACAAAGAAATGCCTGAACTTGCAATGTTGAAAAGGGAGCCAAAACTTAAAGCGGAGCTTGCCCCGACAGCCGAAGCGCCAAAGGTTCCAGCGCCCAAGAGGGACCCAGCCCCCAAACCAAAACTTCCGCCAGCACCAAGCAAGCCAATTGTCGGGATGGTTGGGCCTAAAGCGCTGACCGTACCAACACCAAATAAAGTGACCGGATCACACATAATTATTTACCCATCATTTGTTACTAGCCGTTTGATTATAGCAATGATATGCATGGGCAATGGCTGATCTTGAACAATAACAACTTGCCCCTCTTTATCCCAGCCGCCCCGGTATTTTATTTCTTTGTCTCCAGTGAATAGCGGCGGAGAGCTATCCATTGGGTCAGAGCCTGACCTAAATTGAATGGTATCCAGGTTGGAAGTGTCCGGGCCAGCCTTCGCCCCCAGAGTGGAAACAAACCGGAGAATAACTTCAAAAACCCGTTTGGCCTTGCCCTGGGAGGTTCCATCTTCTGACCCAGCTTCTGGGCGCAGGGTCTTAATAGTCGAAGTATACGGCAACCCTATCTGAGCTATACTGACAGCAGGGGACAGTCCACTGATGGCCCCCGAACTGATTGCTTGATCAGTGTAGACATTGCCATTACCAAGAATTGAAACCGTTTCCCCCTCAAGATGATCAAGGCCAGAGATGGTTTGTACCGCTTCCCTGGCCTTGCCCCCGGAAGAATATGTTGTGAAGGCTGAACCGTCAGTGTTTAAATGAACAACGCCACCAGAGACATAAGTTGTAAAGCCAGAGCTATCAACGCCAATAGTAAAAGTATTAGCATCAACTTTAGTAATCGTGTACCCATTGCCATTTAACTCCGTCATTCCACCAACAGATAAAAATCCGACTTCATCTCCGGTTGAAAATCCGTGGGCAACAGCCGTAACTGACCCAGGGTTTGCTTCCGTAACCGCTGAAACGGGCTTGCTGGCCTGGGCCATAATTTCAAAAGTGTTTGTCGTCGCCTCAACGATCTTATAACGGTTATCGTTTAGTTCCGTCATCCCAATAACATCAGTAATATCGACTAGATCACCGTCAGATAGGCCATGAGCCGTTGCGGTAATAACAACGGGTTTTGCCCTTGTTGCCCCCGAAATCGTCAGAGGGTTATTCAGGGTCAAGCCACTATCAACAAAGAAAGCATCCGCCTTGATTTCATCCTCATCAACATCAAAAGGATTTTCAACAAACTCAACAAAACGGCGCGTTGATCCGTTGATAGTTCTTTTGGTTATCAGCCAAAGCTCATCCTCACCAGAGCCAGGGATAACGCCCAAGCTCTCAACAACCCCATGCGTTGCCGTTGTAGAAAATGATCCGCCCATCTTATGCCGGTGCCAAGCAACAACTTGCTGATCCCGGAGGTAAGTCATCCCCACCAGCTGCCCATCATTCTTGATAGCCCAAACAACGGTTGAAAGCTCTTGTTGATAAGCGAGTTTGTTTAAGCCGCCCTTGGCAACCTGATCTGAGAGGATGGTTAAATCAGGAGATTGGAAACTGTCACTCTCAAATTGATAAACAAATTCTCTCAGCTTCCTCTGTTGCCGCTGAATAAATAGAACAACATTATCAATCCGGATTGGCTTGTGATTATATGATCCCCGGGTTCCTTCCCGGACCACTCTGACATTAGTGGGGGTCAAAGCATCATTGGTTGTCGATCCTGAAATAATAAACTCCCCGCCAACCGTTCCAATCGCCATCACCTTGCCAGGGGACAGCCAGCGGATCACATTAACCTGATCCGTTGCCAGGGTGTAGACCACTGGTTCATCATCCAGGGTTCCTGGCGTATGGTTCTCGTAGTCACCGGATTTTGATCCCCAGAGGGTCTGAGGTTGCTCATCAGAGCCAGCCCAGAACAACCGCTGCTCATAGAAAGCAACAGCAGTCGGATAGCCTGACGTTGCGCTCCAGGCTCCCAGCGCCCATTTTGTTTCAGCAGAAGTACCGCCAAAATCAACGACAATGTCAATTGTCACCAACGTTGTGGAGGAATAAGAGGCTATCGTTGCGTATCCCCAATGAATACCGCCATCAGCCAGATATTTCCAGGTTACGGACCCGTCAACCATTTCCTCACCTTCTGACGTTGGCCCCCCTGAACTGGCAGAGGTCCCCGCTTTGATACATTTATAAACATTCCCGGAGTTCCGCCGAATATCATCAACGGAATAACCTGTTGATGAGGCCCAAGCCGTTGCCTGATGGCCAACTCTAACAACTCTGCCTACATCCGTAGATGCAAAGCCAGCCCCGTTATTGATGCCGATAATCGCCGAAGCCGTCAGATTAACTCCAGCCCCCGTTACTGCTGCCGGTGTCATGGTGGTGGTGGTGATGTTTTCAGTCTGATAAGGCCCATCAGTGAACGAAACGTCAGCGATTGTCCAGCTGGTATGAGCCGTCCTGGTGATTTTCTTTGGTGCATAATTCGGGTGAGCCACATAGAGGACATCAGCCGATTGAGCAAATTGAAGTGTTGGAATATCCGCAGTGGCAAACGTTGTTGTCAGGGTGTAGACCCGGGCGGCGGTGCCAGCAGATGAATAAGCAGTGAAGGCAGAGCCATTAATGTTGGTACCGTCGATATCCGTCAATTCAAAATCGTTGGTGTTTTTATTTGCTACCAAATAATATTTGCCATTCAACTCAGTCATGCCGACAACGCCGGAAATATAAACCTCATCTCCATTCGAGTAACCATGCCCCGTATCAGTCACAACAACCGGATTGGCTGCGGTGGCTCCGGAGATGGTGGTATCTGCCTCCAGGATAGCTCCCTGGTCCTTGTAGAAGCGCATATAAAGATTGCCAAACTCAATCATATAAGCTTGAGTTGTTGAGAACTCAAACGGGACCAGATGAGTTTTCGCGTTACTATCTTTAACCTCTTTTATAAATCTGGTGCCAGACCGCCTTGCCGCTCCGCCATGAGGCTGAACAATTATATTTTCGATTGTCTCAGCGCCATTGGCGTACTTGGTAATATCAACCCTACCATGTAGCTTTGGGGATAGCTCCCCTGCCGTAAAGTTGGTTTGTATCGTTGATACACGCGCCATCTATTTAGGCCCTTGCATCCAGCCAAGTTTGCTCACTGGCCGACAGACTTTCCTGACCATCAACAGTTTTAGCCTCATTCATGTAAGAGGCGAACTTAGCCTCCGCTACCTGGGCAGCTGCCTGGGAGGCGGTAATATCAAACGCCATATCAGCAGCAAGGCGGAGCGAATAGGCTTCAATGAACTTAACATCAAAAAGTTCTGGGTCCTTCACTCTGTGGACATAAACAACATCCAAGGGAGCGGAAGCATCAGACACAATCTGACGCCCTTCAACAGCCCACTCTTCAGAAGTATCAACCTCAATAATACGGAGGCAATCTGAGGGCCAGTCGAATGCATTGGTATATTCAAATCCGGGAGCGGTGGTATTAGCAGAAATACTAACCCGCTTGATAGCAAAATTCCAGGCGTGATCCCGGAGCAGCTGATCCCGGGTCTGTTCATAAAGCCGATTGGCAGAGCGCCCCTCTTTAGTGTCATCAGATAGAGCGGTAATAACATCACCGCCTAAAAAGGTGATGGCGCGGTTGGCTATTTCAACGAAGGATGTTGCCATTTGGAACCTACTTTTTTCTGAAAAATAATCCGTTGTCTCTCATGAAATCCCGGCCCATTGTTGAGGCTTTCCTGATTTCAGCAGTTGTTTCTTGGTCTAAATCAAATCCGTAATCTTTGAACGTTTTAATCCAGTAATCTTTGTTCTGGCAATTAACATGATGATGTCCAGGGGTTCCTGGGGGGGCAAAAGTTATGATAGCATATTGAGACTGTTTAAACGCCTCCATATAATTATGCTGGTAATCCTCATCAACATGCTCAAGGAACTCAACGGACCAAGCCAACTCAGGATCAAACTGCGCTCTGGGGGCTGGCCCCTTGGTAAAATCATTGACCAAGCAAGCGCACCGCCGCTCAATAGTATCATCCCCATCAATGCCATATGCCTGAAGGCCAGCATCATGGGCAACCTCAACCATACCTCCGGTCCCGCACCCAATATCTAACATTGAGTTGATGCCGAACTTTTTGACGACATGAGTAAAAGCTCCCTGGTCAATATGGCAGCGATTGAATGAACCGCCCAAATGAACAGGTAGGTTGGGTTTCGGCTTGGCCCTCATGTCAATAAACGGTTTCACAATGTAGCCATAGAATTGTTCTAGGATCACCAAGTCCGCATCAAGCAATGGACTGGATGGGCAAACAACAATATTCATTCCCCTGCCCTGGCAATAGCCAAGCCAGAAAGACATGCAAGCCATGTATCGGGCAACCGTTTCAGTTTGCCGGGGATGCATCCTACCCATCCCGCCGTAAAGATAATCACAACCAAATATCGTCAGTTCCTTGACGCCGATCAGGGCGGCATAGGCAGCGATATAAGATACTGAGCCATTGAAGTATGGTCTGGCTCCCGGCATGTTTAGAACCTCCTCAAGAGGATATGCCAGCGCTTTGGGGTTCCTTGGTTGCGAAGTAAAGAAAGGTTCCTTCGCAGTTTCAAACCATTTTGCAAATGCGGGGGTTCTGTTGACGCAAGTCAGGTAATCATCCATTGCAAACGATAGGTCCACATTGACAACCCCGCCAGCGGCATTAACGCCCCAAACTTCATCACGCTCAATGACAACAGCGTCACTTGCCATGATGTCCATATATTCTGACTTGCTAGGCCCTAGCCCTACAAGTATCACCCTTTCAGGCTTTTTCCCGGTTGGGTGTTCCACAATTCCCCCCTTAGATATTGAAGAGGGAGCGCGTTTAAACGCTCCCTCCCAATCAGCATCAGCTTATTCGGTGTAATAAATTACAACCGACATGGTTCCACCACCAACAACGGAAGCGTCAACAAGTTTCAGCTTAATATCAACATCCGTTTTCGGGTCCGACGTTACCGAAGCAACATGGTCCCAAAGCGGTTGTCCATAGGAACTGATAGAAGCACCTTGAGTGATCAAAGCTCCGCTACCAGCCGAAGTTACATCATGCCCGTTGGAAAGGGCATCCGGGTCATCCGTAAAGTCGGACTTGCCAGACATATTATAGACGCCAACATCAACCGTTGGGGAACCTGTAGTGGTTAGATCATCCCAATAAACAGTTGAAGCCGGAAGAATGATGCAATTGGACGGCAAACGCGCCATCAAATAAGTGGAGGAGGTAGTGTCAGCCGCTCCCACTTCAACCGTATCTATCCAAGTCCGGACAGTGCCGCCAGCTTGGCCAGGATCAGCCAAGGAAGCAGGAGTATCGTCCAAACCGTCCATAACAAGAGAACCAACTAAATTAACAACAGCCATCTTTCAGTCCTCCTTTAGGTTGGATCGCATTCGATGTACCCGACAAGCTCTTCTTGCATACGAGTTGATCCAATGCTCATTGAAACAAAAACCTGAGTGGCATAATTCTTATCATCCCGCTCAGAGATTTTCACCTGGGGTTCACTGCCAATAGCCAGCTTCATCCCCATGTTTTGCCAGTATAGCACCTTATGATCCGAATTTGAATCCGTCTCAATAAGCTCCGTTCTTACGAAATCAAAGCCTAAAAATGTGCTTACTTCGCCGTGAACTACATTGTTTTCAGATTGGTTCGCTACTTCCAATCCCGCCTTTCGGCAGCTTACTGTCGCCAGCAAGATAAGACTATATCATCATCCCAGTGGGATGCTCTGCGCTTCCACTCGCTTGAGTGTACTTCCTTCCGGAATAGTCGTTGAACCTTCCCCTTGTTAGGGGCTTGGATGCTGATTGTCTCAGAGAGATTTCCCAGCAATTCACAGAGTATTTTTTACTGATTGTTACCAACCAGCTGCGCTAGTGTATGGTTAACGCTTTGACAACGGCATAATCTGAGCTTGTAACCTCAGTTTCGGCCAGGAGATTTTGAAGCTGCTTCGCATTGATGACACAAGTGCGGCCATCATCCTCTGCCTCATTGGCATCAAGGACTTGCTTTGCAGCGCGGAGTTTACCAACATTCAAACCCGTATCCGCAGCAGGAGTGATGCCGACTTGAACATCAATCGTATTAGCTGCGGCATATGAGGTTGAAGTCCCGCCAGCAACGCCAGTGTAGGCAGTGCCGTCAGCAGCATCAATAATTGCTGTATCCATTGCGCGGCCCATAGCATTGGAAGCCGCGACAGAATAAGGACCTGTTGGATCGATCAACATACGAACTCTGTCCTCATCATCAATGAGATCAGCCCAATCATAATCGACCAATGAGACACGCCGCCTTGAGTGGGGGCTGTCCATACGGGGCGTATCCTGGTGCCTAGTGGTACGAATACGCGCATTAGTTGCACCAATCTGTTCAAAAAATGCGTTCTTACCCGTAACGGTTTCAACCGAAACTTTATCGCGAAGGTGAGAACCCTTTTGCTGAACCAGATGCTCCACGTTTCCTTTGTATTGTTCCACAAAGGCAGTGGTTATTTGAACTGACATTTGTCAATCCTCCATCTAAGTTAAAAAAAAGTTGAAAGGGTTACCCGCTAACGGACCCGGATGCTGTCTCTCCAGCTGTCTCTTCTGGACCCCTCCGGGTTACCCAGCGTCAGGAAACGCCTGTTGCGTCAGGCGCGTCAATCTCTCATTTAAAACTTTATATTCGGCGTGACCCTTGTCATAGAGCGCTGAATTGGCCCGTATGGAGGCTATCTCTTCCCTTGCCGCCTCTGGGGTAGTGCCGAACTTCCCTGATGTCTCAGCGTCCTTAAACTGTCCAGACTGCTGCAATGTCATCCCAACTTTAGAGAAAGCGCGGATAACATCAGGATCAGAGCCAAGACCAGCAGCAATAAGTTTGCCCATAAGGTCTTCACCGCCGTATTCATTGATACCTCTCTTAGCGGCGGCAATCCGCTCATCATATGCAGTACCAAATTCCTTTTTTAAAGCTGTCTCATTCTGGGTCATCTCATCAGCGGCGGCGGTATTTAATTGATCACTGCTGCCGATCATCCGTTCAACAAACCTATCATGAACAAGCTGGGCCTGAGTTGGCGTTAGCTTGGCATCATGGAAAACTTTTCGCATATCATCAGAAAGGCCAGTGTCATACTGTTCAAACCCATCAGGGGAAACCATTGCATAATCAGCAGCGTCCTCCGGAGTTCCCAGCTTTGACCAGCCATCCCATTCCAGCTGATTGGTATCAGCGCCAGGAAGAACAACTTTATCCCCGCCGACAGCCTTCTCAAGCTCAGTGTAAGACTTCAAAACATCTCCAGAGGATTTCCATCCCTTGGCGTCAATCGTTTCCCGGTAGTCATCCAAGCCTTGATCCCAAGACTGTGATACTTCGGGGTTACCCGCACCAACGGACCCATCTATATCATTCGGCATTTTCGTCATCTCCTGTTTCTGTTGCGGTTCCGGTAGCCATTGCTACCAATTGCTCCTCATCAATTGAGAGAATGGATATAACTCTCCGGATCATATCCCTTGATCCCTCCATATGCTGGAGTTCGCTATCTTCCCTGAACCCGCTCATAGATAGCAGACCAGAGGCTTTGATCATATCATTCAAAATCACCTTGCCCTGGGGGGTATATAAAAAGATATCCCGATAGGCTTGCATGATTTCAGCAGCAACCTTCCCTTGCTCCTTACCCATTCCCGGTTTTCCTTCCTATTGTTGCGCCTGTTGGGCTATGTTTGCCACTGTCTGGGCAGCATCAGCCGTTCCCGGAGCAGCATCCATTGCAGATTGTACCATCTGAGCTTGTTGCCGCTGCTGTCTCATCTCTTCAATCTCTTCACCCCTTCTCAGTATTTTCTGAGGAGCGCCATTGGTATCAGCCAGAGCGCGGGTGATCTCATCAAAATCAAAGTTGTCCATGACGGACTGATCCATTGCCGCAATGGGCTGAACCATTTCTAAGGTCCGAAGGATACTGACGCCCTCCTCCGCCTTCATTGCTCGAGACAGAGGCGAGACATATTCAACTTCATAATCACCCTGGGCCTCAACCAACAGTTCAGGCATGGGGGGGAGAGCGCCCTGTTTCGCCAGGATGTTCAATTCCCGGTTAATCAGTGGGCCTAATGTCTCAGACTGCTGCCGCCCCATTGTCGGAGCTAGAAGAGCGCCCTTTTCCTGGGCGCGTTGCAATACTTCGGTTGCGGTCATTGTCGGAGTTTCGACTAAGATTTGGAAGAGGGTGACTAGGAAGGCATCATTTATTTGCTTGCGCCTTTGCTCCATCATCTCAAAGCCGATATCTACCCTGGCCCCAGTATGAAGGGGCTGGACCGGCGCTTGCTGTCTGCCATCAAGACGGGCAAAAGTTGTGCCGCCAGGAGTGGTATTGACCGGGAAGACAACACCATCATCAGCGATTAGCAGAGGGGGGTCTACTATCTTTTGGCCCGCCCTGATGACAGTCTTTGACATCTCATTGATCATCTTGATCTCAGGAAGAACCGACATGGCCGGGGAGCGGCCATACGTTTCCCGGGGGCCAGTAACGTACCGGCTCAAGATATACGGGTTCTCATTAAACCCGCCCTCAATGATCAGGTGTTTGGTTTTAACTTCAAAGTATCCGGAGAACCATGCGGCGTTTAAACGGTCCCCTCTTTCCGGGTCCCGGTCAGAGCGCGGCATCACAACATGGAGAAGCTTAACCCGGGCATCAGGTTTATCGTTGGCTTCCTTCCGGAGGTCAGTGGATATATCACCATCAGCAAACATCCGGAGAGCTTGCCGCGCTGTCACTTCAAACCGGCGGAAAACCGTGTCAATGGTTCCGCGCTCATCCTGGGCTAGAAACAAATCAGCCAAATGAATATTTCGGTAGCGCATCCCGCGAACAGGGTCCTCATCAACGAACAAACCACCAGTTCCAAACGCTCCCAGGGACATATACCCCTCATGCATCTGACTGGCAAAATTAGCCTGGGGATGGTAACGGACCTGGAAAACAATTTCCTCTACCTGATCAAACCAAAGTCGGACATCATCATCCTGATTTATATATGGATTGGAAGCGCGGAGACTATGCCACCGTGCGCCCCGGGGGGTCAGCAAACCCTCAACAGCGGAAGCAAAGCGCTCCAACGCCAGGACAGCAGTGGCATCATAAAGTTTTTGGGTTCTCTTATCGCCAGGGGTTCTCTCACCCGTAAACTCAGCGGAGCGGGGGAGAACGCGCTCCGCTATCTCTTCCCAGTGAGCCTCCCAAACGCTCCGGTCCTTGCGAAGCCGGTCAAAGCGTTTAAACAGATCGTTGGTATTATCTGAAACTTCCATTATACACCCATCAAAGTGTTTTTGCGGATTGCGTCAACATCAGTATTTTTAGGAACGCCATTCAAAATGGTGGACGCAAACCTAGTGCCGCCGCCCTGAGTGGAAGCGGCCAATCTCTGAGCCTTATCCAGCCGCGCCCCGGCAGAGCCAGGGGCTTGTTTTTTGCCGCCAGCCAGGGGGCTTTTCTGTTCTGGAACGCACATTACTTAGATCTCCGCCCAATGGTTACGGCAGTGCCTCCATTATCCGCCCAGCAAGGTGCGCGTACCCAGATTGGCCTCTTGGGTCACGCCCCGGGGTCCGGTCAGGATATTGCTTCTCCGCCCAGCGGCCTGGGCGAGACGACGCCTTTTGCCTCCAGCAACAATGGTTCCGTCAGTAACAACTTGAGCGTCATCAACGGGGGCGAGGGGAGGAGGAGGAGGCGTCGGCGGTGGTTTACGGGAATCTGTCAGCGGTGGAACACACATAATAAAATCCTTTCTTAGCCACCAAGCAAGGTGGTTTTGCCAACGCTGGCTTCAGCCTGATCACCCAGGCCACCAGTGAGAATGGTCGATTGCCGCCCTTTAGCAGCTAACCGGCGTCTGCGAACATCATCCGCAACCGCATTAATTTCCGGGTCATCCCGGGCTGGGGGCGGGTCCGGGGGGGGAGGCGCTACCGGCACCGGGGGCATCTTGGGGGGCTTTGGGAATATGCACATAACCTTCTCTCTCCAGTCTGGAAATCGTCCAGGAATAACAATGAAATACTTTCCGGCTTGCGCCGTAGTCTTCTAACGTGGCTTCCCGGATAGCGCCCAGGCATTCAAGCCAACGGTGCGCGGTAGTATGACCCGCCATTGACCAACAATCTGCGCGGACAGCCCCCTTGCTGACCAGGGTAGGGATGATTTCTCTCTTAATGTTCCGGGTCACCGACAGGGCCACCTTCGGCCAGCTGTCTGTTGCATACATCCAGACATTCCAGAATTTCGGTTTCGCCTCTATAACTCCGAAGGCGGCAACAGGCTCTACCCCAGAAAGTGCAACAGTCGCCCATCCGCCAGCTGCAACAGTAATGGCGGCTAAATTCTCCGGTTTCCCTCCCCATATCAAAGGAAGAATTTCTTCAGCGTCCATTTTGCGAAGGTTCCGCGCAATGAAAACAACATCAGAATAACAAGCGGGAGCCAGATTAACCAAGCTCATTGTAATCAGACTGGATGACGGGACGCCCTCCAGGCATTTTCCCGGTTTTAGCCATTACAGAATAGCTATCCATAGGCATTCCCTCCCGAATACCAATCGCCATATAACGGAAACTATCCGCCGCATGGGAGTTATGGTCATGGTTTGGTCTGTCTTTCCAGTCTCCAGTCCGGTCATTGAACTGGCGGTGATAAGCTCTGATTTTCTTCAGGCCCCCGGCGCAGTGGCCCCGATCAAAATGGCACCGGGGAATAACGGCTCTGACTGCTTCAATCCCGTCCTGAACGGGTAATTTATGTACAACGGTTGGCCGTATCCCCAGGCCGCGCAATATCTCATAGCGAGACATGCCCGAACCCAATTCCCGGACCATGACATCATGGGGGAAATTGTGAACCCCATAAACGTAATCACGGTTTTTTAATTCCGAAATATAATGATGCAGCCCCTCGCCAGAGGCTTCATAATAATCTATTACTCGAATAGACGGGTCCCCTCTCAGTTGCTGATAGAACCAAATAGCGGTGCTGTCAGCAATTCCCAGGTCCCAGGCGGTGCTTACCTCCAGATTTGGCTCCCAGGGGACGGACCCAATCCTGCCCTCAAGGTCAGCCTTATCCAAAAGAGCGGCATAATATGCGCCGATTAAAGCGGCACTCCATGAAACTTCAAATTCCTGGTCATACTGGCTGGGGTCCATAGTGGCCCTGGCCGCATCAAGCTCCGTTTGAGCCAGAACATCAGTCTCCGAAGCCGGAAACCTCATGCAATACCAATCAGGGTTCCCTTTTTCCATCTCCGCCAGGGCGGTATCGTAAATCTCCTTGAACTGGTTCTCTCCCCGGGGGGTCCCAATCCAGAGGCATTTACCATCCCCGAAATCCGATAACGCTGGGCGAATGATCTCCGGAAACAGCCGCGCATTCATATCAGCAAATTCGTCTAAACAAGCTGCGTCAAGTCGAAGGCCCCTCAGACTATCAGGATTTTCTGCGCCCAGAAGCCAAATTCTCCGCCCATCAGGCAGATCACAACGCAATTCAGCCTCATTAAACGTAACCCCGGGGATCACCCCGGCATAATCCCGAAGCATCGTCCAGGCGATGCGTTTACTTGCCCCGTAAGTTGGAGAAATATAAGCCCCCTGCGCCCTATCCCGGGGACAAGTAATGATTTCTCTCAGCAGCCAATTGACCGCCATGACCGTTTTGCCAAATCTCCGGTGACAACTGGCAACCGTAAATCGCCGCGCCTCCTTATGAAACTTAGCCTGGAGGGGCCGGGGATGATACGGGATTGTAACCTTTTGTGGGTCCATTGTAACACTTAACCCCCCTTAAAAAACATCAGCAGCGTAATCCTCCCGCCGCTATTACTCGTAACCGTATGCTCATTCTTGGGGTCATTGTCCCACATACTCAAATCACAATAATGCCAAATCGGCCCATCATCCCGAAAATGAAAAGCCCCGCCCTCAAACCCCTTCGGGTCCGTCAGCAAAATCCCGGCAGTGTACTTACACCAGCCCATATGATTGCCGGTCCCAGTATCATGATGCCAGGGGCAACCCTTCGGCTGTTCCTCAACCCGCACATAGGAAGGGGCCTCCAGACTGACCGGAGCAAGCTCCTGAACCTGATCAAGTATGTCTACAAGCCGGGGGTCATCAAACTGCAAATACTGGACTGTGGCCGCTAAATCCGCCGCCTCCGCCTCCGTAATAACCCCAGGGCGGTACCAACGCATTAGACCAGCTTACCACCTAAACGACGGCCACCGCCTATTGTGCGTTGGTTTAAACGCCCCTGAGAGATTTCCTCAACTACCGGGGCCTCATCAACAACCTCCACCTTTTTCGTCTTCCGCGCTGCCGGTTTCTTAGCAGCAGCGGCCCTCTTCTTCACCGTAGCTTTCTTTGCCATAAAATCTCTCCTAACTGTCAAATAGAAAGCATCCTTGGGTATGGACAGCCCCGCTTTCATTGTAAATTTGAGTAACTTTTTTACGCTTTTCAAAAAAATCAAATACAAAAAAACTCAAAAAAACACTCCCCACATTTAGGCGGTGGACCCTACGATAGGGCAACGGCTAGGGAAATTTTGGGGTACCCCTCCCCCTTTGCAATAGCCGGTGAGGAGGCGTCAACTTTCCAAACGTCCCTCTTCCACATTGACACCCAGCTTTCAAAGCCAGGGTGGCCTTCACTCCCAGGGCAGCTGACCAGCCAACTAGCCTCTCATTTATTTAATATTGTTTGGCATCCCAACTGTTCGACGCCCCAACTGTTTGGGGTTCGACAGTGCGCGACAAGCTCCAGACATAAGCTACCGACAACGCTCAATTCCTCACTCTGTCATCAGTCACGGCATCAAGCATGACATCAGGGATCACTCTCTCTTCCTGGCTCTCCGCCTCCCAGCCGATCACCATTGGTCCAGTATGTTCCACCTGTTGCTTATCTTTGTACCGATTGTCAATTTTACTCAGCTTTGCATTAGCCTGATGCCCCATGTTGTTGGCCGCTGTAACAACAGCTTGCAATGCTTTGGGGTCCAGACCTGTTGTGCCGTTGATCACGCCTCTCTGAGCGTCTACGGCCTCGTCAGCCTGAATTAATGTCCCCCTAATCCTTGCTCTGTGCATCCGGTCATCCAACTCATGGTCGTCTCTCAGCCAGACCATCAACGATGACAAGCATGGCAAACCATCAATTTTGCAGATACTGGTAAGCGTTTCACCAGCACTGACCCGATCAAGGATGTCTTGGACCATTTTGTCAGTTCTGATTGTTTTACCGGGCATTGAAACCTCAAAAAAATCCCTGACAACCGAAGGATCATCAGGGTAGTTAAAGGAGTTAGCGAACCAGGTTATCAGGGTATCTGACGGGAGGCAACCTGTCGCCAAGGTCAGAAAGTCTAACCTAACCACTTCCTTACCACCGGCATTACCTCAATGTCAACAATAAATTACAACCTGTAGTACTTTGCCAAGCCGTCCAACGCTAATCTTAGGGCTGTCATCCCCTCCTGCTGCTTTCGCTTGGAATATCTTACACCGTCCCAGCTGCCAGCATTTTCACAATGCCCAACAACATGAACCAAAACATTTGCCAGGGGAAAGCCAACAAACTCCAGCGCTCTGTTGACATGGATTTTTGCTTTCTCAATGGCCTCCTGGGCGGTCTGGGGCATCCCTTTTGGGTCATCGTTGAACCTCATTTTAGCGTAAACCGCCGCCAAGTTGGCTTGACGGAATTTCCCGGCGAAATTATCAGCTGCTGAGTATTGTTTCCAACTGATGTGACCCCGGTGGTGGTATCTGGCAATGGGGTCAGCTGTAACATTCCGTGATAACACAACCCCCGCCCTTGATGTTTCAACCTCAACGAAAACGTCGTGTTGCTCTCTCTCAGCTGACAACGGGGCTGGCGTTTCCGCCCCTTTTTTCTTCCGCTTCGCCATGTTTAAACGTTCCTAAACCACCAAATCAAAAAGGTGACGATCCCAGCCAGCAGCACTATACCGCCAGCTGAAACGACTGCAAAATACCAGCCCATCAGAACGGGATTTCATCATCCAGATCATCCAGGGGGTTTTCATCATTCTTCGGCGGAGCCTTCTGTTCCCGCTGACCGCCATCACTGGGATCAAAGCAGCTGAGAATAATGCTATCCTTGTTCTCCGGATTTACCATGCCAGCCGGATTAAACGTCCTGGACAGCAGCATAAACATCCCACCATCATCATTTTCCAGCAACTTCCCGACATTCAGCCATCTGGCCTTAGTCTCACCGGAACCGTTGGTATATTCTCCAGTCTTCGCAACCAAATCCTTAAGCACTTTCGCCATTATCAAATCCTTTTCAAGCTATCGGTTAATAGGCCAGCAACTTTGCTGGGTAATTTTTTAGGCCCCGCCAGGAGAGCGTCCACCCTAAACTGCCTCTTGTCGGTCTGCCACTGCAAATTATCATGGAGTTCATGCCAGCTGGGGAACCAAGTGGACTGATCCGCCCAATCCTTGAGAACCTGAACAACCAGATCAGCAGGGTATCGGCAAAGCTCATCCGCATAGACCACCATCATCAAATCCTGCTCTGCCTGTTCCATGTTCCTAATCCGGGTTTTAATCTTCAGCTGGGTCAAATGCTTCACCACTTCCGCCCTGGGCAGCGGCGATAAGCTCAGACTGAGCAAATGGAGCGCTCTGTCCAGGTCCTCTTCCGGGATTTCCCGGGTCAGAACATAACCCGTCAGTTCGTAATCTTTGTTCACTAGGGTTTCCAGTGATTGCTGAACGGATTGAGGTAGTGAGGCTGTTAGGGCCTGTTCGACTTCCCTGGGAGTTAAACTCACCATGCCGCCTGATCCAGTTTCTCCAGGTTGCTGCCCAGTCTCGCTTAATGCCTTTTGCTCCTGCAACGCTGGCCCAGTGATCTTTAAACTTTTCGATTTCGTCATAGGCTTTCATCTCTCCAATCTTCTCAACAGCAAAACTCATTTCCTTGTCTCCAGGCCACCAGTTTTCCGGCAACCTCTGGCCCTGATTTTTCACCGGCTTTTTTTTCTTTGGAGATACCGTAGGTATCTCTTTCTTACTTACTATAGGTATAGGTATAGGGGCATTCCAATCGCTTGCGCCAGTTTCCTTTGTTTCCAGGGGGTTATCAGAAACGCTTTTTTTTCCGCCGCTGTCCTCTTTATGCGTTTGCATGTTTCTGGCATTGCGTTTGCTTACGCCTTTTTCCTTATTCCACCGTGACTTAGCAGAAACGGAGTTTTTCTGCGCTTTTTCCTTAACCCAGTTGTATTCTCTCTGTAGTCTCTTGCTTGTGATATAGTTCCCGGAGTTGTCCAGATACTCCTCAAGAATGGGTTTCAGGAGAGTTTCAAACTGTCCAGATGAGAGCCTCATCCGCCTTTCAATCCATGCCTGATCATTTGGAATTTGACAGCCTGGGTTGCGCCATATTGTCATCAGTAATTTCAGATATATTCCATGCTCTTCAAATGTCAGGTGATCCGTATCGGCCAGATAGGCGTCAGTCCAAAGTGGCATTGATGGGAACTCAGCCATTTACTTTTTCCTTAAATCTTAGAACTTCTTTTGCTTTAAATGAATATTGTTTTTTGCTCATTTATTGCTTACTCCTATCTTCCAGAGCCTTTGGATCAGCCAGAGATGCCGCCGCCATGCAATAGCGGTCCCCATATCCGAAGCTCTTCACATAATGATTGTTATTGAATTTGACACGGCTAACAACGCCATGAAGCTCAACATCAGCGCGTTCCCCGCCGTTCTTTTTGATCTGGTCCCGGTCAACATAACATAACAAGGCAACATCAGATTTAAATTCTATCAGTTGGTTAAATTTAAGGATTGGCGGTTTATGGCTGGCCCCTTTGACCTCAACATCCCAGCCATTGACCTTAATATCAGCGCGGTGACCGTCCCCAGCCATATAAAAGTTTTCGTCAATCTCTACCCCATACCTGACCGCTGCCGCTATTTCTGCCAGGGAGCCGGTTAAATGGGCTGAGAGCGCCCTTTGTCCATAGCTGGAGGGGGCAACCCCCCCCGCCTCCTTTGGCGCGTTTCTCAGGTGAGCTATTTCCAGGGCCTTCATTACTTGGTCCCGGTCCAGGGTCACCAGATCAACCATCCTGGCCCCCGTTCATTTGATCCAGGAGTTTCCAGAGCCGGTAATATTCCCGCCGCCGCCGATCAATCTCCGGAGCCATCCCAATGCTGTCATTGTTTTCAGCCAGGATCAGGTCATATTTGGCCCTCTCAACTTTCTTTCCCAGCTGTTCCCGGTTCATATTCTTATCCATGATGACCCCCTGGTATTCGATTTCCGCCCTCTCCGCACATTTTGAACAGGCATCAAGCCCCCCTATCTCAATAGTTTCCGTTAATTTTACGACATGACCGAAGTCATTCACGCCCCAGGTTTCTTTTTTGATTTTCTTTTTTTCCCGGTAGGTTTCCCTTGATCCTTGACACTCTCCGCACATTGATCTTTCCCTCTAAAAATCCTATCCCAGCCCTCTTTGTATTCCTTCGTTGGCTTGGGCAGCGTCCACCAGCGGTTCCTGGGGTCTGGGGTTTTGTGAAAAATATCAACCATATCCCAGTCCCCTTTTCGCCAACATAGCATAAAATTCAACCCCGTCGCTGACCTGGGCAATATCCCTGATCTCGTTTAGCGCAACTCTCATCCGCTCATTTTCTTCTGTCAGATGGGCCAGGATATCCAGCAGCGCCTTATTGTCACCGCCGACGCCAGCGATAACGGAATAACCATTGTCATTCGTTGGTTCACTCATTTAGCAATCTCCACTATCCGGGTACCTTTGAATAGGGCCTCCACCAGCTTTTTCTTCAGCCGGTAAATCGGGGTTTTAAAACCCTTGACATCCTCCACCACTCTTTCTTTGGCGGTGAAGTATCTAAAATCTGCGCGGTATTTGCAGATCAGTTTGCCTTCAACCTTGCAGACAAACTCAGGTTGCAGTTCCAGGCGGCTGATCTCCCCTGCCTTCTCCAGAATTTTCAATTCTGAGTATCGCTTTGCTTCCGCTCTGCTGTCAAAGCGGATGCCGTCAACCTCAGTTTTGACGTTCCGATATTTATTGTAAGCCATCAACTAAATCCTGATGTTGCACATAAGTTGCGCGAACCGTTGGTAGGTATTTCCCCAACGCATCTTCCAGCATCCTGACCATTGGGATGCCAGAAACAGCAGAAAGTGATTTTAATTCAGAAATTATTTCAGGCTGAATATTGAAGGTCATAGGGACTTTCGGGCTATTCATGAAAAAAACTTTCAAAAAAAGTGAAAAAAATAACAAAAAGAACTTGACAACTTTATAGCATATCGAGTAGGGTTCGTAAAGGAGAGAGAAATAAGAACAAACGAAAAAAAAGGAGTTAGAGAGATGATTAAATTTATTGAACAAGAAATGGGTTTGAGCCAAGGGGCGGTGAGCCTCCAGGAAGTCGGGAAACTCCACAGCTTGTTTGAAACCATGATGATAATGACGGCCTTTGGATTGAGCTTGATAGTTCCTTTGGCCCTGGCAGTACAGTAAGGAGGGACAGCAAATGAAAAAAATTGAAACCTACTATAAAGGCTCCGGTCATTTTGTCGAAGCCTATGAGAAAAAAGATTTAGCTGAGATTTCAGCCAATCTCAATTATGCGGAAAATCGCTGGTATGAGGAATGGGTCAGCCAGGGTTCCAAGGATGAGGGAACTTGCTGCGGAGGCAAGGGCATTCAGATTTGGTATGTTGCTCCCCGGCAGCGCAGCGCAGATCGTGTGACCTTTGTTAATAGTCCTCCCTGCCAGGGCAACGTGAGCGCTTACAAAAGCGTTGAGCCAGCCCTCAAATACCTTGAGGACTGCGAAATTGAAGCCTTCTATTATGATGGCTGGATGGATTAAAGGAGAAATAAAATGAAAACCAACGCAAAAAAAGCTTTTGAAGCTTTGAAAAAGTTAGGAGCGCCGGTTTATGAGGGCAGAGATTGGAGTGGTGAATATTTCATTCTCAGCGCTGAAGAATGGGGAAACGGTGAAGTAATCTGGGCAGACTACTGGGACGGTATGAATATCCCTGGCTGGCTTTTCGGGGTCAATCCGAAAGTCACCAAAGTCCTGGACAAATTCGGATTGGTTGCCGAATGGATCAACCCTGGAGTGTTAGGAGTTTACGATGCCTAGTAAAGTTTTTTTGACCAAGGAATTGTTTTATGAAAATGGGGATAGCGGGGTTTACGCTTTCCCCGCAACCCGTGAAAAATGTGACCGGTGCGACGGCACCGGGGCAATGGTCAATCCGGCCATTGACGGCAACGGCATCACTTTTGAAAAATTCGCAGAGGACCCCGATTTTGGGGAGGCTTATTTTCGGGGAGATTATGATGTTATCTGCGAGGACTGCAAAGGGGAAAAGATTGTTCTGGTAATTGACCGGGAAAACTCTGATCCAAAAATGCTTGGTCTGCTTGACGAGATGAACCGGGTAGAATGGGAAATTGAGGCTGAGAGGGCGGCAGAACGCCGCGCCCTTGGATGGTAAACGAAAGGAGAAATGAACATGTTTAAGATCGAATTTGAAACTGGAAACGCCGCCTTTGAACAGTTAGCCCTGGAAACTGCCAGGATTTTGAAAAAGGCCGTTGAAGAAATGGAGGAAGGATGGGATTGCGGTTTATGTGTCGATTACAACGGAAATACCGTTGGAAAATGGTCCTTAGAATTTAATGGAAAGGAAGCCTAATCATGAAATGCTCAATCTGTTTTAACGAAATCGAAAAACTCAAATGCCCCAAGACCGGCAAAGTGATCTGGGACAAGGGCAACAATGCAGAGCCGGTTAACTCTGGTCGCTGCTGCGGAGACTGCAACGAGATAGTTGTGATCCCGGTCCGGATTGGCCTTTGGGCTGCAAAGGATGAGGTGTCAAAATGAAAACCTGGGTCCTGATCTTAAAAAACAACGGCAAGGTAGTCGCCTGGAGGGACTACGGAGATGTAGCCTGGGGGGCTGCGACATACGCAGTCCTTGGCTACTATGATGGGTCCTATAAAAACGCTCTAGCCTACGCAAAAACACTCAAACCAACCAAAGGAGTTGCCTAATCATGGCCTTAAAAAAACTGGAAAAATTGAACACGCTGGAAAATGCGAAAGCATGGGAAGCAACGGCTGAGAAATTCACCTTCTGCCTGGACCTCCTGGAACTCTCTCTGGTTGATGATGGGGATGGGTTCTGTGATCTGACGGTCAACACCCTGGAGGACCTTTTTGAAGAAACCCTGGACCGGCCTGAACCCGGGAAGCTCTACGCACTGACCGGAAAATCTGGAGAGCCTTGCATAATGAATGGGAACTCCTGGGCTGAGAGCGCATTGAAAGAGGAGGTTTAAACATGGCCTACGGATGGATCATCACCAAAGATAAAATTGCGACAGATGGATATGACGCCCCATCAAATGTGAATGCAGTAGGCATGACAGGTCCCCGGGACCTGGACCGGAATATCTACGTTAAACTGAAAGCCGGTGGAGGAACCAAGTTCCGGATGCGGGACGGAGATGGTGAGATTTATTACTACGGCAAATATCTGGGGGATATGTCAGAGGATGGATTTGCGCCCCTGGATGATTTCGGAATGCCAAACGCCGGTTGCACCGACATTGAATATTACGAAAACGGAAAATGGGAGTACCTCTAATGATTTATGATCACCTTATGTTGCCTATAATTGGCTATCTTATCGAATTGGATTTTAAAAATTTGATTCGACTTGCGACAAATGGGAGTACTTCTAATGATTAGAGCCGCCAGAATGACATCACGCACCAAAGACCTTTTTAAAATCCTGGATGAGGCCGGGGGCCTCCTGGGGTACGTTGAAAAATACCCCGATACGGCAACAGAGAGCTTCCCCTGGGTAGCATATGCCCTTGATTACTCCCCTCCCCCAGTGGGAGGGATGAGGACCGCCCCAGGGCGCGGAAAATTCCTTGGCAGCTTCGACAGCAGAAAGCTGGCAATGAAAAAAGTTGAAGAAACTTCATATTAGAGCTTGACAAGTATAGGCAACATAGGGTAATCATACACAAAGAAAGGGGTAAACAAATGAAAAAAGAATATTTCACAAGCAAAGGAGAACCGGGCCGGGGGCTGGCCTTTAACGGAAAAGGCAAGGCTCTGACCAACGGAACTTGTGACCGTTGCGGTGGGCAGGGAGGGGCCACTAGCGGGTCCTGGATGGCTTATGATCCTGGCGGGATGGCTGGTAATTGTTTCAAATGCCTGGGCAAGGGCGTTGTCACAATGAGAGCCTACACCAAAAAAGAATATGACGCTCTGGCCCGGAACCGGGAACGGGCAGCAGAAAAAAGAGCGGCCAAATGGGAGGCCGCAAAAGAAGCTAGATTTGAAGCCCAGCGAGAACGAAATGGAGGTCTGACGGATGCTGAACTTGACGATAAGATCATGGCGGAGCGGGAAGCCAAGAAAAAACTACTGATTAAATTACTCTCCCCCCTTGGTGAAGCAATTGAGGACGGGAAAGGAGGGTTCTGCGATAGCATAGGACGGGACCTCCAGAGAGGTAACACCCCAGCAGGGCGCGGAGCCTTCCTGGTTTGCGAAATCCTGGCGAAAAAAGAAGGCCGCAAGAATAGCAAAGCCTTTGAAGCCGAATTTGACCGGATTGAAAAAGTTCTAGAAAAAGCGAAGGAGATAGCATGAAAAAAATGAACCGGGAAACTTGGCTGCTGAGTGCAGTCTCTGAAATCCGCCCTTGGTTTAAGGCCCTGGGCAAGCCCCTCCCTAAGAAAATTCGAGTGACTTGCGGCTGGCCTAGCCGGTTAGCAGGAGCCTCTGCTAAACGCCGGATTGGCGAGTGCTGGTCCTCCAGCGTTTCCGGGGACGGGACGGCTGAGATCATTATCTCAATGGTCCTGGATGATCCGGCCACGGTCCTGGATGTCCTAGTTCACGAATTAGTCCACGCCGCGCTGCCGGATGGAGCAGGCCACGGTCCTAAGTTCCGGAAGCTTGCAGTTGCTCTGGGCCTCACCGGGAAAATGACGGCAACGGAAGCTGGTCCGGAATTGGAAGCCAAACTGAAGGTTCTCAGTAAAAAGCTGGGCAAATATCCTCACGCCAAGCTGGACTTCAGCACTAAAAAGAAAGCTGGAACCCGGATGATCAAAGCAGCCTGTGCCACTTGTGGATACACTGTCCGATTGAGCCGGAAATGGATTGAAATAGCAACACCGCGCTGCCCCGATCCAATGTGCATTGATTACTATGATGAAATGGAGGTTAGCTAATGGCTAAAAAGAAAACCAAAAAAATCCCTCTCCGATTTATGGATGAGGTTCCCCGGATAGGCACCGGGGTTCGCAGGGTGGAGGTGGTCAAGGTTGGGCGCAAATGGGTCAGTCTGAGATACTGGCCCGGAGGCCCCAGAGGTCACGCCATCAATGGCAAATTGAAACTGGCTGAATTTGAAAGGATGAAAGTCGCATGAACATGAAGTATGTAAGTTATCTCCGGGTATCGACAGATAAGCAGGGGATCACCGGCCTGGGCATGGAAGCCCAGCGCAAAGCCTGTTTTGATCTCGCAGCCGGAGACGGAATTGAGATCATGGCCGAGTTTTCTGAAGTGGAGAGCGGAGCCAAGCGTGACCGGGAAGAGTTGGCCGCTGCGCTGGAGCTATGCCGGAAAGAGAAAGCCACCCTCCTGGTGGCCAAGCTTAACCGGCTGGGCAGGACCGTTGCCGAGATTGCCACCCTGCTGGAAAGCAGCGTTGAGATCAAAGTTGCTGACATGCCTTATGCTGACAGGTTCAACGCTCATATTGTTGCAGCGGTTGCCGAGCAAGAGCGTTTAAACATCTCCACTCAGACCAAGGCCGCGCTGGCCGCGCTCAAGGCAAAGGGTAAAAAACTGGGCAACCCAAACATGGCCCCAGTTTCCGCCAAAGGCCGCGCTGTTCGCTCTGCCAAGGCAAAGGAGCGGACCGAAAACATCTACCCCATCATTGAACGGATCAAGTCCTACGGGGTCACCTCCCTGAGAGGGATCGCCAAAGAACTGACTGAACGCAAAATCCCAACGGCATCTGGACGCCCCAACTGGCACCCCCAGATGGTGAAGGTTGTCATTGACCGCATGGAAGGAGAGAAAGTCAATGCGTGAATATGAAAAAAGCCTAATGAAAATCTATGAAGATGAGCGGGAAGAAACAGCCTGGACCCCCGGCAAGTGGTGCCTGATTTTTGGTTCCATCCTGACGGTGGTTTGGTTTTGTGTAATTACCTTTGTCATCTTAGTTGTCGGCTCACTCTTTTAATAGGAATTGAAAAATGGACACAACAAAAATTAGATCATTATATTATGACGCTGGAGTTTCTGAATTTTATAATGGGGGAGACATCACCAGCTTGTCAGAAAAAATCCCATATAATGAAGCAAATACCCAGCCTTATTTTGATGCTCAAAATGGGTTCTTGGATACAATGAATAAGGAAAGCGAATAATGGTTGGAAAAGTAACAGACAACTGCAAGGCATCAGCGTCCCTGATCCCTGCTATCATGGGCCACTCTCAATGGTCTACCCCCAATGAAACCCTGGCGGCGGTACGCTCTCATATAGATGGGACCGCTGAAAAGTGGGAAGGCAATGAAGCAACCATCTGGGGTAACATCCTTGAGCCAACAGTCCTCAATGAAATGGCGAAGCGTTTAAACATCCGAAAATTCAACCCGGGTATTGACTACGCACTAAAACATCCGTCACTTCCGCTTGAAGCCAGCCTGGATGCTGAAGCAGATGGCACCGGCCAAATCATCCGGACCAACCCCGCTGCTGGTATCTTTTGCATGGGCGCAGATCAGATCAAGCTGGACGGCAAGGGAGCGCTTGAGAGCAAGGTCACCAGCGCCAGACCGGAGGACAGCCCTGATCTATCCCGGGGACCCCTCCAGTTGCAAGCTCAGATGGCTTGCGGCGGGTTCAGCTGGGGAGCCATTGGCGTCCTCTACCAGGGAATTACTCTTAGGGTTTTTATCTTTGAACCCCATGCGGCAACAGTCGCCGCCATTGAGGAAGCAGTCAAAGATTTTGACCGCCGCCTCCAAACATCTCCGCCGAAATGGTATGACATCCAGAACTCAGCTGATGCCGTCCTTATATATGGAGAGGGAGATGAGGAAGAGGCCAAGGATTTGGGTGATAGTTTCATCAAGCTGGCGGAGGAGCATGTTGCCCTCAAGGCATCCATCAAGGAGGGCAACGGGGCCATTGATCTGATCAACGTCAAAATTCAGGAGGAGATGGGCAACCATACCATTGGCAAAGCCGGGGACTATGAAATCAAATGGCCTGTCCGTCATACCAAGGCAGCGCCTGAGAAAATCATACCGGCTAAAGAAGCCACTTCAAAACGTCAATCAACGATTACCATAAAGGAGAAAAAATCATGAGTACTGCATTGCTAGTTCCCAAGACCATGAATGAGGCTATCAGGTATTCTAAGCTGCTGGCCCAGTCTTCAATGGTCCCCAAACAATTCCAGGGGAAACCGGAGGATATCCTTGTCGCCGTCCAGTGGGGGGCGGAGGTTGGCCTCCCCGCTATGTCAGCGCTCCAGAACATTGCCGTCATCAATGGACGCCCAGCCATATACGGGGATGCTGCTCTGGCGCTGGTCACCGGACATCCGGAATATGCTGGTCATAAAGAATGGATCGAAGGGGAGACAGCCCATTGCCTGATTAAGCGGGAGGTTAAAGGGAACATTGTTGAAACCGAAAGGACCTTTTCCGTTGGCGAAGCCAAACGCGCCGGTCTGGCGAACAAGTCGGGACCCTGGCGGCAATACCCAAATCGAATGTTGCAGATGAGAGCTAGGGGATTTGCCATCCGGGATGCTTTTCCTGATGCAGTGAAGGGGGTCAGCATAGATGATGACCGGGAAATAAAAGAAGTTCAGGAAATTGTCCCGGAAAATCCGCTTGATATTATTCAGCCCAAGGAACAGGAAAACCCGTCCCCCGTAGAGGACGCCTCAGAGCAAACTCAGGGGTCAGATAGGGCAGAGGTCCAGGAAGAACCTGACCCCTCTCCTGAAGAGACTGTGGAGGATACGGAGGACCTGGACCTGAGAAGCTGGGAATTGATCCTTGGAAATGGGGAAGTCCAGGAATTTGCCAGCGCGGAGAAGTGGGTCACCACTCTCCAGGACAGATTTGATAAGATTTCTGTGGATGACGCCTTTAGTTATGATGACCGCCGCCATATTATCTCTGTTCTCAAGAAAGAAAACGACGATACTATTGACCGCCTCAAAGATGAGTACCCGGATCAAGCAGATGAGCTTGGCAAAGAATATATCAAGCTCATCAAGTTCCTCTCTATCAAAGTTAAGGAGGAGACAGACAAATGAAATACGGGATTACAAAGCGACAAACCGATTGCCTAAATTTCATCAAGGAATACATGGTGGAGAATAAAATTGCCCCGTCCAACGAGGAGATCATTGCCGCGCTGGGATTATCAGCGCGGTCAGGGGCGGTCAGGCTATTGAGGGGGCTGGAGAAGCGCGGCCATATCGTCAGGGCTAAACACAAGGCCAGATCAATTGCACTGGTCCTAGATGAGAATGATGAGCTTCTGGCTCTCAGAAAAATCCGGGAAGCCGCTTCCGAATTTATGGCGCTGCAAAAGGAATGGCGGGATGCCATTGCTTTGCATGGAGAGGAGGGAGCCAGATACACTGGCATTTCCCGCAAGGTCAATGATGCGTTTAAACGTCTTGGGGATATGGTGCTGCCGGAGGAGCCAACCACTTGAATAAAGAGAAGGGTTCAGGGGCGTCAGGTGTTAGAAACAGCTGGCGCTCTTCTTCTCTGCGCCTAACTAATCCAGGCCAGATTTTTCCACTGGCCCCGGCTCTCCGCCACTGCCAGAAATTATCAGCGCATCCCCGGTAATCGCCCCTGTTTAAACGCATCCGAAAAACGGCCACTTGAAAGTTGGCCGGTCCAATATTGAAACAGATTGAAATAAGAGAGGCCAGCATGTTCCTGGTTACTGGCACCCCAACCAATCTAGCAACCGAAATCTCAAATCGTTGGATGTCTCTTTCCAAGAGTTGTTCCGCTTGGTCAGGACTAATGGGCGGGTGATCCATAGAAACAGGATTACCATCAAGACCAGTACATGCGCCGTAGCCCAATGTAGGTATGCCAGCAACACAACGATAAGGGTCCAGGCCGGGAGTATCAGGGTCCCCGTCAACCAGTCCCTCATACTTCTTAATAAGGTTAATACCCGCTGCATTTATCACCTATCTTGTCCACTTAGATACCAATTTGTTGCCAAACCAATGGCTGATAATAATGGAAAATATGCCGCTTGTTTCTGCGCTCCAGACCAGAGCAAACTGAGCCTGAGTAATAAAGCCAAACGCCAACAGGACGATCAGCAAGAGCCAGCCAGCGAAAAAACTAAATGTAATTGTTGGCCTGACCGTGCCGGAATAATTGACAACCCATTGAGCGGATTGCCGCATTGTTGTCTGGACAGTTTCCTGGATGGCAACGTTGGCCGCACCAGTCTGATCAATGATTGCCTCATCCCGTTTGTCAGCAGATTGCTGGGCCATCAGAGCAAGCTCATGCGCCTTGTCCTTGGCGTCCTGTTTTTGATCCATCCATTTGTTGAACATACCGGGGCCAACTGAGGTCACCAGCCCAATGAGTGATCCGATCAATGAAAACATCTTACTTATACCTTATCTGGTTTATCAATATGACGATCAGAACAATTAGAATTACCCCTTCGCCCCAGGAAAACGTCATCGCCTTTTTACCTCTGTTAAAATTTCCTTTATATCCTGTCGGTTGTCATCCAGTGTCCGCTGCATGATTTCTATCGTGTTTTGAATAACTGCTGTCTGCGTTTTAAGCTCGTTAATTTGCTCACGATCACGTTGGTTGGCCTCGACCTGTTGTATCTGGTCCGCAGCTTGTGCTATTTTATGATCTTGCAGATCATCGACATCATTCGCTACTGTTTGTTCAAGAGTATTAAATGCGATTATCCCTGCACTGATTACTCCAATCACTGCTAGAACATGACCGATGGTGAAGTTCCTGCTAAGATGCCAATCAGTCATTGGTCTATACATCCCGCTGGAGGTGTTACATAGGGGTGAGAGCCATTGTGCGCGGTCATCAGAGTATCACAATCCCGCCTAATTGAACTAACTCTATGTTGTAGTGCCTCCAGCTCTCTTGCTCGTTGCTCCCGTTGATTTGGCGACAACATACTGGCAATCACCGCGATTTGATGTTTCTGTACACTATCTGAACTCTCCATTTGGTCTAGTCTCGTATACAATGTAGCAATCAAGTCATTGGCTTTTGCTAAGTCTTCCAGTAGCCGCGAAATCTGGCCCCGGACCAATCCCCAAGTCGCGGCTAATCCACTTAGAACCGTGGCAATGGTCATCAATTCTCGTGCGCCCAGTTCCATTTTTATTTTACTCTTTCGGAAATTTGGCTTTAACAGCCGTCCATTGCCCGACGATCCCATCGAGGTCGGCGGGGAGATCAAAAATAGGCCCAAGAGCCGTCTTCAAGGCATCTTTCTCAGACTGTTCTGTAATAGCGGTGATAGCGTCAATCGCATCATCAACGGATGATTGCTTCATTCGAATTGCCACTGCCCACTTAAGAATAGCATCAGCTTGGTCGCCCATTGGCAGATTTTTGTTAAACTCCTGCCGCCGCAATTCAGCGTAGTCGTAGTTATCATCTCCAGGCTTAGGATCAGGCGGTGGCGGAAGTGCTGCACCTCTTTTATGTTCAACGATCCATCTGCCGTCCTTAAAGCTTGGAGCAGACTTACCAAGATTTCGTGGGCCTTCACCGACTACGACGGTTTCAACGCGGCGGATAAAATATTCATTGCCGTCCTCGTCATGGAGTTGTTCGTCTACCTTGGCGTTGGTTGTCAGTCCACCGTCAGGTCGTTGGACAGCCGATAGATTGTTGATTTTCTTTACCAGCGCATGGCTGGAGTCTTCTATAATATACATAATTACCTCGCTTTCGCTGGAGTCCCTGATTTGTTGACTGTTGATGTTCCCCAGATGCTGTAGATGTAAGTACCGGCTGTGTTCGTTTGTGCGCTGGTTCCATACGGCTTAAATCCCACAGACAGAGCGTCTATTTGGCTACCCGAATTTTCATCGGTTTCAACATAAGTAGAGTTGTAATAGGTGGCATTGGTGTCCCCGTTGATAACACAGCCGCCTACCGTCTCCATCTTTTGCCACCAGCCTGTAGCGTCTATATCCTTCACAAAGTACGACACTGGGGCTATACCTACATTAACAACCGGCCCGTCTCCTGAGTTGCCCTCATAGCTTCCAAATGCCGAATAGCCTTCTACTGAGTGCCATGTATATGTTGTAAGACCGGCTGTACTAGCGGGAAATAAACCATCGGCTTTTTGTCCAAGGACATCATCGGTGGGACCAGCACCCCATACACCGGCTGAACTATTCTCATCGTTATGTAAATCTAGCTTCAAATAATAACCAGTTTCATCGGTTAAGCCTTTATGAGACACATACCAATTACTTGTGCTGTCCATCCGTTTGCAAATCTGCATTTCCGGTTGGCTGGACAAACCGTGACCATAAGTATAGGCTGACGTACCGGCTGGCATATCGTGGAGGATAATTGCAAAGCCTGACGTTGTGTTTGCGCTTACCGTAGAAGTGATAGACCCATCTCCGTTTGACTTGTCACCGGCAGCCGCACCAGCCCTATGACATTCAACAACATAGTTATCGCTAGACAGGGTACTTCCTAAAGTTATAGTGGTTCCAGATACAGAGATAACATTAGCGTCCGGAGTCTGTGCAGTTGTAGCGTCTGAGGAGGTGTATTTATTGTAGCCGTTAAGACCATCAACCCAGAACCACTTCTCAGCATTATCACGGTTCTTAATTATAAACAGCGTGTCATAGGTATCGGCGTTCCAACCAAGTGTGAAGAAGTTCTCGTAGAATTGTATCTCACCGCAACGGACATTGCTGGCGCTAGAGGTTGGGACAAAGGCTACCCAATGATAGCGGTAAGCGGTAGTCGTGATAATACCATCTGAGACATCATAGGATTTAGGCTGACTTGCTACTGTTGAATTAAACGCAGCAGATGAAAACAGAACTGTCCCATCTGTTGCATTAGAGGGCGTACTGTCCGAGCCGTAAAGATGTATCCTACCTTCTGAGGTGTTATCGAAATAACCAGCGTTATTTACGTCCCAGACATCGAACCTGTTAATGGTCCTGGAAACACCAGAACCCCAATCTTTGCCAGCAAACGCATCCGTTACTGTACCCCGCTTTGCGGAGCTATAACCATTATCATCTGAAACCGTTGTATCATCAAATGCATTAGCGAGAGCATTACCAGCCGTAGAATCAGTCATATCACCAATGACTGTCCCGGCTCCGTAGGCTATGTAGTCATTATTAACTAGCTCCACCTGATGATGCTCCGCTGGATCGAAGTCCAGGGCGGTCATGTTGGCTGTGCAAAGAGACAGTGCATTTGTAGGAGGCGCATAGTCAAAGTCACCATAACCATTGTCATCTGCATTGCCGCCGCTACTTCTCGGAGATGTACCCCAGTTACCCTGAAAACTAGCCGTTTGGTTATTCATTCCGACCATCGGGGCCCAGGCCCCTGACATTCCAGTTAATTGCTCGCGCCAAGAACCGGCATTAACTTTCATAGAGTACTCGCCGCTCTCTAGGTCTAGATGGTTGCATACTGTATCGCCCGAAGATAGTCCACTGCCGTACCCCTGTGCCCCACCACTGGTAGAATTAGTTGTCGTGTCTGAGTTCAGTGTGCCATTGTAGTTGTGGACGCTATACATACCCCCGGTGTCTATTTCGAGGATACCAAACATATCGCCCCATGCCCCCTGAGTGCCAACCGTATCCTCCCAATACCATTCACCCTCTGAGACTCGCATAGTCGTGCGATAATGCATATCACCTGTGCCAGAGGCTAGACCCGCCTCGGTATTGCCATTAGCAACCGTCCACACACCCGTGGTCGCTATCATCGGCTCACTATTGCTAGCAATAGTACAAAAATTGTTAGTAGGCGAATCTGAAACTTTGTCAGCCGCAGCAAGGCCGCTGTCTGTGAAGTGGTTTGTATTACCTGAAACGTCAGTGCCAGCGCCGTTACCTGTTCCAGGGGCTACTGCGAAATCGAGCCACAGCGACCCTGTACCAGAGAAATCTACACCACTTGGATCAATGGGCCTCCAGTAACCTTGGTCGTCGAACTCCCCAAAAGCTGTGACCTCCTCAATATTGCCATCAAGGAATATAAATTCTGCCATGTACCCATCTAGGGGGTTAGCCCCAGCTAGGGTAGCGCCAACAAAACTGTCAAGACCAGACTGCATGAAGCCGTTGTCTTCGTTAAGAGGTACATCACCCCCAGAATGTTTTGACAGGCTAGTAGTTTCTACCCCGTTAATCCATGTACGTATCCTATCTGCTGCTGTGGCATCTGTGCTGTCATACCGCTGATATATATGTATCCAGGCAGAAGGGTCACGATATACCGCAGTAGTCGTGTAGCCGTAATCACTAGCACTTCCAGTAGCATCAATAAAATGATCAATCTGCTCAGAGGAATTAAAGAAGGTTTGGTCTTGGTTGGTGTTATACTTCTCACCACCCCATATATTTTGCGTTGTCCCGTCGATGTTACCACGTTTTACCCAAACAGAAAAGGTGCTAATTTTAATATCAGTTCTAGTGACTCCTGAAGCATGGGTCATATAGCTAGAGCCGTCCAGCAGCACTGAGTTCTCAATGACATAACCAGCGTCACCGCCACCCGAAACCGCCATCATTGCATTGCGAATATTAGTCATTATGCGAACGCTGCTCCGACTAAACCGCCATTCCAAATTGTGCCGCCGTCGACAGTCCAAAAAACTAACCAATCGATTGAGCCACCCGTTCCCGATAAAGTCGGTGCGCTGCCTCCAGCCCAATCAACCGAGGCGGGGAAATTTATCGTTTCGTCACCGCCATTTGTTATGCCGAGTGTAAACCCGCACATCTCGTCGGAAGCTGTGCTGTTGGTGAAGGAAAAAGTCGTAGTTCCGGTAACGTCAGAAATAGTAACACTATTCCCTGCATTTAAATCAATTGCTGTAGCCCCTGAGACTGCTCCTAGAGCATTTGTAACTTCGCCATAATCTTTGAGGTTGATAGCAGAGACGGTGTTATCTGCCCCAGTGATGGCACCGGTTAAACTAGCGGCGGCAATCGAAGTTGCGTTTAAAATAGTTGCACCTAATTCACCAGTATTAGAATTAAAAGTTATATTGGACCCGGTTTTAGGTGCAAGA
>Ga0209128_1000274_pt1 | contig 38190 bp, 51 predicted proteins | sample ETNvirnome_6_100_FD_184072 | JGI IMG/M metagenome (GOLD analysis project Ga0209128, IMG submission 184072) | Marine viral communities from the Pacific Ocean - ETNP_6_100 (SPAdes) (version 2) | ecosystem: Environmental > Aquatic > Marine > Oceanic | place: Pacific Ocean | collected 2013-06-19
AAATAGTTATTTTATCTTCTACAAATTCCGGAAGAAAGCTGTTTTCGCCATATAGCGTCCAAATCTTTCCCCTTACATCATCAAATGTGTCCAGAGAAATTATCACCGCTCCTTCAATCTCTGAGCTGTGTTTTACATTATCAACATAATACATTATTTTATACCGCGAATATTGGGATAATTTTGAGTAAACCACTCGATTGTTTCTTTTAAAGAAACATCTAAGTTTGTAAATTTAAAATCTGGGAAGAGTGTTCTAAGCCTAGATATGTTTGATTTTTTTCTTAATTGTCCGTCGGGCTTGTTTTTATCGAACATTATCTCGCCATCAAATTCAGAAAGATCTGCTATTTTTTCTACCAATTCTTTAATAGAAAGCTCATCATCGCTCCCCACTAATAATCTATTTGGCGGCGCGTCGTCCAGCTCTAATGTGCGCATTAAAATCTCAGCTATATCTAAAGAATATATCAACTCTCTTTTTGCCTTACCACTTCCCCATATTTTAAACGGAACATCGTCTTTTTTTGCCAATTGGCACTTATAGATCAGCGAAGGGGTCACGTGACCTTCTTCTAAATTAAAATTATCATGTTTGCCAAATATATTTCCCGGTATTACGGAGCAAAAATCCACACCATATTGTCTTTTGGCTGCCTTAATGTGAATGTCCACCATTCTTTTAGCGTAGGCATAAGCAAAGTGAATATGAAAAGGTTCTCCTTTTTGCATATCATCCTCTACAAATGTCTCTTGTTCTCGTGAAAAAACACAAGTAGAAGAAAACGCTATCAGTTTCTTTACACCTGAGAGGCATGCATAACGAATAACATTAGAGTTCATTAAAATATTATTATAAAAATAATCCTCTTGATAGTCCATATTACCACCAATGCCTCCTACCTGGCCAGCTGCATGTACAACCCAATCTGGATTAACACGCTCGTACAATCTCGCAACCTCATCGGGTTTTATCAGATTAGTATCTTCTCTACTACTAAAGAAAAATTCGTGTTGGGGGTATCGGACAGATATCTCACGAACGGCATGGCCAATTAAACCATTTGCTCCAGTAACTAAAATTTTCATTTCTCCACCTTATCCTTATTAAGTAAATATTGTCCTTTATCTATGGTTCCAAAGCGTCTTGGCCAAACTGAATGGTTGTTTCTCCAATTGTCATAATCGATACATATCGGCTTTTTTGTCGCGACGTATGGATTGTGATAATCATATTGAAAGAGCGGTTTATCGTTATAGATGAAAGCAGCAATAATAGGGCTATTTTGCGCGTTTCTATGAGGATCCCATACGCATCTCATTATAATTGTTGGAGAATAATAAACAACAGAACCATTTCGTTGTGCGCGAAAGCCAAGATCGTGTACGTTCATGTTCATGTGTTCGTATCTACAGTCTAAACCGCCAAGTTGTCTATAATAATTTGTATTAAGTAACATAACACACGGAATCTTCCAATGTGATTCAACTCCTGGTTGGTTTGTGTCGGGGTGAAATGTAACATTATAATATTCTAAAGGAAATTCTTTTTGGCGCCCTTCTTCAGTGTCGCTTTCTGTATATCTCATAGTAACAATATCAATAGATTCTTTTTCTTTTATGAGATCGAGCGCTAAATCAATTGAGTCTTCTTCAATTTCCCCATCATCAGTTAGCCATGTTAAATAGGTCCCCTCAGCAATATACCCCGCTAATTGAAAACACCTAGATGGGGTTCCATAATCTCTTATAAATTTTACATTTATAATATCATCAAAATAAGAAGGCAGTCCGCGGGGCCCACAGAAAATAATTTCAAATGTATGGTTTTTAACTGCTAATTTGGTTCTCTCATAAAGAGATTCCCAGTTTTCCGGTTGGATTCCCGGGACAATAATTGATAAGTCGTATGTACCTTGATTGATCATCTTTTAATCGCCTCCACGTTTAAACTCATCAGCATTCCATTGGTCTTGTCCATGTGCGGCAAATGAGCTTGACTACCATCATCAATAAAGAAATGTTCTGTTTCCTTAAAAGAATAGATTCGGATGTCTTCTTCTGCAAACCCTACTTCTGTCAGGAGTCTTTTTAATAACTTAAAATCAAAAGTAATGTAATGAATATCATATTCATTTCTTTGCCCACCGTGCAAAAATCCGTGTAATTTTTCTAAGTCTGCGGTGAGTAAATAATATTTTATTACTTTTTCAAAGTCGGGCACAGATAATCTTAAAACACCATTTGGGCGGAGAAGTTCTTTCCACCGCAATAGAACACTTTTGACTTCCTTTCTTTTAACATGTTCAAGCAAGTGAGAAGCATAAATTAAATCTACAGATGAATCCTCAACACTTTCCAGAATAAAAACATTGTCTATAATATCTGGGAATACTTCTTGCCTAGCGTCAATGTTGGTCCATCCGTGAAATTTACGGATAGAGCAACCTAAATTAAGTTTGACCCCTTGTATCTGTTTTATGGGATCGTCCATATTAGTAGCCGTTCCTATTTTCTTGTCATTCATTCAAATCTCCTTTTCCAAACAGCCGGCGCATCCTTCCAGTTGTCCAATTTAATTTTAGGCTTAACATTCATAGTCCAATTCGGGTCTCTGTATTTCGCCTGTAATAATGGCTCGTCATGTTGATGCTGACATTCAAAAATCGGCATATGATCGCCAGAACCGCCCGGCATATGATCACACTCAAAAAGGGGAATTTGTGCCATTTCTACATTTGCTCCAATATATTGTGCTCGAATCGCCATATCCGCATGAGATACCCATGTGCCCTCATAGCTGCAGTCCCAGCCTCCTAAAGAATTAAAGAACCCAGCATACATAAAGCCGATATTAAATAGCCACCATTCACGGGGGATGTGAGGGGAACTTGCTGGTGTGTTGCATAATTTGAAATATGTATCCGGCTGCAAAGTTTGTCTTTCGCGAGTACCTTCCTGACCCTCATAATATTTTGCCACTAAAACATTATTTTGTGCAGTACCCATATCATAAAATTCACCCATGCATTGATCCAAAGAGTTTTCAAAGAACAAACAATCATCTGCGAGCCATGTGTAAACTTTGCCCTCACACAAAGACGCCGCAATATTGGATGCTCTCACCGGCGAGCCGTAATCCTTCACATACTTAACGTTTTTCAAATCTCTTAATGCATCCGGCAAAGGATTTGGACCGCAAATTACCAATTCAAAAGTACGCTTTGTAGAAGTCAAAATTGATTCATAAAGCTTTTCGAGCCTTTCTGTGCGAATGCTAGGCAAGATAAGGGAAATTTCTGGTTGACTCATTCTTTACCTCGCATGTATTCAATCACTTCTCGCACAGATTCTTCCAAGGACACTTCAGCCTCAAAGCCCAAAAGCTCTTTGGCTTTCGTTGTGTTGGGAATGCGCTTCTGCACATCATATTCGTAAGCCTCATCTGATACCGTCGAAAACTCCAAATCGGGGTTAAGAATACCCCATACAAGCTGCGCTAGCTCAAGCACAGACGTTGCTACAGGGGTGGAAATATTGAAATCATTGTTCACTGCGTTCTCGCTTTCTAAAGCCATTCTAATGCCTCTGGCGATATCTCGCCCGTTTGTATAGCAGCGAATTTGTTCACCAGTTCCTAAAATGTGAAGCGGATTCTGGCCTTTCATAATCTTGTTGATAATATCGGGCAATACGTGGCTCATCATAAGTTTAATGTTCCCCGACTTAACTTCATGTTCTCCGATAGCGTCTTCTTCTCCGACGCCAACACAATTGAAGGGGCGAATAATTGTATATGGAAGTCCGTACTGCTCGGTGGCGCCTTTACAGAAGTATTCAACAGCGAGTTTCTGGAATCCATATGTACTCAAAGGCGGTGCGCAGGTTTTAATTTCACTCTCGGGAGTCGGATACACGGCAGTATTCTCAAACACCATGCTGCTCGACAAAACAATGATGCGTTTCAAAACTTTAATTTGATTCAGTTTAATTGCTAGATCAAAAGTTGACGCCAGAATGCGTTCGTTTGTGGCCAACAAATCGTAAGCATATTTATGGAAATATGTGATACCACCGATCATAGCTGCGCCGGCAATGATGTATTGAATATCTTGAAGTTCTTTCGGAACGTTGTTCGGATCAAAATCAATTGCATCCATCTCAATCAGATGAAAGTTTGGATGAGTATCGTGAGGGCGTGTGATTGGCCCATACTTTGAAAAGTTGTCAACTCCAACAACTGTATATCCTTTGTCCAAAAACTCAGCGCATAGGTATGAGCCGATAAAGCCTTGGCTGCCTGTGATTAATATTTTCTTCACTTTCGCATTCCTTTAAAAACTGTAACTCTATATTTGCTGTTTTCATCCAAGAGATCTTCGAAAAAGTCTACTCCTGTTTCCTCCATCAGCTTGGCCATGGCAGAGACATCTTTAGGCAAACACATTCCCCCAAACCCTCTGAAGTTATCGTTACATTCTAGGTAATTGCTATGGATGTGCTTTCGTTTAACGACAGCATTCTTTACATTAGTATAATCTACACCCTGTATCTTGCAAGCTTCATAGAAACTGTTGGCAAAGATAATGAGCATTGCGTTGTATACGTTGTTGAAATACTTACAGAATTCTGCCTCGGCGGGCGTTAGGCGCACAAACTCGTCCGGAAAGGAGCCGTGACAATCTTTAAGGATCTTATATGTCTTATCGTCTTCACAGCCCAAAATACAAACATCGTGATTTTCGGTAAAGTCTGTAATGGCGCAGCGCTCACGCAAAAACTCTGGCACAAAACAGATATTTAATCCTGTTTCTTCGCGCAAGCTTTCGGTTGTGCCCGGAACAACTGTAGATTTTATTGCAATGACTCCGGTGTACCCGCGTTCTTTTAGCTCTAATATTACTTCGCGAACAATGGCCGTATCGCAAGAACCATCATTGGCACGCGGAGTTGGGACACAGATATATACGACCTCTGTGTCAATAACATCGGCAAGACTTGTCTCTAGTACAATATCATGCACGGATACATTGTGGCCAAGCAATTCGAATCCGAACTTGCAGGCGCCTCCAACGACCCCAACACCAACGACTCCAACGTTCATTAGTATCCCAACTCCTTATAACTTTGAGGAAGCTTTCCGTCTTTCTTTTTAAATCTTCTTGTCCAAATTGGCGGTTGTTGCATCCAATTATCCAGATCTATTTTAATTCTTGCCGCCGCGGCATTGGGAATAGCATATATTTCATCAAATTGTGGTTTGTCAAAAAATGTTTGCGCATCGTAAATCGGCTTATGATCTCCGGTATCGTCAATATAATGATTGACTGTAGTGGCATCTGTCTGCGAATCATACAAGATACCACCATCTGCCTGTACTCTAAACATTAAATCGTGTAATGAATGATTAACATATTCATACCTGCAGTCCCATCCTCCTAGCTCTTTAAAATATTTTAATTTCATAAAGTGGTGGCACGAAATTTTATAGTTCTGGGGGATCCCTTCGAGTCTCAATTCGCCATGGAACCATGCCATCCAAAATTGTATTGGCAAAGTTTGTCCGGACCACATGGCGCCCTCGCGATATCTCATATTTATTACGTCTTTATCGGTACAGCTTGCCCGATGAAAATCTACAGCATTGTCAATTACATCTGGTAGGAATATCGCATCATCTACACAGTGATATAAAAACTCTCCTTCACACTCTAGAGCGCCCAATTGAGCGCAACGGCTCGGGCATCCATAATCTCTCAGCAATTTAACATTGTCAAAATGTTTCATATTATCTGGCAAATCAAACGGACTTACCAAGACCAGTTCCCAAGTATATTTCTTACATGCATTTACCAAGCTCCCGTACATCATTAGCCATTGGCTCGATCTAATGGCCGGCATCATAATCGACACATCATATTTATAATTCATAATTAATCTCCTTTATAATTGAATTCCAAAAAGTCGTAGCATTGTATTTCTTCTTATAGATTTCGTATCCTTTAGTTGCAATATAATCTCTTTCTTTCTCGTTGTCAAGATAATAATTCATTTTTTCTACCAAATCTTGTTCATTTTCAAATTCAACATAATGTACATTTGGCTTTAAGTAATTCTCAATAGCGCTGTTTTTACGCTCTAAAAGTAATGATTTGCTGGCCAACACTTCCCAAACTCTACCCTTACATTGATCGTAACCATCTGGTCCTTCTGGGAAGTTTAAACTGATCTTGCTTTGGCGCATTAATTGGGCATATCGTTCGGGAGTCAGCCCTTCTTCTCGCTGACCTCCTCCAATATGAACGGGAATGCCATTAGTGACAAGGTGTGTCAAATATTTTTGACGCTCCGGATATCGCGGAGAGCCCAAAAAGCTAACGTTTATATCTTGTTCTTCGCCAGGATAATACAGTCCCTCGTCCTGGGGTGCCCAAAGCCACACTAAATTATCGATATTCGTTCCTACATTTCTTTCGGAGCCCCAACATACATGTAAATCAGCGAATTTCTTCTCATTCAAATCCTCAATCTCGGGAATTCCCCACCCATCAAACATATCTGGCCACATAAAAACCGTTTTGCACCCCTTGGCGCGTAGATGATCATAACTTATATCAGACGGATTTAAGTGGGATTTCCCCAATAAGGAAAACACCACCAAATCTGGACTTACGCGATCAATCAAAGTCGGCAGAAACGTATCAATGTGCTTCTTCTTTATAAGAGAATACTCGTCCATGTGTACAATATTAAATTTAGTCTCGGGAAATGTGTTTTTAAACGTCCTAAACAAGTTGTGATAATTGTTTGTCAGCCCTTTGTTGGGATTAGCATCACACCATTTTTCTGTTACAAATAAAACTTTGAGTTTTTCCATTAATAGACTCCTTCATATCTTTTTAAATATTTATCATATAATTCAGCACCCATATATTCTTTCCAGTGTCTCTCAAGGTTCCTGTGCGTATCGCCAGGAAGACCAGAACATCCTGGAGGCGCGGGGAAATGATTGCTCTTAACATACATCTCTTTTGTTTTCTCAGCGATACTTGTAAGATCGATTGTTTCCGGAGAGTATTTGATATTAAGAAAATCTGCTACTTCAAAAAGGGTGTGGGGGTTTGCTAATTGATCTTCAAAGTGAACGAGTTGTTTGGGTATCGAACTTGGTAACTCATCATATAGTTTGAGCAAGTTTGCATAACGCTGCTCCACAAATCCAAAACTTCCAAAACGATCTTCGTCGCTAAGTGAATCATCTTGCGCTCTTTCTATATTAATATCAGGGTGTATTAATTTCAGTTTTTCGGGAGCTATATCGGCATAGGTTTTTAATATATATGGGGCCAGAGTCATCCGGACTATGAGATGGTGAGGATTACGAAGTAATAAAATATATTTTATATCAGAATAATTAACGAATGATAATGCGTCCTCAAATTCATGACAATAACATATATTATAGTGTTCATTAAAATATTCATAAGGATCTGTGCCCCCTTCTAATAAATATAAACCACATCTTAGCATGTGTAATCCAGACCGTGGATGAGATATAATAAGGGCGCGCGGTGGATAACTATATAAAGAATTATCACTTTTCTCCATAATAATCCCCGTACTCTACAATCAAGGTGCTCATCCCATCGGTGCGTGTATATGCTTTTTCATACGCTGGAAAAACATCCTCTGGTTCTTCTAATCTAATAATCTCTATATTTTTGAGGATCTTTCGAAAGCCATCTGTGAAATCACCTACATGTTGTGCTTGTGGGTGTAGTGGGCGTTCCGAGCCAATACCCGTTCTAATAATAACTTTGGGGATATATTCTCCATGAGTAAATTCTGGCATTCTATCTAAGTGGTTAACTAATTGATTGGCGGCCAACAACAAGAAGTTCCATCGAGGATAAATAGTAATTGGCACTGTACCTGCAACAGCTAAACCATTAGTAATTCCCATTTGCATTTCTTCATCCACCGGCATTTCTAAAAGCTTTTCTCTCGGCACGTTGGCCAAGGTATTTGTCATGGCTGTGCCCTTGTACTCGACAGCTTGTCCAAGAAACATTGTGTCTGGTTGTTCTCCAAGCCATCGCATTGTTCTCTCTAATTCATCAAAATATTTTCCCATTAATTAATTTCCTCTTCATAGCGACCTAAGTATTTGCCAAACAACAATGGACCAAACTCTTCTATAGTGTTTTTTACCAAATCACGAACTTGTGCTCTTGTTTTCTCTTTCTCGATTTTTTTTGACGATGAATGGCCGGATGAATGATATAATTGGCGCGCCTTAGTGCGGACATGCTTAAAATCTATCTTTTCCTCGTCATATTGAATCCCTAAAAAATCAGCTACATCCAAATATATTTGATTATTCTCTATCAAATCTTCAAAATAAACCACCATTTTAGAGTTCTTTAAAGAATCAAACTTTTTTATTTGTGTAATATACCCAGCTGTTTTCAAAGAAAATGTACCGGGCAGAATAATAGACGGTCTGGCGCGGGACGCTTGGAGGTGTGATTCGCCGGGCGAGGCCGAATAAAGAGAATAATAGTCCCTTAATAACAAAATATGCTTTTTAAATTGTTTAGTCGACGCGGCGTGTGGCATCTGAAAAAAATGATTATGAGAAGGAACTCCAGAAGAAGCCCAAATCTTATCATATGGAAGGTCCGTGTTGTGGCCACTTATTATATACAACCCCAAACATAACATATGTAAACCGCTACGTGGATGAGAATAAACGATTGCTTCTTCTCTTAAATTAATCAAAATTGCACTCGCTTTCCGGCGCCGGCATGCGGATATTTGTCTAATTTGTAACGATAATATGTAATGTATTTGTCATTGACATCTTCATAAGTTAACTTTTCTTGATTCCATGTAGCTCTCGTATCTGTACAGACCGATTTTCCGTTATCTTCAATAATAAAATGAATTGGAAGATCATGATTTCGGGCGTATTTAATACACTCATGTGCGATGCCTGTTTCGGAGGTCATATCTCCCATAAAACAATATACCTTATTTGTACCACCTTTACGCTTAATATCAAGGGCGATGCCAGTTGCGATAGGTAAAACACCAGTTACGATTCCAGAGGAGAAAACGCGATGCTTTGCAAAACATAATGAAATTGAACGCCCTTGTAAAATAGCTGCCTTTAATTCATCTTTCGGAACCCCCTTCAGTAAGCACTGGTAATGGCTTCTCCACGAACATAGAACCCAATCTTCAGGTCCAATCTGGTGTTTGCGGAATACCTCTATGACATGTTCTTCGTTGTCGTTATACAAGTGAACGGGCGCCCTGATCATCGCCGCATCAAAACATCTGGCTATCTCGGTTTCAAATTCAATAAGTTCTTCTTTAGATAGCATTATTTCTCCTGTTCAATTTTCTTCAATTCTCGGGATTCAAACCGCACAATATCACTATACTTTGTACGAAATACTTCAAAATTCTCATATTTTTTTCCACCAAACTCAATATCATAAGATATTTTTTTTAATATAATACCAGTTCCCACATCTTTAACAGAAAAATCATCCGCATATGGCTCATACCAACGAACCAAGTCGCCCTTTTTTAATGGTTCTTCCACTTAATCTCCCAAAAGTTTTCGCTTCAATTTAATTTTAGTCATATCTTCTAATCCTATTCTAGTTGTTAACCCAAACTTCTCTTCTATCATATCAAGATATGGTTTATTTTTATAGTATTTTAAGAAAGACTCATCACGAAACTTCAAAACTTCAGCAGCCGAAATATATTTGGTTGGCAATGGTCTTGTTTCATAAGAATGTTGTGAGTATCCTGCATGTTCATCCGGCAAATCCCAGCCTTCCTTGAGAGCGTCCAAATACAATTTGGACCCTGGGTATGCCATGGCAGAATAAAAATTGGCGAATTCACAATTAAGCTCCAGCGATAGATCAAGCGTGTCCTGCATCGTCTCCGCATTGTCTTCTGGAAGTCCGAAAATATAATTGCCAATTATATTAATATCATGAGCCTGAATCTTTTCGACCAAATCTTTGATGTTAACTTCGGTAAACTTGCCTTTTACAACATCCTTGCGAACTATGGTGTTGCCGGATTCGATGCCAAGGGCCAGCCAGTTGACTCCAGCATTTTTGAGAGTCTCTAAATATTCTTCTTTCACTGTATCAATACGCGCGTACGCCCAAATGTTAAAATCATACTTTCGCTCGATAATCAAATCACAAAGCTTCATAAAGTGATTCTTATATAGCACAAACATTTCGTCTGCCAACTTTATGTTTCTGATGCCCATCTGTTGTAGCTGTTCAAATTCAGAGATAATAAATTCTGGATCCCAGAACCGAAACTTGTTGCGTCCATAATCCCAATTTTCTAAGTTATTATTGCCAAATGGCGCATTAATACAGCAAAAACTGCACCGAAAGGGACAACCCAAGCTTGTATATAACGATGCGAAAGGAGTTCTCTCGTCGCCATTAGTCATCGCATGCCAATTAGAAGTTCTGTATTTATCCATTGGTAACAAATCCCATGCCATGCCTGGAAGTTCGAAAGGAAGCTCTTCTTGCGTGATGAGGGGTGCGGGCTTCGTACAGAGAATCTGTCCAGATTCACGATACCACAATCCGGGCACCTTACGCAACTGCGTGGCATCATCCATATTAACATTCAACAATCCACTAATCGTATGTGGGCCTTCGCCCTGGCATACAAAGTCGGCAATTTCTTCCTGCATCGTCTGACGAGCAACCGCCGAAGGATGCAAACCAATCAAAAGCGTCTTAAGGTGAGGAGATTGCTCTTTAAGCTCTTGCAATAATAAACGGGCCCCAGTCATATTCTGCGTGGAAGCAGACGGCTGCTGGCCATAAATAACAAGTGCCACCAATTTAGGATTATGTTCACCAATGATTTGTGCAGATTCCTTGAAATCAATACGCAAAGCTTCGCAATCTAACACATTCGTAGAATAGCCATTCTTGCGCGCGTTCTGAGCTAGCAATGCGGCCCAAATCGGAGGCTCAATCGCAGAATACTCTTTACTGAGTTTCTGATAAATAATTGGTGCGCCATTCGGATGTACAAATAGTACGTCTAGTTGTCTCATATCTTATGTTGTCTCAATAATTCGCATACCACGGGGATTCAATGATACTATACGCTTTAATAAGCTGCCGGATTCCATCGTCTAAATTATACTTGCATTCAAATCCTTTGTCGTAAAATTTCTGACTACTAACAATATAATCACGGGTATCGGGATCGCAAGTAAATTCTGCCTTCATGATTTCAAGCGGTAAATGTTGCTGAATCTTTTGAGCCAACTGAAGCTTATTCATATTCAGACTGTCATTGCCGACGTTGTACGTCTCGTTCTTGCAAGACTCCCAATTGTCAATAGTAAACTTGAACGCCCGGCAAACATCTTGTAAGTGTACATAATTCCTCATGAATTCGCATTCGTATAGGACCAAAATGCGCTCTCGCAATGTTTTGAGAACAAAGCTATTAACTAGCAAATCGGTGCGCATGCGCGATGCGGGGCCAAAAACCGTGGCCAATCTAAATGTAACATAATTTTCCACGTTCTTGTATTCATTCTCCGCTTGCACCTTTGTAATTCCGTAAAGCGAAACCGGGTTTAATGGAGACTCTTCCGTGCAAACTGAGCCGTCGACACTAACGCCATATCCCGAGTTGGTGCAAGGATAAATTACCAATTGCTCGTCAGATTTGTTTTTAGCAATCCACGCATTCACGCCATGGTTGATTTCGATTGCACTTCGCTTATCCTTCTCACACAGAGGAAATCCAACCAAAGCGGCCAAAGGAATAATGATGTCTGCTTTTTCTACATACTTTTTCAATATGGGAATGTCCCTCACATCCGCTTTCACAAATTCAAAATTAGGATGAATTGTATATCGCAACAGCGAAGTAGGATCATACATTAAACTATCGTATGCCACCACCTTGTGTCCGTCATCCAGCAAATGCTGCGTCAGTTCGCTCCCGATATAGCCGGCGCCGCCTGTAATTAAAATATTCATTTTTCTATTATTTCCTTTACATATTTAGATATCGATAGACAACATGTCAGCCCTGGAGATTCGATGCCTATCAGGTTTATAAAATTATTATATCCTACTTTCGATTCGTTTTTTATAACAAAATCTTTAAAATGTTCATTCTTTGCTTGTATTTTTGGACGAATACCGCTCATCGCTGGGGATAAGTCTTGCATTTGTATGTCCAGATATCTGTTTATTGTGGAACAAAATTGTTCTTTATTGCTCTCATTTATGTCATATTGAAGTTCGTCGACGTAATAAGAGTTTGGCCCGAAAGAAATATTCCCGTCTAAATCCATCACTGTGTGGATTCCCAAATACTTGCCTTTGGGATCGGGCGCCGGGTATATTAACTTATTCATGTTCTTATATCTGGTTGTCTTGAAATATTCTCCCTTATTCCAGTGAATCTTGTATCCAGTTATCCCGGCCATGTCCGAAACTCGATCGCTCCATAAGCCAGCAGAATTTATGAGTACTTCTGTTTCTATTATAACCTCTTCATTATCAACTGTCAACTCATATGTATCATTTTTCTTAAATATCTTATTTATTTCTGTGTTATAGGAAAATATGACATCCTGTTCTATTGATTTCTGCTCTAATCTTCGCATCAAAGAATGACTATCAACAATTCCCGTTGATGGGGCTAATATCGCCCTACTGGCTCTAACCGAAGGTTCGTATTCTTTAGCCTCTTTTTTGCTTATCAATGAAAGATCGCTTACTCCATTTTCTACGCCCTGTTGATAGAGGGTTTCTAATGCAGACTCATCCCCCGGGCTATTGGCAACTATCAATTTGCCGCATTTTCTATGGGGTATCTTGTGTATCGCGAGAAACTCATATAAAAGCCTGTTTCCTTCGACGCATAATTTGGTTTTTAATGCTTCTTTTGGATAATAGATGCCAGAATGAATTATTTCGCTATTTCTGCTCGATGTGTGTTGTCCGAAAGCTTTCTCTTTCTCAATCACAAGCACATTCTTATAGACCTTAGATACTTCGTTGGCAATTGCCAAACCAACGATGCCGGCGCCAATTATAACAATATCAAAACGATACTTATCATTCATTTAGCTTCCAGCTAATCTCCCAATCTTTAAATTCTGCGCCGAGACAATCAATCTTATAATCCTTCCGGCCGCCGGCAACTTCCTGAATCTTATTCTTTGCTGTGTTGCGAATTCCATTCAGCCCATGAGTCAATTCTAAATTATTGCCATCCTTGATTCCCTTTCTATAGTTCGATTCATTATGCCAAATGTGCAAATTCATCTGAGATAGGACCACGATCGACCTTATGACATCGGCATCAAGATTATTGCTATTTGCAAGACATAAATCAATATCATGACAAATATCCGCAATTTCCTTAGCGTACTCGTTCTTGTGCTCGGGGATGAACACTTCTTTAAGCTGTACAATCGACAGTCTATCAACCAACTCAGATAGCGTGGGAAGATACCTTCTCTGTTCCATTTTCATTTCCTTTTAAAAATTGTCTAAAATATGATTCGTATTTATTATAATTTTTTTCTCCAAACACATGCTTATACGTGAAAAAGACACTTGCTTCTTCGCCAGTTCGCGTGCCGGCATACTCTTTAGAAGTCGATAATCCATCCGTATTATAGTAATACAGCCCCAATGGAACATCAACTTTCTTAAACTTATAGCCGGAGTCCACCATTCTCAAAAACATATCCCAATCGCCTGCGTGTGCCAAATCTTCATTAAAGTATCCGACTTTCTGATGAATAGTTCTTCTCCACATCGGCATTGGCCCGGGCAAACACTTAATCATATTCTCTTTTGAAAACTTGTTTCTCGAATGTTCATAAAAATTTCCATTTGAAGAATTATTCTCAAACGTTTCATTGGACACAGTTGTCTGATAACAATCGGCATATACTAAATCTATGCCTGTGGAGTGGTACAAATGTTTTGATAGCGTTTCTAAGTAATGCGGCGAATGTCGATCGTCCACACAAGCTTGCGCAAAGAATTCCCCTCTTGCCATTTTGAGGGCCATATTTTCAGTTTCCATAACAGTTGCCCTATAATCTAAAACGCGATACTTCACATTAGAATGAGTTTTCGAGAATTCTTCTATAACTTTATTTTCAAATTCTGCATCAGGGGAATTCGCATTTATAATGATCAATTCGCAACTATTAAAAATAGTTTGTTGTGACATGTCTTCCAAAAAGCCTTCAATATATTGTCTGCTATTATAAATCGGACAAAAAATTGTCACAGAAGGTAATGTGGCATCGCCATAATATTCTGGCTGATCACCCTCAATTACATTAAACCACTTTTTCATTAAGATTGTATTATTAGCAGCAATATATTCCAAAAGCTCTCGGCCTTTCAATTGAAAATATTCTTCACTAGCGGCGCCAATAAGATTGTTCGTAATCAACTTGCAGCCCAAAATGCGTGCCTCAATAGCTAAGCGGCTATAAGTTTCAAGCCATTGTGGAAAGAACACTAAATTTTCCACTTGAGCTAAATTTGTTATAAAGCTTTCAAACGGCTGAGCATGGAGCAGTTCATAATTAATATTGCGACTATTGCAAAAATCTATTGCGGCTGGCATGCCCTTATTCTTGTTATTGGAATCCAATAAAGCATGCTTGATGGTTTTAGGAGTATCAAGATTCTTTTCCAAAACCTGCAATTGTTCTTCTGTCCAAATATTCCCACTTAAACTAACAATATTATTCAAAAGAAGGTTCTTTTGTACCACAGAAGCATGCTTTTTGCTCTGACACATCACAGCAATCGCAGACTTATAAAAAGTCTTATTGATAAGTTGCGTTTCGGGCGCCAGAAAATCCTTATATAGCGACGGATTGTTAGACCTCACGTATTTGTGATCATGTTCTAAAATAACATACTTTATCCGGTCTTTTAAAAGTCGCTTAAATCCTTCCGCCAACATGAAAAAATTGGCAACAATAAAAAAAGCGCCTTGATTGGATAAAATGAACTGTGGCGTTATATGCGCAGATTTAATTTTCTCAACACTATAACGCTCTGAAAGAAGCCCAATGAGCGCCTCATTACACAACTCAGCGCCTCCGCGGACTTCATCTACAAAGAAGTCTGAGACAAAGACTATCTTAGTCATATTCTACGACTTGTTCCAGAATATCTTGCCACTCTTCGTCTTCGCTATTGGTAACATATTCTTCAAAGCTTTTCACAAACAAGGCATTTTGATTTTCTTCAGAAAAACGCCCATGCACTGCTTCCGCATAGGTGCGTGCTCTTAGGGCCGTGCTGTCCTTATTGTTGTTCTTAATGTCCTCATAACATAGTCTCATCTGTTCTCTGGCTGAAACCTCTCTCGGATAAGCCCACATAGATTCTTTGATAAGAACACCCTCCCATACTACATTGTCGGGAACGTGATTAATATCATATGCTACGTTATAAAAATTATCCTTTCCATTTTCATCTACTAAGAAATCTAATTGACCGGACCAGCCAGTGCAAACAACCGGCAGACCACTATAGCATGCCTCAAAGATTGGAAGCCCAAAGCCTTCGCCATGAGCCAAAGAGACCAATGCTTCAATTTGAGGATGAACATATAAAGAATGCAATTCATCATCTTCCATGTCGCCATGCAAAAGATAAACCTTACAAGTTCTCTCGCCAAACTGCTTCAAAAAGCTAGTGAGATCATTTCGAACCTTTTCTCGATCCATAACACAATTTTTAGCCAGATTCGTCTTAATGACCAGTCCAACTTCTTCATCGCGGAATTCTTCCACAAACCAGTTAACTGTGTTGGGCAAATTTTTACGTGGGCCAAACTGAGCCACCGCCAAAAAGTTAAAGTCATAATCCAACTCTATCCCCAAATCGGGCGATTTTTCATAAGTCTTTGTGGGATAATTCACCGCATCAATAGGAGTGGTTGTTCTAAGCTCAAATTCGTGTTGCGGATTTTGATCATGTCTTGCTGAGTAAACCGTTTTTTCGAAAACCTGCTTAGAATGATTAGAAACTACTATAATCCGATCAACCTCATTAGCTTTTTGAATCCACTGATGTGCGACTTGTGTTGTCTCAATGCCGGCTGTAAACCCAACATTAATAGGCGCCATTTTTTCCCACTCGTTGGGAATAGTTACCTGCAAGGAAATATCAAATTGTCCTCCCTGCTGAATGTACGCAATCGTCTTTTCAATTGTTCGATCGATCCAGGCTCGTTCGGTGTCAACCATGGCCATCCAAGAAGTTTTCCCCCACTGTAGTGGCTGAATGTAAATATCGAACAAATCTTCTCTCGATTTAAGCGCACGAAGAGCAAACCGCGATTGTTCTCCATATCCAGACCGCGTAAGAAGAGGTGCCTTTAGTAAAATTTTCTTTTTCATCACGCCACCTCCATTAAGTGCCATCTCTTATAGCCCTGTCGCGTTTCCCACGAGCCATGGCGTAAAACAATATCATCCATTAATGTTACCCATCGTTTTTCAAATTTTTCAAAATTATAATTCTCAGCGACATGCTTCATTCCTTGAATCGACATTCTTTTGTAAGTTTTCTTAGTCGTTTTAAGAGTCGAATTCAAGACTTTTTCAAAATCCGCCTGAGAGATGCGGTCTTCATAGATATATGGCACCTGTAGGGAGCCGATGATCGCCCGGGCTGTTGGTTCGATTCCCCAACCAAACCATTCTTTTCCATTTGTTACCTGTTCTTGCAATCCGCCAGTCATATTAACAATGATGGGCGTCCCACATGCCAGGGATTCCAATGTGGCCAATCCAAAACCTTCGGCGTCTGAGATATTAATTGTGTAATCTGCTGCATTGTACATAACTGCTAGCTCTGCTGCATCCACTTTATTGGTAGACAAAAATACCTGTCCCTGGTTCGCCCCCAATTTTTCAATAAGGTGCGGCAAATCTTGTCCGTGGGGATCGCGAGGATCCGTATGCATTAAAAGGGTTGCTTTTTCATGCCCAACCTTGTCTAACCACTCTTTAAACCACCACACCAGCGTTCCCGATTGTTTGCGACGAGCATTTCTATTGTTCCAAAAGAACACTGTTTTGTCCTTGTTCTTAAGTGGGTCCTGCGCCTGTTCAAGCGTAATTCGTTTACGTAAAACTTTAACAGTTTCTTTCTCTTCAGCCGTCTTAAGTTTTCGAAAATAAGTCGAATTAACTGCATGCGGCAGATAATAACTTGGAACTTGAGGCGCTACTTCCTTCAAAATCTCATGCGTAACCTTTGAAATACATACAACTTCATCTGTTGAGCGATAAAAGGGCCCATTGAAATGGGGATGTGGCAAATTATCCCACACATGGTAATATACCATGGGAACATTTGCTCTAATCTCATTTTCAATTTCCCACAGCCAGCCATAGAAACGAGGATCGGTCATAAACCACAAAACATCCGGTCTCTCCTTCTGGAGAACTGACCGGATAATCTCGTGATTACCATATCCATCAACAGGATATATCGTCCAATCGTCTTGCCACGGATCGATCCTCTGTGGGCGATAATCTGCATGCTTAACAGCGCCGCCCAAACATACAAATTGATATCTGCCTGTTTTGAGAAGCGCCTCGATCATATATTTTGTTTGAGTCCCCACTCCAGACGGCGATAAGGGATGGTCTGATATAACCAGAACCTTTTTCTTTTTCATTGATACCTCTAAATTATTATGGACAGTGTACTGTCTTGTAAAATTTGCAACCGTAGCCCGCAGTACACGACAGCCTGTTCTTAATATAACACTTTTTCTGGATATTGTATAGCGCTGTGTTTAAGACTTTAAGTGCATTCTTTGTCTTTTGTGGTCCGCTCGTCACTCTAAAAAATTCTACACGATTTTTCTTCGCTGTTCTCTTAAGTAGTGCGAAATGTGTTTCTATGTATTTCGGATTTACATTCATTTTCTGCGCAAAGAAGTGTTTATACAACGTTAATTGATAAGTTACCATCTTGTCGGAGCGACGTCTGGCGTCCCAGCCCCACGAACATGTTTTCCAATCAAAAATATGAATTTTATCGTCTGCGGTCTTTACCACGGCATCAATATATCCCTTGAATACATATTCTTCTTCACCTTCGATTGGCTCATAGAGCGGCATCTCCGCTGCTAATACTTCATATTCATCAAAATATTGATCTAATGCTTCTTGAATTTCGGGAATTAATTCTTTCCCTTGCGTACGCATGTTTTCAACTAACTTTTGATCTACTTCTACATCGTCATCCAATTTATTGATGCATTTCTCAAATTCTTGAATAAAAAATTCTTCATCTACTTCTTGTTGCAGTAATTTTTTTTCACAAACACTATGAACCGCCGTTCCAAAAGCTGTATATGCGTTTCCTTTGAATCCCTCTATCTTATCAACTCTCGTCAATTTGTGGTAAAAAGCACAAAAAACCCAGTCTTTTAACTCTGAGTAAGATACATGTGGCAATTTAATCTCCTATATCCATCTTCTATTATAACCACTTATAAAATAAATGTCAAGTCTTTTTTTACCATTCAGCTTTATGGGCCTCAGAAAGCTTTCTATAGAGCGCTGGACATATAGATTTGAGAGTATTGTGGTTTGCGTCTAAATAAAAATCTGTAAATCCTGTTGCAAAATATTCTCTCAAAGACGTGGCCGCGTAGGGGTTGAGAAATAAGCCTTGTATTAAAAGCGACAATTTGTCATATCCAATTTTATTAAGCAAGAAATTATCAAATTCAATATCATATTCTACATCAGTAAAAAATGAAGCAGGCGCCTTGTAACCGTGGGCCCACAATATTTCCTTCAATTGTATACGCTTCTGAAGAAACTCTTTTTCTATGTTTTTATCGCCGTAAATATCATATCCATATGGCTCTTCTAAAGAGTGAGCAACTTCATGAATGACATCATCTAATAAATCATCATTGTTATCTTGCTCATTGGAAATATGTAAACAGCCGTCGCTATAAAAAGCATTCAAATTTCGCTCTTCAAATTCTTTAAACCAGCCGATGATTACCATTTCTACTTCCGAAAGCAAGTGTTCCGGAAGAATCTCTTCAACTTTTGCCATTACCCCCTCTATATCAACACCATCTGTCAAAGGATCTTTGATATAAATATGCATCCCCGTGGAGGTGTAAAAATTTTGCACAGATTCAGTTATTCGGCTGTGGCTTTGTTTCAAGTAGTGTAGCATCATCTAATCCCTGCTGGTAGCCTCTCAAGTAATTTTCTTCCGCAAATGCAAATGCAAACTCGGGAAAATCTATTGCTAAGACTTCGGCAATCATATTGACCGTAACCTCTTCATTATTTAGTTTGGTGCCAACGTATTCTACCAAATAGTTCTTCAATGGCGAGTCGGGGTCGACTACCATGGCCAACATGGGGTTTTCGTGTAATTCTTGTTCAGTAATAGTCTTTTCTTCATTCATAATAAGCGCTCCTTTGTTTATTATATTATAGAATAAGCGATTGTTTAATTTTATAACACTTTGGAAGCCAACGTAGCTAAATCAGATCTTTCACCTTTCGTGAAGGTGACATGTCCAGAGATATTATACTCTTTGAAATTTTCAACTGCGTGAGCAAGCCCATTTGACGTCTCGTTAACATATACATTATCAATCTGCTCAACATCACCGGTCAAAACAATCTTAGTATTCTCGCCTATTCTTGTAATTATAGTCTTAATTTCATGCTTTGTCAAGTTTTGTGCTTCATCAATTACAATAAAAGCGTTTGAAATAGAACGACCACGAATATATGTAAGCGCTTCAATCTCTATCTTGCCCTTTTCAATATACATCTCCAAAGACGTTCTATCGCCCATGAGAAACTTCAAATTATCTTGAATAGGCATGAGCCAAGGTAACATTTTTTCCTCCATCGTACCGGGCAAGAAACCAATATCTCGCCCCATTGGCTGTACGGGTCTAGATACGATCAGGCGCGAATAGTGATTATTGTTTCCATGGAGTCCAATCGTCTGTTGAAGTCCAGCTGCAATTGCACACAGTGTCTTTCCTGAGCCGGCACGACCAACCAATGAAACGAGCTTGATATTAGGATCCATTAACATATCAATTGCAAACGATTGCTCTTTGTTCCTTGCATTTATTTTCCAATCCGGCACCTTGTCATGGATAATCTTTTTTAAAGGCACGTAGTGGCTCATAAAGCGCGCTATACACGACTTCTTAGGGTTAGAATTGGATATTAAAAGCAGATATTGGTTAGGATACCATTCTTCGTTACTTTCCTCGGCGCCGATAACTAATTTCTCGCCGGTATAAAAGCGGTCAATAAATTGGTCGTCTACTAAAAATTCCGTAAATCCCCGGTATAGCTCTTCCGAAGACCTTACTGCTTTCTCTGAGATGTAGTCTTCGGCCAACAGCCCAATTGAATCACAAATAACACGCATATTAATGTCACGGCTGACAACTATTGTCTTCCGCTTCGGATATTCCATCTGAACCACCTTGCCAGTGGCTATGATGGCATGATCCGGTATTCTCAAATCTAAATCTGGTGGGAATACCGCTTTTTTAAGAGGCTCGTAAGATATCACTCTTAAAACGCCCTTACCTTTAGCTACGCGTACGCCTTTCTCTAGACTTCCCTTCTCTCTGAGTTCGTCCAGAAACCGAATAATCTTGCGCGCATTAATGCCAACCGAATCTTGACGTTTCTTATGTTTGTCTATTTCTTCCAATACTTTGAGAGGTAAAAACAAATCATGATTATCAAATTTATAAATAGAATCGGCATCTGTTAGACAAACACTAGTGTCTAATAAATAATTCTTTTTAGTCGCCATGAGATCCCATATGAGTGGTCACAATTAAATAGTCTTCTTTTTAGATTTACGAACTCTCTTGCTTTTTGCAGAAGTGTTTATTTTCTTGATAATGCGGGCTTCAACCACAAAAGTTTTAATATGATCGGGGAATTTGAAAGGAATAGACCACTCCTTTCTTAATAAGTCGGCTTCTTCGGGCTTAGTCAAACGACATTCCCAACCAACATATCCAGGCCAATCAAAATATTTACCTTTTTGTCCTTTTACAACAATTTTTTTAATTAATACTACATGTATCGCAGGGATAGCATCGCCTGCGCAAGATTTAATTAATACCATATCGCCTTCTTTATACATAATAACAAAGCCGCTTGTCAGAGTCGAACTGACGACCTGCTGATTACAAATCAGCTGCTCTGTCCACCTGAGCTAAAGCGGCAATTGTGACTTATTTTTTCTAGAATCAGGTAAGTCACCAACCTCCTGCCTACGTTTGGGTCGGCAGCCCCCTGAACGTTAGTTTTAAATCCGACGCCACAGCAGATTTTTGACAAAACAGCTAAACTATTTCTATTTATCAGATTGTGCAGCGATGAAACGTCGTGTGCGCTCGGGCGGCATCTCAAAATCGCGGCCGGTCTTTGTTAACTCCGAAGAGCTTTGGAGTTTTTCTTCGCCGCCGACACCCCACAATAATTTTACCCCTATCTCTTCACAAACTGCTTGTTCGGGCGTGTTAGCTCGCCCTCGATCGCCACCATTTGCAAAGTATGTGGGTTTAAGACGCTTAATGGCCTCACATACAGTATCGTCAGAATCGTCTACAGAATCCACCAAGACTACTCCCTTAATCGCATTTAAAATTTCCGTTCTGCGCTCATATCCCATGAAAACAAATCCCTTCTTTCGAAAAAGCCAATTATCTGAATTCGCAATTATAATAACATCGCCATACTTAGCCGCATCGCGAATCATGCGGATGTGTCCAGCATGCACCGGGTCAAATCCACCAGATACCATTACGGTCGGTCTTTGTTCCTCCTCCTCATTAAGCATATTTTTATGACTAGTCATCTCATCTCCTATAATATAAATGTTCTAAAATGTATAAATCGATAATTTCGACCGTTTGTTCCGGGCTGGATGTTTCGAAACTCCGCTCCTTATCCTTAAGCAACGTAAAAATCTCATAATCATTGCCATTCGGATGACAACGATCCCCAACAAACCAAAAATCCCACTTGTCTTTATCGAAGTGGCGTAATGCGTATGTTTTGTCCCACCCAGGAGGGTAAATATCGAAAGATGTATGGCCGCCAAGCTTAACAACGACATTAAGCCCCTTGTCTTTTAACAAACGAGTAAGCTTATCAAGATATTTCTGTCGAATTCCATACAATTTATCTGTAGAAACAAATTCTCTACGATCCTCTCCAACTGCATTGCGCCCGATCGGACACCAATTAATTATCGAACCTCTGTTCTGAATAAAATTGCCAGTTAGCGGGATATTAAATTCTTCTTGTAAAAGTTCCGCCTGTAGAGAGCACAGAATTTTCATTAATTCTTGAAAAGCTGTGGTTCCCATTTCTTCTCGAATATATGCGGCATGAATGTGCCGAAAATCTACTAAAGTTTCTCCACCAACGGGAATCAAATATTCAGTACCGTTGCAAGGCAAAATATGACAATTTTTTCTAATAATTGAATCATTCAATGCCGGCCATAACTGTTCTTTGATATATTCCATACCACTACCTGTTAAAAAGCCAATTTCTGCGTAATGACACAGTTCTCTTAATGCATTAATGATCGGAAATGTTATTGGCTTGCGAGCCTCAGTCAGCGTGCCATCAACATCAAAAAGTACTAAAGTGTTTACCTGATTATCCATTTATCACATTCTCATTTAATTCACATGATTTTACAGTAAATATTATAACCACTGTTGAGCAAATGTAAAGTACTATTTTAGATATGTGTTTATAATCAATCAACTTCATCTTCATTCTGCTTGTTGGTTGCGTGGTGCGTTTTGAAGTCGGCCATGTTTATTACATTTTCATTGGCCAATTCTTCGAACTTTGTATCTAAATCAATTGGTCTCAATTCATGATAACCTTCGATTCCCGAAATACTGTGATGGTATTCTATTATCCTGTCTATGACTCTGGCCGCGACTTGTTGTCGGCGTTTTTCCTTGTCGTCTCTTAGAAAATGTAAGAACTCAACAGCGTACAAAGATAATATTACCACACTAACGGTCAATATTATAAAACAGGTTATAATAAATGCGTTATTCAACATGGCATAGATTATCCTTGTATTTTCGGAAAAACACGCGTTTCTTCCTCACACTCCTCAGTTTCTTCTTGTTTTTCATATTCGCACATGAAACATATAATATCACCTTCAATGATTTTATATTCACCTTTGTAAACGCATGTGTCACACATATCACAAATTTTCATACTAATATTCATCCTAATAATTTATTTACCCCTTTTAAATGGTGGAGACGGCGGGAGTCGAACCCGCGTCCAAGATATCTCAAAATTCAAGTCATTCACAAGTTTAGTCAATTTACTATCACAAACTGACAAAGGTAGGCGGTTATAATCTAATGCTTCCCGCCATGGCGCATTAGATGGTTAGCCTCGCCTAACCGCAGGATTTTTACAAGTTGTCTCTTGTTTTGCTTAAATTGGACAGGGGGCTTTAAGCGGCCCCCACGATTAAGCCGCTAAAGCGACAGCTTCGTAATGATTGTTGTTATTAGCAACTATGTTTTTTGAACTGTTAAGGTCGTATCTAACCTACTTGCACTCTTATTTCTCCTTACCCTGTCGAAGCCGTTTCGTCCCCGTATTCTTAATTATGATGCCAACTGGCATTCTTTCTTTATCTTCTAACCAAATTATAATTTCTTTTTTATGTTTTTCTTTTACAGTATAAGAAAATTCAATAACTTCTTTGGCTTTTTTGCGTGCTGCAGTTTCTGTCCGGTGTTTGCTTATTAATATACCTTGAATATATTGATTAGCTTTATATATTTTCCACATCTAAGAAATTATGGCGTTAATCTGAGATATCATATTATCAGGATCAAAGGCTTTCACAGTGTCACTGCGATGCCATTCAGTTTCTGTATCATAATTTGAATTATTATAAATGTTTGATGGTCTAACAGTAGGCCACTCTACTTTATACCAAAGCCATGAATCGCGAGTCTCTTGATCAACAATTGCGCCAAATGCAATCTTGTCGACGTCACTAATATTGTATACAAATTTATTCATTCTTTCTCCTTGAAATAAGAATCTATATCATATTTGTCATGCTGATTTTTGAATTCTAGGTAATTTAACCCCAGAAATCTAGCAGCATCTTTCTTTGAATAAGTGGCTGAAATAGCGAACTTAAGTAAAGCTTCTCTTACAATATAGCATGCATTATGCCATATGTCAAGACCATAAAGTCGGTTATTCACATGAGCACAAGAAAGCTCTAACTTCAGAGCTATCAAGTCTTCTAATGTTAGATTATTAATTAATACTAGAAGACCGTTGTTAACAACACCTTCATGTGTTAGTTTATTAATAATGCTTTTATTACTAGTAGTTGATCTTTTATCTACTTTCATTAGCTTTCAAAAAACTTTATCTACTTTCATTAGCTTTCAAAAAACCGCCACAAGCTCATTATAGCGATGGTACAAAGTCTTGTCAAGGACTTTTTAAATTTTTTTTAAAGCCCAAATTCTACTTCATCTGCTGTCGGCTCACTTAAATCTGCGATCTCTCCACTCTTCGCCATATCATAGGCTTGGTTTGTGGGTTCATCGACTACATCTGAGAGTTCTGTTTCAAACTTATCAAAATACAGTTTTACATTGGCAATTAAGTAATCGTAGAATAACTCTTGATCTTCGGGATTCGAGAGTAATTCATAAGAATCAATAATATTGCTCTGAATCTTTTTAAAGGTTGAGTAAGCTATATTACGTCCAGTTTCATCAGCACCTTCGATACCAAACTCCGCGCGCGGATCTTCGGGCTCTTGATCGGCTGACTTTTCTGCAGATGTGCGAATATCGATAAATTTTTCATCATCTCCCGGCCCGGCGGAATCATCCATAATATCGATATCGATTTCTTCATCAAGTGGTTCTTCTGCAGCTTCTTCTCCGGCTTTTGTATTTGCCTCAACTGGCGTCAAAGTGTCTACAATCGCATGCACGATGTGTGCCCGAAAGGACTGTCGCTGTTCTGGATCTGTTGTCATCGACTTAAAGTCATCTTCAAGAACCGGTATAATCTTCTTAAGAAGCTCTTCAAGAACATTAATTCCAGTTGATTTATTTGGAGTCGGATCAACGTCAGCGGTCTGTCTTTCAGCTAACGTTTCGACTTCGCGATCGAGCATTGCACGAATAATTTGACGTAATTCTTGTTCTTCGTTCAATCTTTTTGTCTTGACATAACGGATTAAAGATCGTATAGTAGATCTAAGCTCCCTTTCTTCATCTGGAATCATAATTTAATGCCTCTTTCAATAAGTAGTTCGTATACTTCGTTAACTAAACTCATATCAATATTTTCGTTTTTAGCTTTCTTCTTTTTTGCGCGCTTACCCCGTGTAGATCGGGAGCGCCCAACTAAAGGGTCGCGCACGTCCGAGTCTATGTTTCCGGACGCCATCGCCACGCTTCCCATAGCCATACCAGACGTCTCCTCTATAGGTGCCTCGACACCCCCTGGAAGCTCTAAGCGTGCTATCACAGCGGCCGTAGCATCTCCGAAAAATGCATTTAGTAGCTGCAGCGCCATTTCCTTTTTATCGGTGTCCAAGAAGCCCATAATGTGTCTGGCGTCACCGGCGCTAATGGCAGAAAGGTCTGGTTTCTTTCCTTTTTCCTTGGCTTTTACAATTGTTGGCAATTCTACTAAAATTTCCTTGGCCTCATCGCTTTTAATAAGATCCACATATTCTGGACCATGAATCGTTGGATCGACGGGCTCATTACGAACCTCAACACCGGGACGAACCTGTGTATCAGCATTTTTGACTAATGAGTCCCAGCGCTTCGCATCGCCACCTTTGGTGCTGGCGCCCAAAATTGCTATATCGCCCGGTTGTGCTTGGCGAACATCTTTATCTTCTGGAGAAACAAAATCGTAAACAGCACTCATGGGAGACGGATGCGAAGTTTGAATAATTTCCACATTCCCTTTTGGCTTAAGAATTTCTTTTGGAAGCATAATCTTAAGAATATCAGAGGCTTCTTCTTGGGAGATTCCTTCAGGTCGCCCAGGAAAAGTACGAATGCTTTTGTTTATTTTGAGCTTGCCAGTTTTTTTATCACGTACATATTCACCGGTTTTTTTATCACGTACATATAACTCTGGAGAAGAAACAAAAACCAAAACTTCATCGACGCCCGGTGTATTCGAATAAGCCTCAATCATTCCCGCATGTCCTAAAGTCGGTGGCTTCATTGAGCCTGGAACAAGAGCATATGTTTTCCCGCCAGATGTATTGCCTGATATCCCGTCTACATGTTCTGCATCTACAATATCTAATTCGACAGTTTCTTCCTCATTTAAGCGACGAACAAGGCTTTCACGTTGAGCGTAGACTCCTAGGTTGCCAGATACAATAAATTCACCTGTAAGTTTAAACGTGTGTCCAGTTGTTTTATCGCCAAATGGCATTCCGGCATTGATAACAATGCCTTCATGATCGACAGTATTGCCGAATTCATCCGCATTTGCCGTTAAAGACTGTTGTACTACTTTCCCCAATATACGCGCCGCTTCGTAAAAAATGGCGCCATATATAGCCTTTTCACAATCTGTCTCGTTTCCGGGCCCTGAACTTAATTTTGTGTCACACGTAGGATTTCCGTCCATATCGGTAGTGCTGATAAACGTAAAAACTGGGACTCCTCTTACAATCAGTTGCTTATGAACTTCTTTTGCAAAAGGGCTAATTTTGTTGGTTTTAAGATTTGCCAGTTCTTGTCCCGCGGGAGTAATAGTGATATACGGCTTATAGGGAACGTTGTTGGCAATACTCAACCATTGTACAAGAGTGCGAGTCTCAGAGCGCTCTCTGCTGATATTAATGGTGAGGGGCATCCCCAGCGCTCTTTCAACGTTGTTCTCTAGCCGAGTGATGGCGATTTCAGTTGCGGCTTGGATTTCGTCTTCTGTCGCATCTTCGCCGGTTTCTGCTTCATAGTCTACACGAATTCCTAATTGTCCGGGCCCTTGCACAGTCATTTGCTTTCCATTTGCATCTGGTGCGAATGGTTGCGCCAATTTGGCTAATTGGTCTAAATCTTTCTTATCAAATTTTACCGGAACGCTTACATCATCTTCTATTACTTGAATTTCTTTTCCGTCATCATCTAAAACCGTTTTCATCGGACGTTGGGCCCCGGGCCGTACCTTTTCTTTATATCGGATTACTTTTCCATCCGGACCCTTGATACTTTTTCCTGTAATCGGATCTTTTTTGGATTTAACTGCAATATTCTCGTAATATTGGCTGATATTCAAAAATGTGATTGAATCAAAGGTATACCAAATTGCGTTGGCGCGGCCTTTAATTATTTTCGGCTTCTCGCCGTATTTTTGTATATAATCTTGAACATACCGCTTAATATCGCCAGCATTTCGCTCAATATACTCAATATTGATAAATTTAGTGGAATCTGGTTCGCCCTTTTCGCCAACGAGTCCCAATTTTTGTAATAAATCCTTCATCTTTTCGGGATTTGCCTGATAAGCCTGATTCATCATTTCAATTAGCCCAGCCGATGAGCCAGCTAAACCGGGATTGTTAGGAAACCGATCATTCAGAAGATCTACAGTCACTCCTCTGACATCCAGAGCCGTACGGGCAGAACTACCTTTCCCGCCTCTATCGACGGCAAATTCAAGGTCCTTTCCTCGTCGAATAACCTTTAATGCGTTGTTGCTCCCATCTAATTTCAAACTAGATGTTCCACCGCCTTGAAATTCTTCTGAGCGTAGATAATTAGGAATCGCCCTGAAGAGAGCGATTAAATCTTGTCCGTTTTCAATCTCATCCAGGTCATGAGGATGACGCATATGTCCGCCAGAGCCGCCCATTTACTTTTCCTCGTTTTCGTTTAGTGCTTCTTCTAAAATATTAAGCTTCTCTTCAAGTAAATCGACCTTATTTTGCATACGACGAGCATATTTACGTACTTCTTTGAGGTGCTGAATGGCCAATCCCAATCTTCGCTTTTCAGCCATACTTTTGGGCTTTAATCGAGTAACAATTTCCTGAAGGGATTGAATGTACATAAAAATATCGCGTTCAATCTCTTCATTGAGCAGATATTGCTCCCAGCTGCGTTCCAGAGACATTGATTATCTCCTTACTTCTTGTTCGCAATTACTGCTCTCAAAGTCTTCCTGATTGCTTCTCTTAGGCGAGGATCCGGCGCTCCACGAATGTGAGGACCTTTTCTTCCTCTCCCACGGCGCTCTTCAAGTTCTTCATCCTTCTCTTCGTCATAATCTTTATCGCTCTCTAAAGCCTTAAGGTGGTGACGAATCGCCTTGATATGGTCTTCATCGGACATGGCGTTCTCTTCATAATGCTCTTCTTCACTATCTTCGTGAGTGGGTGGATGGTGGTGTCTTGTATCTTGAAAATCTCTCCCAGGATGAGTTTCAGATTTATCGCCCTTGCGATCTCCACCGTGCTCATAGTCGCGAGCCTCCGGGTCATCTTCATCTTTACCTTTATCGCTCTTAGATTCACCCTTTCTCATGGAGCCTGTTTCTAAAATACTCTTTAAGGATTTACGCAGGCGTTCCTGCACATCAACGACCATTTCTTCGCCGTGATCAATGTCGCCGCCGCCAAGAACAGCTGAAAGACGAGCAACAAGATCGCCAAGTTCATCGACAATTGCGTTGGGATCTTCGGGTTCCGAGACTTCTTCGTCTCCCATTACAACGACTTCGCCGCCATCAATATCGCTGGCAGCACAGTTTTCATTTTTGAGATCGTCCCCTGTTTTCTCGTCTAATCTATCGAGTTCGAAGCTAAAGCCCCATTTCTCTGTGAGGAGAGTGTTGATCTCTCCATTCTTCCAATCTTTAGTTGACATAATCTTTTCTACTCCTTTTTGTAGATGTTCATTATAAATAGTGTGCTTTATGCTGTCTTCCCAATCTCGGAAGCATAAATTTCCGATTTCATATGCCTGACGTTCCATTTCGCGAAGATGTGCATCGTTCTGTGCGTATCCGTCGCCCATTTGTCCGACATTATCAAACTGGCCATTGCAATTTTGGGCATGATGGACCAATTCGTGAGATAAAGATCTCATAACGTCTTTTGGATGTCTTCCTGTGACGTATAATGTGACAGATTTAGCGCCAGGATCATAAAAAGCCGTTTTTCCGAGTGCATTTTGTGCATTTTCTTCATCTTCGCGGATAAACAGTCGAGGAGGATCCTGAAATCCCATTCTTTCTTGCGCGAAGGGTAAAAACTGCTTAATTAACGGTTTTATTATGTCAATCATCTAAAAACACCTCTTTTTGTTCGTCAGAGTACCAAATATACTCTAAATAGTTCCCAAATGGGTCTTCGACATAAACTCCTATAGCCCCATCGCGATGATGCACCGTCATACCTTGTTCGGTGGGTAAATCTTCGAAATTTTCGACTAAAATGCCAACATGTGCGTGAGGATAGTATTTATTATCGATTAAAGCGATGTTCGTATTCTCTACTCGTAACCGAATATATTTTTGATCTCTGAAAGCAACCTCCGCACACATATGGTGGCTATACCATGCTTCGGCCTCTCTTAGATCATCTACTAAGATGGCAATATGGTCAATTTTTGATTTCATGTGATAATTCCTTTCTTTTTGATGGGGAAACCAATCTTAAGCTAAGAGTAAAAAATTCAATTTCATTTGTCGGGCTGTGCAAAGGCATAACTCGTGATATTGACACCATTCTATTGGATTTAATTTCATTTTTAACACCAATAATTATACCATAATGATGATCCCAATCCTCCAATTCCGAATTCCATCGCGACCACTCAACTATATCGCCCACAAAAAGTTCGTTGGCTGATAATTCACCGAATTCGCCCCTTTCAGTCATTATACGTAACTACCCAGGCGCAATGGCCTTCAATTAACAGTTCCCGCATTTTATCATATGCTTTCGGTTCATTGGTAAACGGTCCCTCTGCCAATTGTGTAGTTGAGATATGGGACGGTATATAGTAGAAGACTAAATATACCTTAGTAAAAGGCCCGGGATGATCAGGGAATGTATATCGGGGGATCTTGCTTTTTGAGGGGCTTTTGAGAGATTTCTTGTGACTCATGACTAACAGTAATTAGCTATTTATCTCATAACATATTAAAGATAGCTACTTTTTTTGATTGTGGCGGCCAAAATAGCCGTTAATAATGTGACAACGGCAAATTCAAAGCCCCAAATACCATAAGCCGCCCACGATAATATCATTAAAAGACAAATTTTCCAAAAAAAGCTAAATTCAAATAACATCAATCAAACCCTGTATATAATAACTCGCTTTCTTCTATAAGTATAACATCATTATTAATCGTGTATACCAGTATCCTGCCTAAACTATCCAAAGTATCATCTAAAATATAGCATTTTATGCCGCGAGACCCTCGTACTATATACCGGGTAGTCATTTCATAACACCAAATATAGCCAGTTCCTTTAATAGCTGCTTCCGGAATGGGCTCTTGTCCTTCTATAACCGCACCAGATATTTGATTGAAAATCTTTTTAAGTTTTTCTTTATCAATGGTGTGGATACCCATATTTTATATAGGCTACTCTTCAGAAGATATCCCACGTAAAAAACCACATTTGTTGCAAAAAGAACAATTAAAAGAAATTGGCCACTGCTAAAGCGCCGGCCATCATGAATTGAACGACCATAAAAGCAGTTACAGCCTTGGTTTTATATATTTTGAGTTCTTCTATCTCTCGAATTGCTGTTTTAAGTTGAGTGGGGGAAGCAACTTCATCAATTTTTTCTTTCCAAGCTTTCAAATCGTGGACACGATCTTCCTTGGCTTTAAGTTCGGTCAATTGTCCTTTCACATCTTGCAATTCGCCGCGGAGACCCTCAATACCATGTGACAAGGTTTCCAACTGTTGCAAAACTAATTTTGAATAGGTCTCCCACCCATTGATATCGGGCATATTATATTCTCCAACATTGATAAGTAGTATGTGTCTGAGCTATAGTTTGAGATTAATTTAACTCGACCTTTTCAAGAAGGAGTTTCATAATTTATCGTCCGCAAGTCTTCCTGACGTATTATTTGGCAGTTAGGCGCGCGGAGTTCATCAGATACACGCGCCGGTTCGACCCGTCCTCAGCGTACATCAAGATAGCGAAGCCGAGAGTCTCGGCGGCGTCCGGTAAATTCTCCGTCGACAACGTCGCGCTCGTGCCGTTAATATCTACAACTATCTCCCCGGCATCTTCGAGGACGGAGCACTTAATCAAGTAGACGGTATCAGCTGCGGGGGTAACGTCGACCTCTTGAGGAGTGGCCGCGGTTGTTCCGTCTCTGGCGTGGATCTCAAACTTGGTGTCGCCGTCAGTGGGGTTGAACCGAACACCCGCGTACTTGCGTGATGGCTCGTCCGCGGCATGACTCGATCCAGGTCCGTCGGTAAAAATGATCCACCAGCGGAAGGCATCGATATCGGCTCCCGTCTTAATCCTCACATCGAACCCTGGATTGCCCTCGGTCGTACAGAAATTGTCGCTGGAATGGGCGCAGCTGGTCTTGAAGTCGCCGCTCGTCTTGCTCTTGAATTCGACAAGCCAGCCATCCGAGTCGGGAGAAGCTGACAGGGTGCCGGTTGTCGTGACGTTCGTGTAACTGTTCGTGCTGACCTTGTTGCCGCCGACGAACCAGTATTCAGTCCGGCGCGCCTGATCGGGCATCGTCCAGGGAAGGAACTCAGCCTCACCCCCAACGTTGAAACCACAGATCGTGTCTGTTGTTCCAGCATGCCCCGAGGTTAGCCATGCCAAGTTCGTTGACAGCGCGGCATGGTCATTCGTCCCCGCGTTTGTGAGGTTCCCGCCATCGCCATAAAATGCGGAGGCGGAAAGATTAAGAGAACTAGAAACGTGAGTGGCATTAATCACAGTTTCCACTGTAGTCAATGCTAAGCCGGCAACAGTTGCTGAACTTGAGATATTTCCTGTAGTTGTTATAACTCCGGAGTCATTAATAGTTGCAGCACTATTTTGAAGAGTCTTTCCACCAGCTCCATCAAAACGAACAATTGCATTATCTGCCGCAGATCCGGGCCCGGATACATCGCCACCAGAGCCGGTTACGCCCTGGAGCCAAGAACCATCACCATGAAACTCAGATCCCGAAATATTCAATGAACTAGAAACGTGAGTGGCGTTAACTACAGTTTCCACTGTATTCAATGCTAAACCAGCGACTGTCGCTGAACTCGAAATGTTTCCCGTGGTTGACACAACTCCCGTGGCCGTTAAATTAATAATTCCGCTTGTATTTCCGGAATCGTCAATGATTACTGTGCTATTTTGTAGGGTGTCTCCAGCAGCACCATCAAATCTAACTACGGCATCATCTGTAGATGAGCCGGGCCCTGCAAGACCGGAACCTGTTACATTCTGGAGGAAACGGCCATCGCCATAATATACAGACGCAGACATAATAAGAGAACTAGAAATATGGCTATTCGTGATATATAGCCGACCCGTGTCATCTGTTTTGAATGTGATACTATTGCTATCAAAATCAATTTGGGTATCCGGGTCGTTCTCGTACTTAATATCGCCTAATAAGCGAGCATTTTTTGAAATATTATATGCCATTTGTCATTTCCTAAGTAATTGCCCGAAGAGGGAAAAATTCGATTTTAACGGTTTCGTCTTTCGACCACTGAACAGCAATTCGCCAATCCGGAAAGAGGGAGTGCAAGACGCATACCGCCGCGTCTCGATCAGCCGGCAGCAACGACCGCGCAATATCGATCTCCAAGTCGAAGGCTTCCCCCGGCGGGATCCAGTCCCATTGCATTGCATCGGCTGCAGCCTGGAGTTGAGTCTCGATCTCTTCGCGGAGACCTTCTTCAGACCATAGCGGCAACGCCGCAAGGGTATCTGCCGGAATAAGATCGGAAGGGGTCAAGCTCTTTGAAGTGTCATCTGCCATTTATTCAATTCCTTGTTTTCTAGTCCTGCCTATGGCAGAATCCTATTCCCAAGTTCCACCATTACGGTTTCAATATGATTATCAAGTTCCCACAATGTCTTCTGGTAATCCTCTATGTCTTCCGGACTCGGGTTGCCCTCTTCTATAAATCTCGCGAGGTCCGCGGTGATGTCGGCGGCATTTTTGCGAATTTTGGGCCACAGCTGCTCCTCTTCCGCAGAAATCTGACCGCCGTCGCCGGCGCTTTGGTGAGCAGGACCCGAAGGTCGTAATTTACTGCGGGCAACTCGGTCCGCGGACTGATACTCTTCTCTAATCATCTGTTTAAGTTGTGATTTTGTGATTTTCATTTTAATAATAGTCCTCGACGGTTACCATTCGACCGAATATTCGGCGGCTTCCTGCATATCATGATATAAATCATTAAAAATTTCGGTGGCTGTCTCATACTCTTTCGGCCTTTTGTCGTCAAACAATTCTTGAAGCGCCAGCTGGAATTCTTCTTCATCAACACCTATAGGTTCATCGCCATAGCCCCCGTGGGCAGTCCAAATCTTCGCATTTAACCTTTTCCAGCCTTCTCTTTCAAACCATGCCTCTTTTTCGGCATGGGGATATTTCATGTATCTTTGTGTGCGGCCAGCGCGTTGCATATCTTCATCAGATTCTACCGCACTCATAAAGGCAATTGCCTCATCATCAGACATTCCGCTGAGCATTGTAGCAATGTCTCCATCCTCGTTGAGAACTTGTGTAAGCTCTTCTTTAATAATCTGTTTAAGTTGTGATTTTGTGATTTTCATTTCTTTTCCCCTTTAATGATCTGTTTAAGTTGTCTCTTTGTTAGTTTCATCGTGGAGATGGCTCCTCTGGTAAAATTGCATGGAGCAACATCATCAATGGTTCGGTGGGATCCATGGTATCGATGTCTTCGAGTTCTCTATGTCCATATATAACGTTATACAGATCATCCGCAGCACGACGCATATCCGTGTCGTCCATCTGCTCAAGCGTTTTCCAACCCAGTTGTTCTTTGGGATACCCGTGCTCGGCAGCGCTTTGGTGAGTAAAGCCTGAAGGTCTTAATTTGCTGCGGACTACTTGAGTCGCGGACTGATACTCTTCTCTAATCATCTGCTTAAGTTGTGATTTTGTAATTTTCATCGATCTTCTCCTAAAAGTTGTTTGTTAAGCAAAATGCCAGTATCTTTTGTTTCATCTGCCTACTACATCCATCCGGCGCCGGTGTGTGTGCGTTCTTGTCTTAAACCCATTTTTTCCAATTGGTATGCAATTATTTCCGTATCCGAACCTACTTTTTCTGGCTTTATCATTATGTATTGAGTATGAACGTCCTTGCCGGTGCGTTCATCCCAATTCTGAGCGTATAGTTTAGGGTTTTCAGGTATCAAAGTGATCCAGCCGCCACCGATGATCCCATAGCCGGCCAATTTAGTGTCTGTGGGGAGATCTGCGTCTTCGAGCGCTTCCTCCACCCAGCGATGGATATCTTCATTCAGAACCCTTCCAATCTCTTCCTTAATAATCTGTTTAAGTTGTGATTTTGTGATTTTCATTTCATCATTCCTTTATATGTCCTGGACAATAATTGCTGGTTAATATTGTATTCGTCTATAAATAGTGTGCCTAAACATCTTTCGTACTTACCAATTTTCAAATAGGAGTTTCATTTGTCTTTAATCTCCTCTTCCAAAAATAGCGGGAATAAGCCCACAAGACAGCCTAAAATAATACCAATAACACTAGCTTGTTTATCGAAAAAACGCATCCAAACCGGACCAGCAGCAACTTCCTCGTCAGTAACTACTTGCGGATCTAGTCCCATCTTTTTCATCGCGCTTTCGATTGTATTAGAAGCCATCTCGCCAACCGCGTCTGATAGAGTATTTCCCAATCCAGCAGCTATCATTCCAGAATTAATAGCACTCCCCGCGGCCCCACCAACTAGTCCACCGATCTGGGCGTCAATTTGGGATCCGGCCACAACCATAATAAAATTGTCGATAAATCCAAATACAAAGGATCCAACAAACTTAGAAACAAATCTTAAAAGCCAGTCTTTAATTGCTGGTGGGGCGGCTTTTCCCACAGCTTCTTCTGCGGCGACCACCAATGTTTCTGCAACGGTGGCCGACGCGCTTATTCTAATAAGCTCTATAGTTTCGGGCCCAACTCCCATCTCGCGCAATTCATCAACTGTGAAGGTTTTTTTAGTTGCGGCCTCTTGAAGATTGTTTTTATAATGTGAGGCTACTGCTCCTGCAATTTCTTGTGCCGCGTCTTGCATTTTGGGGCTAGCGGCCCACTGTTCGATATCTCCGGCAATTTTGTCTGCAAAATTTTGTTTTGTTTGCTGAACCATCTGATCAAACTTTTCTGAAGGAATGTCTATTAATTTTTTAAAGCCATCTTTTAAGGCATCTAATATCTTACCTTCTGTCAATAAATCGTTTTGGTATATTCGCCAATTTTCAAATAGTAGTTTCATAATATAAATAATCTTCCAGCTTTTTCCAAAGCAGCAGTGACTTCGGATGTCTCTTTGTAATACATTTTAGCTAAAGAGGTATTCATCCATTCATCATCTCCTCCATAATTAAGAGCCATAGTTTGATCACAATCATCGAGTTTATAATTAGGTGTAAGTTGTTTAAATCTCTTTAACCAATCTCGATCTCCACCTAATTTGTGATCGATATCCAATTGTTTTTTATCGACATCGGAGCGTTTGGCGTATTTATCCCAAACTGCTCTCGCGTGATGTGATACAGAATCTCTATCTGGTGTTAAGCCAGCACCATTTCGGGATGCCCATTCTAACGCCAATTCATATAAAAGTGGGCCCCATCCGGGTTCTGTCCCCGTGGCCAGAACAACGTAACCTTCTAAACAAGGCCCAGTTTGGGTTTTTTTCGCCTTTACAATCGATACTGAGCCAAAAGGTAGATCGCCCACGTCTTCCCGCCCTGGAAGTACGCGATATTGAAATGCGACCCATCGATCAGTTTCTCTCATGGCAACTCCAATATCTGGCAAACCCAACAGCCGATCGATCTGTTTTTGAATACGAGGATCGATCCCCTCATTCAAATACTCTCGCCAATTTTCAAGTAGGAGTTTCATTTAGGTGTCCTCATAAGAGAAGAAAGACGGAAGGTTACTTCTTCTTTCTAAAACGTCTCTAGCCATTTCCCTTGTTCTCTGTTGCGGATTATTTTCTGCTATATCTTCTAGGATACTTGAAGGAACGGGGCGATCGTCATGATATTTAACAATTCTTAAAGCAACTCCAATATATTTATAAAACTCTTCGCTAGCTAGCCATCTTAAAACATATGTTGGAATATTAAAATGTTTCATTGTTGCCATTTCTGTTAGTGTGTTTGCCATCGCATATGGATTTTTAAAAGTATTCAGAATTTCCCTCATCTCATCTATCTGCGCCTGTATCTGCGCCTGTATCTGCGGCCCGTCAACTAGGCGTATCTTCACCAACCTCTCTAACTCAAATCTCCTAAGCTTCTCATACTTGTTATATGCTTCTGTTTGAATAAGCATCTCGTGCAACACTTCAAAAGATTCTTTATCAACCGGTTCATCCTTCGAATTCATAAATTGAGATGAACCATAATGGAACTGAAATTTATTTAAATTGCTTTTATTTTGGAAATAAAACAAAGGGTCTTCTGGTTTGTAATACCCTTCAAAATAATCTAAACCGGGAGCAGCAGTACACCAATTGGTGTTTTTGCCGAATTCGCAGGCAGCGCCTTTATTGTGAAGCGCTGCGATAGTCCATTTATCGTCATCTCTGAAGACTTCTGTACCCGCTTCTGCATCAAAATAATTCTTTTTCTCTTGTGCTGCGCGAATGTCGTCTGCAGCATCTTGTGCCATTTGAGTGAGATCATCAATCGATTTGACTTGTATTAAATCTTGTTGCGGCATAAAACGTTGATGATGAAAAAAGGTTTCAAGACCACCCCAAACATCACCAAAAGTAAAAATATTTCCTTGAATAAGCTGGGAAGCAATATCAGGATTTTCTCGGGATAATTTAAGCAACCATAAAACAGAAGTGCCTTTTTGGTTATCGGTTAGATCGTCTGGAATCAGATCTAAAAGATAGTTTTTGAAGTTGCGATGTTGAGTAGTAATATCATCACCCCAGCGAGCCCCTTGTCCTCTATCATATCGATATGCTTTAATTATCTTCAAAGTGCGTTTAGAATCAAGGATTTCTTTTGCATCTGAAAAGGAAACTTCCTTCAAATACTGTCGCCAATTTTCAATTAAGAGCTTCATAGGAGTTTCCAATTTTCTGGATCGGAAACATCAACAATTTTAAATGTTTCTAATTTATCTGAGAGGGTATTTTTAGATCTCAATAGATTTCTCACATTTTCCTGCGAATCATCATAAAAAACAATTGTTTTAATTTCGGGACTATGCTCAATCATTCTTTCAACAAACTCTCCTTTATCACACCCGGAGCACCCAATAATGATAACATCCGAAGAATCAATTTTTATGCTCTCTAAATAAAGATGAATTTCATCTTGGACATCTCCAGCGCGCGCAGTTAAAATTAAAATTTGAGCATTGGGATTTTTAATATCTTTTCGAAGTTGTTTGGTGATAGGAATAATCTCTGTTGGATCCGTAATCAGCGCTAAATTGGAAAAATCAAAATCATATTTGTCCGTTATTTTAAGTTCATCATATTCTTCTTGAGTAGTAATTTTAAGCTCTTCACCGGTCTCTTTATGGGTAGCTATAATAAATCCCGTGGATTGGGCGATGGTTTCATCAAAATCATAAATAAATAAAATAGGTTTGTTAATAGTGGGAATTACAAAGTTTCCTTCCTTCAAATACTTCCGCCAATTTTCAATTAAGAGCTTCATTTTCTTTTCTTGCCCTCTGCCACTTCTCGCTCTTCCTTTTGAGAAACACTAACAACTTCAATAACTTCAAGAACACTGGCGTCT
>Ga0209128_1000275_pt1 | contig 38181 bp, 39 predicted proteins | sample ETNvirnome_6_100_FD_184072 | JGI IMG/M metagenome (GOLD analysis project Ga0209128, IMG submission 184072) | Marine viral communities from the Pacific Ocean - ETNP_6_100 (SPAdes) (version 2) | ecosystem: Environmental > Aquatic > Marine > Oceanic | place: Pacific Ocean | collected 2013-06-19
CCGCTTGAAAATGATGATGTCATATAAGTAACTGAAGAACTTACAATATAATTTTCTGCAATAACATCACCTGTGGCTCTTATGTCTCCAACCACGTGAAGTTTTGAGTCTGGACTTGTTGTCCCGATGCCGACGTTGCCTGCCGTATGAACTGAACCAAACGAACCAGTTGAAGTTGATGAACCACTTATTTTTGCATTTTTAGCAGTAAACTCTGTAATAAGTCCTGTAGATCCAGAAAATGTATTTTTACCAGTAAAAGTATTTCCACTATTACTAAAATGAGCTCTATAAGTATTTGTTAGTTCACTATTATTCGTTGTAATATAAAAATCATTTTCTGCAAGAATTTGTCCATGACTACTATAATTGCCTGCATTAGATTTTAATGTTACCCAATTTGCACCAGCTGCATTTCTAACCAATACTCCATAAGAATTAGTAGATGGATAAAAATTAAAATAAGAACCTATACCATTATTATTTGGTGCTCTATATGTAGATGCTTGTATACTTCCAGGAGTAAGAACTGAACCAAACGAACCAGTTGAAGTTGATGAGCCACTAACTCCACCACCAACATAAGCTATGTTTGAAGAACTTAATTCTCCTTGCCAAGAACCACTTATTCCAGTTGCAGTTAGACTTCTAATAAGTGAAGCATTCGCTCCTAATGAACCGCTTATGTCACTTGCTATTTGTGCAGAACTACTGATTACAGTTCCTTCTGCTTCTGCTTCTTCTGAAGCTATTCTTGCTGCTAAACTACTTGAAACAGAAGTAAATGAACCACTTATTCCAGTTGCAGTTAGACTTCTAATAAGTGAAGCATTCGCTCCTAATGAACCGCTTATGTCACTTGCTATTTGTGCAGAACTTGATAGCGCACCATCAAATACTCCTGAAAATGATCCACTAAAAATTGAAGCAGTTATTGCTGTAAACGCACCACCACCCGCAATGCTATTTAATGTTGAAAATGTTAAAACATGCCTATGATTTCCCTTTGCATAATCTCCAACATTCCCATCGAATGCCGTTGTGGGGTGAATATTCTCTGGATCTGCGCTATACCCCTGTAATGATGGGGCACCCAACGTTCCTGCGACCCGACTGTCGTTTGTAAAATTTTCACGAGATATCGCTGTGCCGAATGTTGACACTCCACTACCACCTCGAAGTTCAATACCCTCAGCAGACATTTTGAAAAAACTATCTTCTGAGTTATAAATCAGTAATCCTTGTTCTGTTAATTCAACTTTTCTTGTATTGCTCCTTATGCCAAAATTATCAAATGTCAATTCAGTTTCAGGATATTCAGCCGTTGTACTCCCACCAACTTGTTGATCAAATGTTCTACCCGATATATCTGAATCTACTGTTCCCTTATCAGCCGCAAAGAGAGACCTTTTAACCGTATACCCAGTATCATCATTAATACTACCTGTGAGAACTACTTTTAAAAATTCAATATTTTCCGGGGCTGCCGCACTTGCACCAAAACTATTATATTGTCCTGAACCCAAATAATATTCACCATAACCATTGCTTGCAGTATATTTACTTGAAGGTAAAAATGGTTTAAATCCATTTGAATTAGAACTGCTATATTCTACTCTAAAATATTGGGGGCCTAACGCTCTATCTTTGCCCTTACCACCAAAACTAGAACTAAAACGGGCTACTGAGCTGAAACTCAAAGTATCGCCAGAAGATATAGATGATGTAATTACTTGATTAATCTCATAAGTATTATTTTGACCTGAATAATAACTAGATCCAGACTGTACAATAATATCTAATGTTAGATCTCCACTAACTGCTTTATCTTTATCAGGATAAGAACTTCTATCGGTTAAACTTGCACTTACTGTACCTCCTAAAGACAATGACCAACTTAATACATTAGATTGAGATACAAAATTCCTTCCCGCAGACAGTCCAGTATTGTCTTCAAAACTTTTGTTATCAACGTGTTGGGTGCCACCCCCTATAGTTAAAAAAGATCCTGATTTTATTGATACTCTTTCCGTCCCACCACCATCTTTAATATTTAATCCGGGAGTGGTTGAACTTAATTCTACTGTATTTTCAGTATTAACAATTTTAGTCGGCTGTATTTGAAATCCGCCAATCTTACCACCAGTGAATAATACTTGTGAGCCAGTTACATCACCACTACTGTCAACTTTAAATCTCGACGACGATATAACTGGAGATGCACCAGTTGCTGTTGGATCCAATTTAAATAAATCTGCATATTTTAAAACGCCATTTGCAATATTCCACTGACCAATATATCCAGCACTTGCACTTATAGTTCCATCTAAATACACATTATCAGAATATAAACCAAAACCGGGTGAAGATGGTACTGCGCCAACGCCAGCAACCCCAGATAAATCTCCCAAACGAGCTTTTAATTCTATATCATAAATCGCACTTCCAGTTCTTTCTATAATATCAATATAAGGTGTAGTAGAATCATTTGGATTTGCATTTAATCTAATATAACCACTACCGCTTTTGCCAGTAGATACAATTACTTGACCGTCTTCATATGTTGTCGGGCCTGAAGCGGCATCGCCAAGTGAACCTGTATCACTTGTACCTGGTAATGATCCACTATATCCACGAACAACATATAATTTACCACTAAAATCTTTATCACTTGAAGGATTATCTCTTGATGCACTTTGTACCAACATATATTCTGTTGAAAATCCGGTGTCGGTAACTTTTTTAAGAGATATAATTTCGCCAGTATTACCAGAATAACTGCCAGTAAAACCGCTGACATTAACCACACTCATCGTCGCATCTGTCGCTGCTACTTGTGTTGATTGTGATATAACTGTTGAATTTGCTACATATAATTGACCACCAACAGCGTTAACAGATTCTTTCTCAAAAGTAGTAGTACTAAGAACTCCTCTAATTGTAGCGTTCTCAAATTCTGCTTCGCCAGTATCACTAATTCTCCATCCCTGAACACCCTTTGCAAAATCAGAAGTTTTAATAAGTCCTGCTGAATCTAAAATTAAATTACTACTTGTAATTCGCGAACTTCCAATTGTCCACCCACCAATTGTTCCATCAACTGCAGTTATTGAGCCGGCGGGTGTTACTTGAAAATTAGATGATGATATAAAATAAGTACCGCCCTGCGCTCCATCTAAATAAAACGATGCTCCTTGTTTTAATTGTGTTCCATCAATTGTAAACCCCGCAATTTTACCACCGGTGAATAATACTTGTGAGCCAGTTATATCACCACTTTGCTTTACATTGAATTTAGATGAAGATATGAAATATTCGTTGTCTTGTGCAGAAGCAGATATTGACCAATTTGAACCATATTTTAATTCAGTGTCAGATATTGTAGCTCCAGCAATCTTTCCACCGGTGAATAATACTTGTGAGCCAGTTATATCACCACTTTGCTTTACATTGAATTTAGATGAAGATATGAAATATTCGTTGTCTTGTGCAGAAGCAGATATTGACCAGTTAGATGAATATGATAATTTATCATCTGCTATTGTAGCTCCCGCAATTTTACCACCAGTGAATAATACTTGTGAGCCAGTTACATCACCACTTTGTTTTACATTGAATTTGGAAGAAGATATGAAATATTCATTGTCTTGCGCTGATGCTGATATTGACCAATTTGATCCGTACTTTAATTCAGTGTCAGATATTGTAGCTCCAGCAATCTTTCCACCAGTGAATAATACTTGTGAGCCAGTTATGTCGCCTTGTGTTGTTACTTTAAAATTGGATGAAGAAATATGATATGAACTATCACTTGAATTACCATATAAACGCATTCCATCAGGAACTGATCCTATATATGTATCTTCAATCGACCACCCACCAATTAATCCCGCTGAAGCTGTAATTGTACCAATAAATTTTGCACCACTTGCAAGTAATATACCTTCGTGGTTAACTGAAAAATTGGGGCCAAAGTGAACATAATAACCCGCAGAATCAGAACTTCCACTTGGACTAAAATCTATATAATATTCATCTGCTAATGGTTCAAATCCGGCTGGATAAGTTGTATCACTTCTTGGACCTTTGTCCGACATATATAATGAAGAACCAGTAGCATCGAGTGTAATATTAGAACCACTTAATAAAGAACGCCCATCATCACCAGTAAATAATTTCCACCCTGCCACTACCATAGAATTATTTTCAGTATCTAAATGAAATCCAGAAGATGATATTTCTATATTTGCTCCAGCGCCACTTATAAATTGTTGATTTACATTACCAACAAAAAATGCATCCGCTCTTATATCTAATTCTTTAGGATTCGTTCTAAATCTAAAATAACTAGAACTATCCGCAACTAACTCTAAACCAACACCCCCCAACGAATAATCATCAGTCGCTTTATCAAGTACTGATCCAGACCATATCAATACACCCGATCCAGAAGCGGCTGAAGCTGATGTAAATCCTGAATATCCAGCTGTTCGAAGATAAGCAGATCGTTTTCCCGCCATTTCAAACCCAGTACCTACAGCATTTCCAACTCCTAAAGATCCGGTTAATAAGTTATCATCCTTTTCAATAATAATTGGAGTGCCCTCAAATGTGGCGGAGGCACTAACCATAATTTCATTTCCTGTAGTTGGATCTTGAACAACCTGGTTTGCTCCATTGAAAAATCTTAATCTAAAAGTAACATCCCCCGATCTTCGCAAGTCCCGCGGCATTGGAGTTTTAAATAAATTTGAAACTGGATTTAATCCGACAGCATCACTGGATGTTATTTCGTATTCTTCTCCCGAAGCGCTAGCTTCATAAGTAGTTAAAAGTTTATATTTGTCAGTATTAGCTCTAGCTTCATTATAAGAAACTTCTATAAATCTTAATTGACCCCCAAATGTTTCTAAATTACTGGCACTAATATTAATCATGCTGCGGTTATACGTTACATCATTAGAATCAAAATCCACACTCTCTGAAACTACTAATGAAGATTGAATAAGAGAAGCGCTTTGAAATAATATAGGAGTATTGTTGGGTAAATCTTTTCTTATATCAATAGGAATACTTAATCTTATATTATAAACTCCCCTCCAAGCACTTGGTACCGATTCTAACTCCCCAACAATAGTTAAACCCCCAACCCCCTCCTCTATACTGTTAAAAGTGCGCAAAGGATCATTTTTTACCCAAACATAAGCAACAGCTGCGCCATTTATATCATCATACGAAGTTAGATCGGAATATATAACTGTTCCTGCTGAATCTTTAAATTCAAACAGAATGGGGGAATTTTCTTTTAATCTATATTGAGAATTTTCGGGGTCTTTAAAAGATATAGTAAAATAAGTTTTTCCAAAAGATAGTCTTCCAGGAAGTCCCTCAACTGTAAAAAATAAGGGATTATTGGGATCCTCTTCAAAATAAACATCTCGCCGATCAAGATTATATTCTACTGGATATTTATATTCGCGAGCAGATTTGGGAAATTTTCCTGCAAATTGTGGTGGGTAAGCCAGTGTTATTCTCCTGTAAAATTCAATTATAAATATTAAAAGAGAGTAAAAATATAAGTTTATCTACATATTTTTGGCACGAACTTATTAAACTATAATATTTATAAATGAACTATAGGAAGGATTAATATGAAAAAAATAACTAGATGTATTTCACTTGACCCACGAACCGATGCTCTCTTAAAAAAAGATAGCGAAAACCGATACGCTACCGTTTCCGCTAATTTATCAAGAATATTATGGGAGCATTATCAAAAAAACCCCATCATAACAATTTCTGAAAAAAATCTAGATGCGCTGAAAGTTATGTAGAAATAATTTTACTATATCCATTATTAACATTAATTGGTAATAAATGATCCATATAATCTTTAACACTTTCTAAATGAGTTATAATCAAAACTATATCAAATTGTGTTTTTAAATATTGAAAAACTCCCTCTAAACTACCCAAAGAATCCCCATCTAAAGTTCCAAATCCTTCATCTATTACAAGTAAATTAGGTCTGGGTAAATTTGATGCATTTACTAAACCTACTCGCATTGCTAAATTACTTATAAACCTCTCCATCCCAGAAGCTAATTCCAAAGGCCAGTGTTTTTCTCCATAACAGATATCAATATTTATATCTTTTCCATCCATTGTTAATTTAAGAGTAAATCCAACGGTCATAGAATCTAAAACTCTATTTACTTCAGATTCAATAACTGGTATTGTTTTAGAAGCTAAATCATAAGGAATATGATCTTTAGAAATGGCAGCTAAATAAAGATCATAATCATTTACTTTTTGTTCTATTTCTAATAAATTTTTAATTTCAGTTTCTAAAGTTTGCTTTTCTTTTTTTGCAACTGCTATTTTAGATAATAATTTTTTATAATGATTACTTAAGTTTAATTGTTCTTTTTCTACTTCATTTAATTTATCGGTTATATTAGTTAATTTATCATTAATAGTTTGATTTTGTTTAATTTTTTGTTCAAATTCATAATATTTTTCAATTTTTTGAGTGCTTACTTTTATTTCTCTGGATAGTCGTTTTACCTTTTCTTTCTTAGTTGAAATTTTACCGCCGATTTTAAGGGCATCTTGAGAAATTTGATTTAACTCATCTACAAATATATCATATTCTTGCTTATCCATTAAAGTAAACTGTAGAGACTTAAACTCAGACTCCATATCTGTTATCTGTTGAAATAATATTCCCTCTTCGACCTTTAACTCTTTTAAATTAATCTCTAACTCTTTATTTCTTTTTATATGCTCTTGCGCATTATCAAGACAATAAGAACAACCTGGATCATATTTATATTTTTTTAAATCTTGAAGCGCTAAATTCTCCGACGTAATTTTTGATAAAACTATTTCTAACGATCCTTGAGCTCTATCAATATCTCGTTGAAGAACTTGACTGCGATCATAATCCAATTTTATTTTATCATCATCAAATTTTTCAATCCTGGCATAATATTCAAGATATAAAGGCCGTAATGTTTCTTTATACTCTTTATCATCATTTAAACTTTCTTGTACCGTTATTATCTCTTCTTTAAGATTTTGTAATATAAATTTAGTATCTTTAACATCTATAAAATCTTCATCCATTCTCCAAAGATCTTTTACTAAATTAATTTTTTTATCTTCTAAACTATCTATATCATTATTAACTACCTGTAACTTTTTTGTAAGATCTATTTCATCTATATCTAAATTATTAATTTTTTGATCAGCTCTAGCTAACTTAGCATAACTATCTTTTCGCCGGAATGCTTTTAACGCAAATCTTTCATCATCACTATCTAATTTTGCTATATCATATAATTCATCAAAAATATTTAAATCCATGAACTGAAATAAAATTTGTTTTCTTTCATATTGTTTCTTATCAACAAAATCAGATGAGTTAGTTTGAAGTGATAGAGATGTTAAAATAAAATCATCGAACGTCCCTAATAATTTTCGTATCTCTTCATTTGTACCGCTTCCATATTGAGTAGTTCTTCGCGAAGCTCCCGTAAGATCAATTTTTTTATCTTCTCTTATATTATAAAATCTAACATCAACGGGGCAAGTGTGGGTAATATCGCCCGTTTTTCTATTTTTTCGCGATTTAAGATTTCCGACACGTTCTATCCAATAATCTTCTCCATTAACTTCTATATTTAATTTTGTAGTAAATTTCTTCTTTCGGTTATTTAAAACATCTATTGCTTTAAATGTTCTATCACATGTATCAAATATTGTATAAGATAACGCTGAAAGCAAACTTGATTTGCCACTGTGGTTAGGTCCAATTAATCCGATCACCCCATCTAACTTAGTAAAATCAACTTTATTACCTTCTTTATAACTAAACATATTATCGAATTCAAAATATTTAAGCTTCCAACTAATATTCCTAGATACGTCAAAATCAAATATTTCCGGTGTATTATTAGTAATTTCATTTATTTTAAAAATTCGCCTGATGGTATCATTATCAATATTCTCAACATTTTTTTTCAAAAAATCTATAATAAGTTCATTTTGATAATTAACATCTCTAACATCACCAATGTCTATCTTATTTAATTTTTGGCCGTCAACCAAAGATAAAATGCCATCTTGCTTTTCTGATTTAATATCTCTTAACTTTGGATATTGCTTTCTGAGATCAATTTGAATATCTTTTATTTGTTCAAACGTTGTATCCCAATGTCTAATTCGAATATTACCTTTAGATGGAATATAATCCATTTTATTTTGTATTTTACCATCAATTATTTCTATGGTTTTAAATCCATAATCATTTTTAATTTCGTGGTATTCGGCAGTTTTTGTTTTTAAGTCCCATAATAAAAATCCGTGACTTGGTCTCTCAGAAAAATTCTGCTGTATAAGACTTCCGCAAAATGCAAATGTTTTTTCACTATTAAGAAATTGTTTGAGATGAATATCCCCAAAAAAACCAAAATCATAACCCTTAAGTACATCTAACGTTACTCTATCATCTGTAACTTGTAATTGATTATCATATCGAAAAGTACCTACTGGTCCATGATGCAAGACTATTTTATATTCTCCATCCATATCGGCGGGATTAGGTAATTTATCAATTAATTGATTTCTATTTTTATCAATATCAAAAATTGAAAGGACTCCAAAATCAATATTATTTATAGTATACTTTCCAGAGTTTTTCCAATAGTATATATTTGAAGTAATCTTCTTCAATAAATCTATAATCGGAGATAACGCATCTTCTCTACTTTTATTTTGAAGATTACAATCGTGGTTTCCCGATATAATAATTACGTGATCTGTCAATCGTGATAATCTTAAGAGAAACCTAGCCACCATTCTAGTAAGCTCGGGCGATAAATCATTTTTTCCATGAACAATATCTCCCCCCACATAAATTATATCGGGTTTAATTTTTCTAAGTTTTTTATAAAGTTTATTAAATACTTCTCTATACTCTTGATGTCGATACAGTCGCCTAATGTGTATATCAGACAAATGTACTATTTTATTTATTGGGTTATCTACCATATAGTCGCCTATTTATAATATCAGAAAATGTTGTCGGTAATGCTTGATTGGATATTGTCCAAAACTTTTTAAATCCTTGCTCTGAGGGATCTTTATCTAAATCAATAATTTTAGCTTCAATTCCTAAATTATTAATATCTTGTGCCAAATCAACTGCATTTGATGCCGCGTCTGAATCTAGCGCGATATAAATTTGAGAAACTTTTTCTTTAATAATTCGCTTCTTTAAAGTATTACTCATAAATTTTCCTAATAAAGGAATAGCATTTTTTCTAATTGCAATCGCATCAAAAACACCCTCAGTTAATATTAATGGATTATTCCAAGCAATTAATAACTCAAACATTATAATATTTTTAGAAAACGGTGGATTTTTATATTTCATTTTACTATTTGGAAACATATCTCTCGCTATAAAATAATTTAAACTGCCCACATAATCATAACTTGGTATAATAATCCTATTAGCATAAATTCCATCAGCACAATAACCCATACCATATCTTAATATATCCCCAATAATGATATTTCTTTGCTGTAAATATGTTATAGCATGTTTATATAAAGTGTCATTTGTTTTTTTCCATAGGGGTTTAAATTCTTTAGGAAGAACAATAGCTTGTTTAGTTTTTTCTACATTATCATAATTTCGCGATTTTGAAGTTCCTAAAATTTGATATGCTTCATTTATTAATTCCACCGAAGCGTTTATTTTTCTTAAAAGTTGGGGTATATTATGAGCAGATAAATTACATATCCAACAATGACTTCTACCGCTAATTAAATTGACTTGTAGCTTTCGTTTTCTATGATTGCATTTGGGACAAAAAAAGGCCATTTCATTACGAGGAAGTTTATAACTTGTTCCTAAAACTCTTTCAAGAATATTTAAAATTAAATTATTATCCATTCTGCGCGCCGTATAACGCTATAACTAATGCATCTAAAGCATCACTATTTCGCTTATCCCAATTATCTCTTGAAGTTATTTTATACCATTCTGTTAAATCATAATCCTTTTCAATATGCTCCTTAACAAACTCTTTTGCTGTTTTTCCTTTTTGTCTAGCTTTTCCGAATATTCGTTTGCGTGCAGTATTTGGATTTACAAGTTTAACTTCCGAATTTATAATATCACCCATTATAAAACATAAAACAGCATTAATTTTTGCTAATTTAATAATTATTTGAATACTAGTTCGCCCTCTAGCAAAACCTGATAAGGAGTCTTCAACATAAATAATATCGAGATCATCACAGTATTTGTTATCTGATATTTTTTTAAAAACATTAAAAACTTTATTTCGTATAGTTTCTTGTTTTGATATATCAATAAAACCTATATCTAAAATTTGTTTATTATCTACGAACGCATACCCCACAGTGCGTGTTGAAACATCTAATCCGAGTGTAACCAATAGGTCTCCATCTGTAATAAATATAATACTATAATTGAAACAATAGATTATTTAAAAAAATTTTATAATCAATTTTACCATCAAATGGTTTTTGCTTTATACCTGAAATATTATTTCCACCTAAACACATATTTCGAACATAATAGATATTTGGTGAATATTTATTTGATACTCCCCATTGAATATTATGATTTGGTAATTCTGAAATTAAATTTGTCCAAGAACTTAAAAAATTATTTGAAAACTGCTTTCCTGGCAAAGCAAAATATTACTTTTGTTTGTGCCATATAAGCACCATTTTATTAATTATTAATTTTTATAAAACAACAATAATAGCAATTCCAGTTTCAACAATAAGATCTGAAATTGTATTGTTTTTCCATCTTTGTAGTGTTCCATACGGCTGCCAACCATCTGCAACCCATTCAATAATTTCCCAAACAATACCAAGAATTAGTACCCACATAACTGCCCAGAAATTAGTTGCTCCTAGCCATTGTGCTATCTTACAAATAAGAACACCACCACCAATGTGAAAAGCTGTCCAATGATCTAGCCAACCACCAGTTGTTAATTTGTTAATAGCTCCATGATAAAAATTTGTTATTCCCATTATTATTCTCCTTATAAATGATTAGCCCACTTAGATTTATATTCGCGCTTTGCCCAATTATCAGCTCTTTTTTCCCATTTATTATTATCATGAGGATCAAGTCCTCCATGAGCCGCTATTGTTCCTGCCTGAATATATTTTTTCATAAACTTTTTTGCACCTAAATTTTTTGCATCTAATGCATGTGCTATCTCATGTAATACCGTGATAAGAAATTCTTTTGTATTAGGATAATTTCGTCTCAACTTAATTGTATCAGTTTCTGGGACGTAGTCTGCAAACTCGTTTCCACTCCCAAATTTAACTTTAGAACGAAGTTTATAATGTTTTACTAACTGACCTGCAATATCTTGATAATCAATTTTTTCTGTTATTAAATCCTTTAGTTTAATCATCAGTATACATCACCAGCCATAGCATCTTGTATTGCCTTTTTAATATCATTATTGGTTACATCAACTACTCCATCCATATCACCTTTCCACACTTCAATCTTTTTTCCATTATGAAATAATGCTATAGATGGATAATTTCGTATTCTTAATTTTTTAACTATTCCTTTAACATTTGATTGATCAATCTTATAAATAACACATCCTTCAAATCCTTTTATACCATCAAATAATCTTGAATCAAGATCTTTTCTTTGATATGTGGCTGTAAATTTAACTAATACAAATCCTTTAGCTATTTTCTTCTTAAAATTATCATCGTTGATAATTTCTACTTTTGTAGAAGCTCGTAAAGAAGTTTGTCCCCAAACTAAATCTGTTCCATATATAAATAACAAAATTCCAAATATCCAATATATTAACTTTTTATATTTCATAACTATTTATCCTTCTTGTTTGCCAAATCTATTCTCAAATTTGTAACTTGGTTTTCAAGGTCTTCAATTTGTTCTTCATATTCATCTAATTTATCTAATACTTCATCCATATCTTTTTGAAGTTGTCCAACATCAGATTTATATTGCTCATATGAACTTGGCCAGTTATATCCTGGTGCCTTGGATGGATATTCTCCTCCATACAAAGACTTCACAGCTGGTAATTCTTTTGCTTCTTGAATGTCTGCCTGTAATGCGTACCACATACCAATTAATGATGAGATGCCAATTGCTGCTGCTATTATTGTTTTAAGATCTATCTTGAACTTCGTTTTCATTAGTGTATCTCTACTAATATCTACTGATTGTGCCACTACTTTCTCCTCTATAACTGATTCCGCATGCCGAGTATCTAACATTACATCTGTTAAATCCTCTATAGTAATATATCCCAATTCAATTAGAATATCTCCTAACTTTCTTTTATCGCCTCGTATTTGTTTTTGGCAGGCCTTAGCAAGCTGTCTTTTAGTTACGACATCTGCTTCTAATAAAAGCTCTCCTAATCTTTTGCCATTGTCTGCCATTTTGCACTCCTAAAATCCTACGAATTGATAATTTAAACCAACTTTAATATCATAGGCTGGTCTTTCCCAATAATCTAAATATTTTCCTTCAGCGTAAAATCCTAAATTCTCTTTTAATTTAAATCCAATTACTGCACCAAAATCATAATCCATCCAGATTTCTGTTCCTGTATCTAAAAATTCAAAAGTTTCAGGTTCTTCTCCTTCTTCTTCATGTTCTTTCCACGCAATTGCGTTATGATAAGAATACTTATCTAACCCATAATGGTAAGGATATACACTTCCCCAAGCGTGTATCCAAAAATTCTCTGTATATTGATACCAATCTAATCCAAGTGATACTGATATTTCTCTTTGACTTCCTAAACTTTTTAATTGGTCGTCAAACCAAGTTTCTAATAGTTCTGGAAAATGATATTGATAAAATTCTCTATCGGTCATCGCCATTAAATTACCATCTGCATCAAACCACCTATAATCAAATCCAACCCAACCAACATATTCACCAGTTGCATTATCATAAATTGAAAACCCCTGATAATCTGGATAACCATCCCCATTTGAATCAGCGCTGTATGACATATCATCTACACCAAATTCATCTGCTGCGAAATCCCACCAAGCTGAAGTATACCAACTTGAATCAATGACTGTTGGTGAGAATCCGTATGCTGGATGTGTTCTTGCACCTACTCCAACCGAAACATTAAAACTACCATTCTCAGTTTCAAGTTCTTTTCTAAATCTTAAATCACTTTGACCATATCTTAAATCTTCCAATTCCATATCTGAATATTTTGCTTTAAGAATAAACCAATCACCAAGATATCTCAAAAAATATTCTTGTGATCTAAACTGTTCATCCCACCTGCGATTTTCAGAATACTTTAGGAGATATTCAAACCCTTTAACTTTACCAACTGTTGCAGCTTCGTTAGGACTTACTTCGTTTCCTTTATACCATTCTCCACCAACGCCGGCGTTTTTCACACCTCGTTTTGGTTCATAATTAAATCTCGCTATTTTTCGTATTCCAAACGATAAATCAAAATCTGGTTCTAAATCTCTTTCTTCTTTCTGAACAGATACTTCGCCGTTCCACCAATTTTCCTCTCCTGTTTCAGGATCAATCATTGAAAGCGTATATCTATCATCTTCCCATTTTGGTGAGGCTAAATTGAATCCGGCATAAAATGTTGAATATTTAAAAAAGTTTGATATAACACCCTGCCCAAACAAAGATGTTGATAACAATAATCCTATAAGTAATTTTTTCATATTATATCTCCCAATTATAAATATAAGTAGTAAATATCGACATATTAAAATTAATCTTTATATTTGGTATTATTTTCATATTTAAATATCTAATCTAATCTTAAATGTCATTGACATATCATTGCGAATTTTTATTGGTCTTGGCAAGTTTGCTATAATAATAGGCTCAGTCAAAGGAATTAATTTATTTCTACCAACATCATACGTGCCTAATCCTCTGTCGTGCTCGCTGTATAAATGAATTGAATTTACATATGGTGACCAATTGCTTCCAGTAAATTTTGATGCAATATATTGTGATTCGTTAATTTTATTAAAATTACTTCCACTATAAAAATCTTTAATTGTTGCATTCATAGTATAATTATATTCTTTAGGCTCAATTGTTACAATATATTCATGAGTATAAATTGTTTGAGTGGCTTGAAGTACCAAAGTATAATCATTTGTACCAACATCAGTATAATTAATACTTGCAGAATATGATCCGGTATCTGTAATTGTAACTATACCATAATCATAAAATATGTTTCCAACATAATTATCAGAAGAAGATGGACTAGTAACACTTTGAGATATAGTATGTCCTACTGGATATAAATTTCCATGACCATCATCTTGAATTGTAACTTCTTTTGATGTTGAATTATCTATAAGTTTAAAACTTCTGGGTTTAATTCTTTCCCCGAAATACTGTTGTGGTATTGAAATGATAGAACCTGAACTATAAAATTTATTAACATGCTGTGGGTTATTTGCGTGAGGATGTGCTAAACTATATGACCATTTATTAAAATCTAAAGACTCTGCCTCTCTTAAAGCAGAACCACTCTGATAAAATAAAGTATGTAAAGAATTCCAATAGCTACCTGATTCGGTATGCTTAAAATCAGAATTTTGATTTTTAGAACCAGATCTATATTGAACAGATTTTAAACCAGAAGAACCAGAATGTAATGCTTGAGTTTTATATATTATGGTTTCTGTAATAGAAACATCTGATTTATTAATTGGTTTGAAAACAAACATTTCATATTGTCATATTATTAATATGTAAGTTTTACTTTAATTGTTGCCTCGCTATTAAAATTCTTTTTCAACGGGGTACTTAATTTTCCAATTGCGACAAGCTGTCCATTTGTTCCATATAATCCTATACCAGAAATATACGTAACTGGATTGCCCCACATTGACCTATGTCTAATTTCATTTGCTGATCCACTAACAAACGTTGGATTATTGCTAAAATTCATATTAGTTGTTTTTACTCTACAAAAATAACTTACAGAAAGTTGATCTTCTTCAGATCTAAATTTTAAATAAGTTCCGTCTTTTTGTAAACAATTAATAAATCTAAGAGCGTTTTTTGAATTGCCAATGACACTCAAATTGGGAGCAAACCCACTACAGCTTACAAATGATGCATCAGTTCCACCTTTATTAAAACTTGCTGTCATATTAATTCCAGCAGCATATCCAGGTATGCTCGCAGACAATTCAGCACCACTGAATATCATTGCGCTCATTTCAGGAAAAAACCAACCATAAGTTCTTGTAGCTGCTGCAGTCTGTACACTTCCCTGTGATCCACTTACAATATTGTAACGTGGTCCAGCAACAGTTGCTGTTGCTGTTACAGTATTACTATCATCTGTTAGATGAAGAAGCTGTGATCCTGACCCTACAGAATTTGAACCACTCAAAACAATCGTCCAATTCTTTTTATTTAATCTATCTTTAGATAATGATCTTTTACCAACAAAAGCATAAATATCTTCATCTTTTACTGACGCTGAATAATGAACTCCAGAAGTTCCAGCTTTAGAAATTAAAAATCCACCAGAAACTTCAGACTCATCTAACAGGGCCGAAGCCCATTGGCCATAAATAGCTTTTGTTTTTCCCTCAACGCTTCCGCCATCTGTAAGTGATCCTGACCCTCCAGCATGACCATAAGCAACAGAAAATTGTGTTGCAACGCTAGACGATTCGGGATGTTTCTGTGCAATATTAAAGTAATATCCCTCATTTGTATCTGCTAACGAAGAAGTGTAAATCTCAGTATTATCAAGAGTACCTCCACCACCCGTAAAATAACCAGTTGTTACCTTTGAAGTATCAAGAATGGCATCTTCACTTTGCATACCAGTCCAAAGATCTCCAATATTAAGTGGAATAAGCGTACCACCAACAACTGTTGGTGCTCCAACTTGTTGTACTGGTACATCCTCAATAATTCCACCTTTTCCAGATGAAACAGCTTCTGGAATAGCTGGTAGCGTTGGACGACCTAAAAGACTGCCTATACCTTTTTCACCTACTCCTAAACTACCCCGATCTCCTAAAAGACCTGGTAGATTGCCTCGACCTCCTAAACGCGGGGCTGCTCCACCTCCTAAACGCGGGGCTGCTCCACCTCCTAAACGCGGGGCTGCTCCACCTCCTCTAGGAGCGGCAGGCTGATCACCTCCCCCTATACCTGGCAAATCTCGCTCTCCTCGCTGAAGATAGCTTATTGGACCATTGTAATTATACGAGCTTTCATTTATAGTTTCATACTTTTGAGTTTCTTCATTCCATTTAAAATCAACTCTAGTATAAATTTTCTTATCTTTTACCATTTTTGATCTCCATTTAATCTATTTTAACCTCTAGCACCTTTAAGCTTGATCTTCGTTTGTGTTACAGGAACTATAATATTTGAAGTTGTTTTGTATGTACCTGTGACTTCTCCAACAAAAGTTAAAGTTGTAGAATATGCTGTATCTGTTGCTGCAGGATTAAATGAGACTGTAGCCCATCTATTTGCAGCTGGAGTCAATAACATTGCGCCGGCCGAACGAATATCTGCTTCTGCAATGAATTGATGAGAAACACCAGAAATATCACGCCATGCACCAGCTAATGGATGCAAAAGTTGACGATTTGGACATATAACCCAATAATTTTCTGGTTGTGTAAAGTTTGCTGTTGTTACTCTCCATTCTCTAACATTTGCACCAGTCGCTATAGTTCCAGCTTCAAAAGCACTTGGTTCTTCAAGCTGTAATAATGGAAGCGCAGTAGAATCCTTTGGTAGAGTTACAAGCTTGTTTCTCATAAAATATTCACCCTGTGGTGAAGCCTCAGTTTGTGGAAGCTCTTCTATTGCTTCACCATAATACGCTGATCCACTAGGGTGACCCGTATTCCACAAATTATAATCTATACCTGTATCAGACAGACAGAAGCCTTGTATACCCAAGGACTGCCCCTGAGCTAAAAGCTTTCTTCCCTGCTTTGTTAATACAGCGTCTACAGTTATCGTTGAACCATCTAAATATCCCATCTGAAATCTCCTAAATTAGATTACATAAACTTTTATTTTTTGAAAGAAGTTTTATTACATTCAATTTCATATATAAATATAAGAAGTATCAAAAAATAATCTATTATTAACTTCTATTTATTCTTGTTCCCTTTAAATTTGGTTTACCTCTTAAAACAACAAGCGAATCATCACCAGTTACAGTAACAGAATAAAATGATGCCGTCGAAACATCCTCCCAAGTTTGGGCTGTATTTTGTAAATATGATCCCCCAACATTTTTATATCCATTAATAAAATTATCTCTCATTGGATCTTCACTAAATTTTATATAATGATTAGAGGGATAAAGAATTTCGCCATCTGATCTTGTTGCGAAATACGCAGTTTTTCCAACAGGTCGACCGTCTTGGGGTCCATCAACGTTATTTCCAGCTTTGACATATGATTTATATATAAATCCCTTACCTTTATCTCTGATCTCTCTATTTAAGAAAAATTTAGTATCTGACCAATCTGTATGTAAATTTCCAACATTGGCTGAAAATGAAGAAGATACCATCTCCATATCGCCAATCATCTGAAATATATAATCTTGTTCAAAATAATTAACATTTTGCCAAACATCATCTGCTACATTACCAGACCCACTCCAAGCCAAATTTAAAAAATGTGTATCATCAGAAGATGTTCCCCAACTGTCTGCCAAATTAATGTGTGATGCCAATGATTGTGAATTAATATATGCTTCATTTGCATTAATAGTAGATTCATATGCCATTTCGTGAGTAATATTATTAATAACATCGCACTCTATATCATTTGATGATTCATATGCCATTTCCTTTACAACATTATCAATAACATTATATTCCATATCGCTTGTTGATTCATATACCATTTCGTGAGTAATATTATTAATAACATCATATTCTATATCATTTGATGATTCATAAATTGTATCAGCCAATGAAATATCTGAAGATATTTCAATGTCATTAATATTAATTTTATATTCATCATAAATAGTTTCATCTAAATTAAAATATTGAATCATATCATGTTCAACTGTAGGAATGTCGCCAATAGCAGGACCAGTTTCGATTATAGTTTTATAACTTTTTATTTTGTTTCTTTCAAGCAGTGTTGGTTCAAATAATATTCCTATATTACTTTCAGCTGTAGTTCTGGCTGGCAATGTGTTTCTTAAGTCTTTAATTAGTGATTTATTAAAAATTTGTCTCTGAGAATTTATCCACTCATTTATATCGATTTCAATATTGTAGTGATTAAAAAAAGTATCTCTAAATGTATTAAGATCTTCATAATATGACTCGCGTAAATCTTGTGGATCACCAAACTTACCAGAAACATCAAAATCACCAAGACTATCAATAATAAAATCATTTAATATTTTTTGTGGAGAACGAACCATAGAAACTTTATTAGATCTGACTCTTTTTGATTGAGAAGACTTTTCATAAATCGTTCGATGACTAACTGTTTGTGGATTAAGATTGTTAACAACTGGTTCATTTATCTCAGGATTTATTATAATTTTATTTGTGTTTAATTGATCTGTGCCACCTATTCTAATTGAAAACTTAACAATCTCAATTGAATCTTTATCATAAAGTACTGAACCCGTTAACAGATTTGAATCTATATTAAAAGTATAATCTTTAACATTACTTAAATTTGAATCTTTTATTTTTGGGCTTGCTGAACCAGACTTCCAATTTTCTTGTAGAGCAAATCTATATGTAATCTCATTTCTTGAAGCTTCAATATTATTTCCAACAGTACTCTTTTTATTCAAAATATGTTGCTTGAACTTCGATGCGCTTAGTGTTGTAGTCCAAGCTCTAATTTCAGCCAACGATCCAGTATATGTTGTTCCCACATATAAATTTCCAGATACTGCACTATTTAAACTACCTGTACTTAACCAATTTTGATTTGCATAATGATTTGAATCTTGAGCTATTCCACCACTAATACTCATTGAAGCAGCTGCAAATTCCTTTATTTTGTCACCATCTTGCAATCCAATATACATTTTGTACTCTTGAATACCAGATCCACTAATACTACTAGACACTCGCTGTAACATTGCATTCCATAATTTACCTTGACCTTTCAAAGAAAGATAATCAGTTGACATTGAAACAGCATTTGATGCTATTGCAAGAGATCCAGTTTTAGAATTATTTAATCTAAATTCAAGTTTGCCTCGTTTACTATTACTGCCAGATGTAACCAATCGCAAATCCCATAATTTTTCTGCTCCACTACCACTGCTTTCAAAAACTATTTGATCTCTCAGTGATTTATGTGCTTTAAAAATAAATTCAATAGTATTTAAATCAGTCGCCTCATTTATCCACCAATCAAAATTAAAAATTCTACCTTTATTGTTATTGAATATGTACGAATATAGCTCACTATCTGATTTAACAAATGAAACATTTTGTGTTGATCCACCAACTCCTTGAAGAAGTTTTGATACTTCATTTGATATAATTGCTGGATTGTGTTCTTGTGTTGACCCACCATATTCATTTAATGTCAAAATATCTGGAGGGTATCCATAAATATTTAGTATTGCTTTTACACTTTCGTGAGTGCCCTTTGTTTTGTAAACATATATTAAATTATTTATAATCTTTCGCCATGTATTATATACAATTGTTTCGATAGTCTTTTCATTTGCTTCTATATCAGCTTCAGATGAACCAAAAAATTGAGAAAGACTTCCAGTGTATGGACTGATAGTTTCCCAACCAAAATTTTCTGCCAAAATCGGTAGTAAATTTGTTGGTGTTGATTCGAGTTTCTTATATCGCCGATTATAAAATGTTAAATAATTATCAATATAATTTCTAATTAAATCATAGTACTCACCAAACATATTAAGAAAAGTTTTAAGATCGTCTGCTTCAGAATCTTCTTGAATCTTTAAAGGAAGATTATTAACAAAACTGTGAATATTTCCATCATCATAAGCTGATGCTGAAGTATATAATCCAGTATACCAACTGCCCCAAGACGTAGATACAGTTTTATACATATGCGAAAACGGCAAAGCTTCAATTGGATTGTTTTTTGTCACCTTGACATCTGTTATAAAAGAAGATGTTACTGCAGAAGAATTTGTATCGTTATACCAATAAATTCTAAACAGCTCACCAGCTGGCATAAGTGAACCAGTAAATGGTACAGAACTTCCTGTTATAGCTGTTCCTAGCGTTGGATAAAAATCACCACTTAATATAATTGGATATGAACTACCAGTTGGAAAATTAGATGCAGAGCCAATCTGTTCGTCTGTATTTAAAATTTCATATTGTCTATCTTCTTCACTTGCTGAAACCCAACTAGTCATTGAATTAGTGCTTCCTTCTCCGAATTCATTTACCGCTGAACCTGTTGGTCTCCAATAAGATTGTGATGCAACATAAATAAATCTTCTCCACTCGCTTCCTGTAATACTTGGTTCCAGAATGCTTGAAGAATGAAATGCAAGTTCTGGTAATGGTGCGTTTGTACTATCATCGATTTGATAGTTTATATTTCTATTTTCCCAATTTAATCCAAACGAAGTTAGCTCCGAATTTTTTGCAATTGAATCGTGTCCTTTTAATAGAAATGATAAATAAACTGATCCACTATAATTAAAAAGTGGAGACTTTTCAACATAATACTTATCAGCAAAAAGATTTACTTTTGAACCTGTAGATGGTGACATATCAGTTGAATGTTTATAAACCATCTTAATTCCATCCATATCTCCACTAGCTGACAATTGCCCTAAATTAACAGGAGATGAAAGAGGAATTAAATTAGCACCCAGTCCTGGAGCAGAAGCTGGTGTTTCACTCTGTTGATCATAATATAGAAATTTTTCATATGAAGAAAATGTATCAACAACACTTTGAATCTTTCCAAATAAAACTTTTCTAGTACTCTTTTTAGCAATAGAATCACCAGTAATTGAAACGGTGCTTCCAGATAAAGACGAAGATAAATCAGTTAAATATCCTTCTATTTCAGAAACTTTTGTTTTAAAATTCTCTAATTTAGAGGCTGCTGATCCAAAAAAAACATGATTCTCAAAATTATTATAATCAATATTAAGATTTAAATCACTACCAGAAAATATAAAGCTTTCAATACTAGAATCAGTTAGCGATCCAGTCAGATCAGCCCGCACTTGAAATGTATCAGACTCTTCATCATCCATTTCAAATTCTAAAAATCCTTCACGTTCTAACCCTACACCTTCACCGGCTTCAATGAAATCAGCTGTTATATACCAGATATATTCATACTGTGTTATATAAATTTCTTGTTCAATAGAAACAGTGTCATAAGAATTTATATTTTGAGGAAGTGGAGCATTTAATTTTAAAACTAAACTTGCAAGATTTGGATCTGTCGATTCATCAATAATATAATTAACAATTGGGATATTTCTAGCCTGCGTTATTCCTAATATGAAATCATAATAATATATTCCACCCTGTGTTAAAATACCATTTAAGTCTAATGAAGAATTTGCAGCATCTATTAAGTTGTTTAATTCATCTCTAATTAATAATCGTATTTCCTTGCGAGACGGAGAAATTTCACTGATAAAAAAATTATATGTGAAAAAGGGATTATGAAGAAAATCAAAAAATAATCTATAATTACCTTCTGAAATTTCTTGATTAAATTTTAAAGTATCGCTTGGTTTAGTATAAAAATTATTATAATTATCTTTATATATTTTAACTTGTGGATCGCCATCTGTTGTCCAATCAACCCAGGATTCTTGGTTAGAGTCTGTTGGAGAATATATAATAGGGGTATTAGAAGAATCGAAATTTGAATAGAATGAATTAATATAATTGCCAGCTTCACTAAAAACAGACATTTTAATATAATGCCCATCAATTGGATTAAAAACAATAGGCTCTCCTTGAGACTGACCTCTAATTAATTCTAGCTGTTCGGCACTATAATTATATTCAAATCTAGGCATTTATTTTAATCCACATTTTAATATTAAAAATACAATTCATTAATAGTTATATCTAACACATTTGCAGCCTTTTCTGGATCTATTGATGGCGTGGGCGATTCATAAAATTCAACAAATTGACTAACATTATCTTGAAAAGAAACATTAGAAATATCACCAGCACTAAAATCAATTATATCACCACCAATTGAAAGAGCAAAAAGACTATTTACTTCATCTTCACCAGATTGAGTTTCTATTGTAATCTGTTCTATAGGATAATCAGATAATTCAAAATATGCATTATAAATATAATTAATCAAATTAATATCTTCTTCATTAGCTTTTATACTACTTCTATACAATACAAGTCTTTCAGCGTCCGATCGAGGCATATTGTTTCCGACTCTCTGAATTATTCCATTTCTAACAATTTTTTGAAATTCTGATATAGTTTTTCCAGCATTGATAAATATATGAAAATGTTCAATAAGTAATTCTGAAATCCTGTTAACAATATCATTTTTAGTTACTGCCATATTCTTATCCTTTATGATCTAACAACAAACTCAAAATCATCATCGTAAATAATTTCTTGTCCATCATTGTATTTTAATTTATACAAAATTTTATATGCTCTATTTGGATTAAATCCATTCATCCATTGAATAAAATAATTGCTTGTTGAATCACAACTCATTGACGTATAAGCACTAAATGGTATAATAGTTTCTCCTGTTGCCATATCAACAAACGAATATGATCCGCTACCTTCAGTTATAAATGATCCTGTAACAGTCTGAACAGAAGTTGAAAACGTTTTTTTAATATATCTTTTTCTTGGCATAACACGAAACTTTACTTTATCGTTTTCTTTATAACTCTCTTTAAGATATTTCATATATAACATATAGTCTTCCTCGCCACTAGCTGTCATAGGTAATAGACTTCCCGTATTGCTACCAGTACATGGTTTGTGATCGTCCCATCTTATTTCGAGTTTTGGAGAATATATTGTATTTGTCTGTGTTGACAAAAACTTTAATTGTCCATATGTTTGATTGTCTGTTTCTTGACTTCCACTAAATCGCAAAATAAATCCATAATTTGAAGTACCAGCCAACCACTTATTAACAATATCAGTAACATTCATTTCTATATCCGGTGATTCGTATGAAAAAGATTGAGATGCTTCATATCCACTTCCACTAATGTAATATCCACCATGTCTTAATGTTCCATCATCATGACTCCAGCTTACTGCACTTGAACCTGGATAATAATTTCTATTTTCCCAGCTAACTCCATTTGTTACTTTTGGATTATCATTAAGCTTTCCAGCTCCCTCATCCCATGATTGAGATAATGGAAAAGCCGATAATTTATATTCAGTAGATAAATCTTGAGTTCCATTTGTTTCATACAATCTTAAATAAAATTTAGGATTTACAATGTTTCCATTTACAATTGATTGTGACACATTTGTAAACTCTGTTCCAGCAAAGGAAATAAGAATCCTTGTTGGAAAATCAAATTCTTTATTCCAAAAATCTTTTTTTAGATCAAGAATTTCATCTTGTCCAAAGTTTTGATCTGTAAAAGATGCTCCATCAATATGATTAGATCCAGATGAAATTGTCGCATCTTTTGTACTATATATAAAATAATGCATTAGTTAACTCTCCCTTTTATATTAAGATTGGGATTCTTTAATTCAAACACTGCAGGAGTTTTTGATGGTAAAATTATTCCATCTCTATAAGCAGCCTGAAAATCAAATTTATATCCATATCCTAGTTGACCCTCAACGCCATCATTTACCCAGCCACCCTCGCTCTCTTCACCAGCTGTCATACTCCATTTTGTATACCATAATGGTGGAACAAATGCCCCAATACCAGTTCCACTTTCTTGCCAATTATTGTCTTGAGTAATACACACATAATTGAGAGCTCTTACTCCTTCTATTCCCATCAATTCATATTCAAGTTGACTAACGTAAATTGGTTGTCTAAATTGCATATTATCAATTTTAAAATAATCAATAATTTTTTGAATACATTTTAATTTAATAGTCTGTTTGTTTGCATTTTTATGAGCAAAAACATCAAATAGAACACCAAAATTAATAATAAAGCCCTGTCTTAAATTAACATCATCAGTTATTAATCTAAACTGATTTAAATAATTTTTTATATTAATTCCAGTTGGATCTGCTGGTGTTGTAACTAGATTCTTGACATTGTTATATGAAAGTGTATAAATGTCAATTGTTCCCACTTCTGATCCTACATATCCCTCTTGATCAGCTATTGGTTTAGATCTATTAACATGTATTTTTGAAACGCTTCCAAACTTAGCTGGCAAATTCATAACTCTAGCCTCATAATCTTGTTTAGTTACACAACGATTTTGTGTTTTAAAAAAAGCATGTGCACGATATCTAGTCTCATCAATTGTCTCTTTTTCAGATCCTCCTGTAGCTGGCTGTTGATTTGTTACAGCTATATTATCTGAATTTGTATCTATATAATTATGAGTTGTCAAATCTCCAGTTGCTACGTTTGCTGATAATCCACCTCCAACTCTATATGTTACAGAAAGAGTTGTATGTGCTGGTGTTTCGCCCAACGTTGCATAATCATCTCCCAACGTTGGATCAATTGATGTTGTTAAATCTTCCATTACTCCTGGAATTGTTATACCAACCTGTTCAACTTGTTGGAAAAGAGATTCTAAAGTTTGACCACTTCTTAAAATTCCATTTCCAAATATAATAGAAGTCGTATTATCATCGTTTGTTTCAACAATAAAACGTTTCTTTGTTCTAATAAATTCCAAAGTATAAGGAACTGGTAAATCTAATGTTTCAGTAGTTGGAGTTTCAATTGTCGCATATGCACTTGTTCTTTCATTTCTAGTATAATGTGTCTCAACAGGAACTGCATCTTGTGCTAAATAATCCACTTCATACCAAGTATTACCATTTAAATCTTTAATATTAATAATCTCAATAACATCTGTATCAGCTAATGTTAATTCTAAAAACTTTGTTGGTATACCAACTGTAAAATCTCTTGTTTTTGTTTTACCAGAAACAGCCCTTACTTTTCTTGTTACTGTCCACTCGTTAGTGAGTCCTTGATCATTATACCCTGTTTGACTAATTGTGGGATCAGCAGACCCGCTTGATGTAAAATCAATAATGTCTAGAGTTTCAAAAATAATTTCTGAATCTGACGTAGATGTAACTTGTGTTCCTTTCCCAACTGTAACTAATTCAGTATAATCTGGACTATTACCATCACCAGTATCAGAAATTTTTTGTTCAAATGTTAAATTAACAAAAGCTGGTATAATTGGCTTAACTTTATATCCTAACGTTTTAGCAATATTATTGACGTTTCTTCTCTCTTCAGCCAATGGTAAGAGCATTTCCCTATATTGTTGATCAATATAAAATGATAACACATCGCCAACATAAGCAGCCATTTCTATTAGCATCATTCCTGGAGATGTCTCATTAAAATCTCTATATGTACTTGGAAAATATACTTTAGCATACTCAACGAGATTGTTTTTAAGACTTGTGAAATCTTTATTAATATAATTTACATTTGTTTCTCTAAAATCTTTACTTGTATATGACGGCATATTTATTCTCCTTCTATTACCATTTGAATGCTTTCAGTAGTATTTGGATCTTGTACAATGTTAAATAAGATAAAAATTGATAATTTATTTTTTCCAATTGGATCTGTCTCGCTCATATCAATATCTAGCTTCTTAATCTTAACAAATGGTAACCAATAATTGAATGTATCAAGAATTTCATTCTGAACGGTGATTCTTTTTTCATCAGTAAATTGTTCAAAAAGATGTTTTCTTAAATTTATACCGAGATTTGGTTGCATTATTCTTTCACCTCTCTCAGTCATTAATAGAAATCTTATATTACTTTTAACAGCCTCAATTGTTGTACTGTTAGAAGTAAACCAACCTTCTGCTCCATCTGATTTGCGAAATGGATAATCAATGCCAATAAAAACATTGTTATCTCTATCAACAATATAAGGTTTGCGTGTTATGTCTTTAATAGCCATTATCGTCTTATGTTGGCTGCTTTTTCATCAACTCGCTTCATCAAAGCTCTATAATCTTTTGTTTCAATATTTGTATTATCATTTTGATTAGATTGATTGTCTGTTCTAGCCGCAATAGTTTCTACATCTTCAGATGTGTATTTACCAAGTGTTCGCCACTCTCCAGATTGAGCTGTCTCATTTAACAAACTATTTAATGTTGCATCTTTAACATATTTCATTTTGTTCTTAAGCAGCGATTTAGATTTGTTACGAACTACTGGAACACTTTTATTTTCTTGCTTCAATTTCATTTTCTTTATTTCGCTTCGAAGTACTAATTTAACTTCTTCTCTTACAATTTCTCTAATTAATAATTTTAATTCTGATTTTTTCATTTAAAATCTCCTTATGTTTCAGCAATTTGATATAATATGTCTTCAAATTCCCATATCAAATTATCAAAATCTTCTCCACTTGGTCCTCCAAGTTCTATTGAAACTCCCTCTAGATCCTCAAGAGACATTTCATTTGCACTATACATATCAAACAACATTATTGTGCCTTCATATTCAAATTCTTCATCTTTGAGTAAAGCATAATTTATAATGATTTCGCTTGTGTCTCCATCATAATCGGGGATATCACATTCACCAGTTTCGCAATTAGACGCCAAGTCTGCAGCTTCCTCAGAACTTAATTGTGCCTCAGTATCTTTTCTCCAAATTGACAGTTGAGAATTGCTAAAGAGCTGAACATGAGGCCAATCTTTGAATTTTATCCAGTTACCACCCCAGAGTTTTGGATCTACTTTCATCCTTTCTCCAAACACAAGTTTAGCAACTCTACCAAGAGCTTCCCAAAACGCGTCATTTCCATCAGGAACTCCACCACCCGTAAGGTGAAAATCGCCTTCATTTCTCTTCATGCGCACATCTATAATATCAGCAGCTTGAGCAGCAGGTTTGCCATCTTTCAAAGTATTGTGAAAGCTAAAATCAATTGTTGACCAGGGGGGTTTCATCGACTTTAAAACTGCCTGCTCTTCTATTGTTCTGTATCCATAGTTCAGTTCTGGCTGCCATCCCCCATATTTCCGTTCTTTTAGTTTAGATATTATTCTCTCAACTATTGGCTGGAGGCGCGGATGCAAACTATCCATTTTCTCTGCTTGCGTTGCCTTCCAAGAATTTCCCTCTAAACCGATAGAACCTGGAAAATAAACATCTTTCATTTCTGGTGGCAGACCCATTAGTTTGTACTTCCTTTCTCTTCTATCTTCTTATCCAGAAGTTTCTTTAGAAATTTTAAATTTACATCCTTCTTTATTGGTCTTTTAAATCCACCTACCATATCTTTCCATACACTACCATTAGAACCTTTCCCACCCATTCTGAGAAATGGATTATATAATCCCCTGCTTGAAAGACGTGTGTCGTTAATCGTTAATTTTTCAAAGTTATCTTTATTAGGCATCGGCATCCGTTGGTTAATATTAATCTTCTTCAAGTTCATCTGCTATTTGCTTAAAATTTGTTCTGTTTGTTCTTATATTATTAAGATAAATTGCAGCTGCAAAAGTAACAGCAACTTTTGGATTTTCAACTAATAAAAAATATAAATCTTTATCAGTCATGTTGTTTAAATCAGTAGCTGATTTACCAACATAGTTTATAACATCGTCATTCCAAAATGTTGACCGCGGTGTTCTCCACTTATACTTGACTTTTTTATTTATTGATCCTGTTACTTCTTGTCTCCAACTAATAATATCTCTTGCAGATCTATATTCAACTTGCCACCAACTTGCTGCTGGAGATGCTTTCTTTTCAATGGATACATTAGCTTCATTCTCTTTAAGTTCTTTTTTATGAGAAGGTTCTTCTGGATCAATAAGATTATCCATTCTTGTTGGCTCGGCTTCTTTAAATTCTGGAAGTGGTCCATCGCCGCCCCCTTTTTTGAGTTGTTGCCGTATCCATCTTCCACCTTTAGATTCATGATATGCAGTAGCTCTTAATAAGTATGAAAAATCTGCTGGAGTGATCTTAGCGTTTTTAATTTCGTCACCAAACAGTTCGGCGTCCATAAAACCTTTGACATTTTCATCAATACTTTTTGCGTTTGGATAGTCCGTGTAATCATTTTGAGAATCTTTAATTACGAGACGTACATTGTCTCTAAACGTTTTCTTGTAGTCTGGCCTGTTTTGCGTTTGATACAATATTCCCCACCAATTTGAATATTTCATAACACCTGTTTCTGGAACTGGAGTTGAAAGATGTTTTTTTATAACTTCTTTGACTTCTTTTATATCTTCTTTTAAACCAGCTACTCCCTTTTCAATAGTTGATGGTAAGACTTTTATTTTTTCAATTATTTTTTGTGCTTCTTCTCTCAATAAATTTGAGAGAACAGCAACAGAAGACGCAACTGGACCAGTTGGTCCAACTGATGGAACAACAGAAATACCTTTTTGTACTGTTGTTATTACTTTAAGAACTTCCTGTCCAGTGCTTATAGCACTTTCTATGTCTTTGACTGTCTTCATCGTCTCTTCTGATGCTTCAATAAGTTCCAACATAGGTTCAAGTTCCGAAGTTATATCTTCACCCTGATCCAGTTTAGACTTAAGATCATATACTTGCTTTTTTAATAACCCTCCTACATCAGTCATCCCAGTAATTTTTTCTATAGTATCTTTTATTATTTTACCACCACCAGTCACTTGGTTCTGAGCCGTAATTGGATTTTCTGCCATCGCTCGAAGATCAGCGGCTGCTTTGGCATCAGCATCTAAAGCAGCAGTATCTACAGGCAGCTCACCACCAAAAGCTCCTGCGCCATCATCATCATCTTCAACTTCTTCAGGTTCGCTTATAGGATTTGGTGGAAAAGTAAAAGTTTCAGCATTTTCCCAGAATTCCTCTCCATCGACGCTATACATTATGTCCCAATAATACACAGAATCGGCTTCTAAATTTGTCAATCTTGGACCACCAAATGGCCATTGTTTGTCTATAAACTGCTGTGGTGTTAATTGGATACTAGAAACCCATTCATTAGCTTCGCTTGGCTCTATGCCTTTAGAAAGAGCAATTGTAAATGACTCAACATCAGTATCAACACTTTGATCAAATTCCCAATCCCAGGGTATTGTATTATATATATTATCAACATAAATACTGGTATCATAATCTCCTTTTGGTGATATTAAATCTGCCATATTAATTCTCTAGTTTTCATTTTTTTTATTGTGTAAAATTTCTTTCACTTAAGATTGTTGGTAACATTTTATCTCTTAGTTCTACTAATTGAGTAATGGTTTCTTCTGCTGCATTTTTTTCTAATGAATCAGGATCTGGAGGGGCTGCAACTATTCGTGCCAGTGAAATAATCTGACTAATCAAACTTTCTAATGTAGTTTGCAAAAGATTTCCTTTTACCATTTGCTGTCCAGCACTTTTACCCAAATAAATATATCCTGCTCCTATTATAATATCATGCTTTGCTGTAAGCCTTAGAAAATCACATTTACTAATTATATCATCTTCATCTTTCTGTCCAATATAAATAAAAGGAGACTCAATTGCAACAGCTTTATTCGTTGAAATATCAAGAGTATGACATTTAGATTTTGTTTCAATTTTAGTATCAGTCTTACTACCCAAATAAATATTTGAAGACTCAACAACTAATTCTCTATTAGACGAAATAGTTACTGCTCTACCTGCTCCAATGTGTAAATGTTTAAAGGCTGAAAAAAACATGCTATCCTTTTTTGCATTTAAAATAATTCTATCCGATGTTTGAAATATTTGATTTTTGTCATAACCATAAAGAATATCAGAATCAACCGATATATTATTATTAACAAGAGAAATTAATTTTTCTGAAGCTCTTCTTTCTTTAGCACCCTTCTGTGCTTCTGAATCAGCTAACACAAAAGAAGGAATTTTTTCTTCAATATATTTTTTCTCATATCCACCAGGAAATGTCTGGTCGAGAGTTCCCTTACTTAAAATACCTATTAGTGTTCCATCACCAAGACTTTCAGAAGGATTGTCAGAGTCTCTACTATTTGAAATTATAATATTTGGATTATTACTTCTACTTCCCACTCTAATACTGTTCCCATGTCTCCCTTCTAATAACATGTCACCATGAATATCATTATTTATTTCTGGTCCATTAGTATTTTTAACATCATCTAAATCATTGTTAAACTCTTTCTGCATTCTTTGAGAATTAGAAGAAACTTTAAAAAATTTACTTAATCCCAATCTCTCTCTTGTTGTTGGATTTCTTTTGTCAAACCAAGGAACTTTATATTTATCAAAATTAAAAAGCTTGTCTTTATTCCAATTTGGTTTGTTTTCTGTATTTAAAGGACCAAAATAATAATTTATTTTACCAATGCTGCAAAGTAAAACTTGATCACCCTTAACGGGTACATCAACAAGTCCTCTTAATAATGGCTTATATCTACGAGAAGATTCTGGATGAATATCAACGTCGTTACTAATGTGAGGTTTTGCATTAATACTATTTATATCTTTGGAAGTGAATTTTTCGCCGGGCAGTTCAGATTTTTCACTTGTTATTACACGAGTAACAAGTCCAGGCACCCATTGAATATAAATTAATTGAGGTTCAGCATTTTGAAATGGTCCAGATCTACTATGTTCACTCGGATCTATTTCTGCATAAGTTGAACTCATTATTCAAATCTCCAAAATTTTATTATTTTTTTCTTTAATAATATTTATTTCATCACTCTTTTTTTGCACTTCATTAGCTGTTTCTTGCAATACTTGAAGCAACTCTTCTTTTTCATGCTCAGAGAGTGTTAATAAATCGTCATCTCTACCATCAGCTGATTTAACAATTATTCTTTGTAATACGCTTGCTAGTTTAATAAGATGTTCGTCATTTTTAACAGATACATCCATCAGCTCTTTAATTATTGGTGCAACAATTACAGCCTCGTCAATGTTACTAATAAAATTATGAATCTCTTTTATAAGCACTTCAATTTGATTCTTTTTATTTTTAGCATTACGATATATGTCTTTTGTTAAATCTTTAAATGTTTTTCCATCAAAGATATCATAATCTTGTTCTGTCATAATTTTTCTTCATTTTTTTTATTATTTTTATAAACCGAAATGGTTGGTTCCTCAACGCAATCTACTCATCTATAAATATCAAACTTATAAAATTGCTATAAAAAATAAAAGCACTGCAAAGCAGTGCTTTCAATAAATAAACTATTTTAATATTTATAACTATTATTTTACATTCAAACTACCATTTTTATCATATTCTTTAACTAAACGCTTATATCGTTTTTTCATCTCATTGATTACTTTTGTTATCCTTATTGTTTTGAGGCCTGTCATTTCACGTAAAAGAAGATATAAATTCTTTTTATTAAAATTTTCAATTTTTTCTCTTTCACTCAATAACTCAACAATTGCATAGGCCACTAATATATCATCTTTTTTCTTAAAAATCTTTTCAATGTTTTTGTGAAAATATAATATAATTTCACTCATAAGACCACTAAGTCTTTCATCGTTTTCACTTTCATAATATTTTTTTATTGATATTTTAAAATTATCTGAAACATCAAAATTATTATGTGTTTTAAACCTTTTATAATTTTTATTATTGTGCAGAATTAAATAATTCTTTGCCACAACTGAAAAATAACTAAATGCTTTGAATCCTTTAGTTTGATCATATTTGTGCATATTCAAAACTAAAAAAGAAATTACTTCTTGTTTAAAATCATCAAATGTTGTTTCAAAATAATAAAATCTAAATGTATTAATTATACTTTCAACTAACTTATCAAATGGATAAGCAATTTTTTCACTATATATTTTATTTCTTATTATTGGATCTGATTCATTATTATATGCTACAATTGCATCTTCAGCTTCTTTATCAAAATACATTCTTTTATTTTTCATCAGTCTTCTGTTCCTCCACAAACATTTCATTTAACATTGTTTGAATATCTTTTAATTGCTCAAAAAAGAATCCAGTTTCATCATCAGATTCATAATGACCAGAAGCATCTACCATCTTCATTTTATCTGATGCATAACTAACAATTTCATAAAATCTATTTATAAAACTTTCATATGTATTTATTCGTCGCAAAGCAACAAGCAGAAGATAGCCTTCAAATATTAAAATTGCAAGAAAAATAAAATAAGATATAATTATAAAAAGTGTCATAGTTATTCCTCCGAAAATAATTCATCAAATTTCTTTTTTAAATTTTTAATATCTTGTTTTTTGTTATTGTCACTGTTATTAAAAACCTTTTTTATTTTTTTATTCATTGCTTCATTTTCTTTTTTATCATTATAAATCTCTGCTTCACGTTCGATTCTTGAAGCCATCAAATCTGCTTGATGAACAATATATGGTAAGTTAACTTTAAGCTGTTTTTCTGGTACAAAAGATTTGAAATAATGTATGTTTGATTCGTCAAAAGGACCATCAGCCAATTTTATTCCCAAAAACTCATTTATTGATATTTTAATTTCAAAATAATTTAATAACCAAAAGCTTCTATCAGGCACTGTCATATATTGAATCTCTGGATTCATATTATAAAGTTTGCCTTGATTCTTTCTATGCCATTCAGAGGGATTTGGTATATAATGCTCTCTTTCATGATCTCCAACTTTTCCAAGATCATGATGCATAGCAGCAAAAATTAATTCTTCTTCTGTATAATTGTCAGTACTTGCTCCGCTCTGTTTCCATAATCTATGTAGTTCTTGAGAAAAATTTATGACGTTCAAAACGTGAGCAACATAACCACCTGGAAAACAATTGTGAAAATAATTTCTACTAGATGCAGGTGCAACAATCATTCTAGATTCTAAATCGCGATACATTTTTAAGATCTTTTGTCTACGATCTTCTTCAGTAAATGTATTTTTTATTATTTGAATTAATTTTTCCCAATTATCTTGTATCTTTTCAGAATGCAGACTCATATATCCTCCAATTGAAAATTGTTATTTTTATATAGAACCTTGTTTTCTATATTGTTTATTGGTTTCTTTTACTTTGCTTTTCCAACAGCATCGCGAACTCCGTACAAACCAAATGCTGCAAGTAGTGTCCAAACAACTTCTGGAACTGCTTCAATAAGCCCTACTGCTTGCAATACACCAACAGCGCCAGCGACAATTGATGTCCACACTGTCTTTGATTTCCACCAAGCTTTTTCTTTCAATATTGTCATATTGTATTCTCCATTTAAATTAAAACTCATCATAAGATATTTCATAGTCTTCTTCAAAAGTCTCAATAGCAATTAGTGCTTCTTCAACTAAATTAAAGTTCTTTTCTTCAATTGCCATTTCCAATAAATCCACAATTGAATATATTTTGTCTTTTGAAACGTGTATGTTATCGATCATGATTCTCCAAAGTTATCAACGGTTATTAAACCATTATATTTTTTAAGTTCTTTTTCCATCTCTTTGAGCTGCTCAATTGTTTCATATAACTGATCTGCTGCCATTCCAAATTCAGCATCTGAATCTGAAATATTGTTATTTAGAAATTTTACAATCTCTTCCATTTTACTCATTAATCTTAATAAAGTTTTTCTATTATCAACAACTAATGATTCTAAATAACTTATTCTTTCTTCTAATATTTTGACAGTTCTTTTTCGCATCGCACCATTTATAAATAGTTAAAATATATAAAAAAATACTTTTTGTTAAGATAGCCTTTTCTTTAATAATTTTTTCTTTCTTTTTCTATCAACTTTTCTTGCCCGTTTTCTCTCGTTATTAAGTACAATTAAATCCTTATTGATAAATTCTTTCTTTTTGATACTTTTCTTTTTTTTAATCTTTGTTGGTTCTAAAGTTCCTTTTAACTCTGGAACTTCTTTGCCTTTATGAAAAACTCTCCCCTCTTTATCAACATACTCTTTCATTAAGTGCCAACCTCTTGGCCCTTTAGATATTCTTTTATTAACAACTCTTTTAGATTCTTTAGATTCTATAGAAGTTATTAAAAACAGAACGCATCTACTACAAGTAACACTTTCTGCTTCATTAGATACACCCTGTACATAAGACCCACATATTTCACATTGCATATAATGCATTCCATCTTCTACAAATGAAATTCTGTCTTTATTTTTTTTAGCCATCTTTGATATCCTCAAATTCTGCTTCAATCATTTTTTTACAAAGATATATTTCTTTGCCTCTCCGCAAAACGGTATCAGCTCCATACTTTTTTTTCAATTCTTCAAAACCAATTTTAGTGTCTGCTAATACCGCTCCACAGATAACATACTTTATATTATCAATTTCAACAAATTTCAATTATGAAATTTTGATTGTATGTTTTTTCGGCTTTTCTGGTTCAAGTTTAGGAATGCTGATTGAAAGAATTCCATCTTTAAAGCTTGCTTTGATATTGTTTCCATCAAGCAATTCACCCAATTCAAACGAGCGCTTAAAGGATGAGTGTTTTAATTCTCTTCTAAGAACTTTAGCACTTTCATCTTCAAAAGTACTATGCTTATCACCAGCAACAGTTAAAACTCCCTCTTCGACATCAACTGTAAGTTGTTTCTTGTCTAAACCAGGGATCTCGGCAACAATACCAATTTTGTCATCGTATTCATATACGTTTACTTTTGGATATGCTGAACCTTGATATGGTTTGACGCCAATTGCTTTAACCATTTCTGGAAATTGTTTTTCAACCATCTGGTCAAAAACACGGTCAAAGGGGGTTAAGAATTCATCCCTGTCAAAAAATGGGATGCTTGTATGAAGAGTAACATGTTCGTGTGTCATTTTATTTCTCCTATTTGGTTTACTATTTAGTCAAACTCTATTTATCAATTTCTTTTAAGAACATCGATAAATACTTATTTTGAATCTGTTCTCTTCTGAGCAACAAATTCCTTTCGATAATAAATATAAGTTTTCATTTAAAAAATATATATTTTTTTTGTTCATTTTATTATTAAATGTGGTTGTGCTTCAATTGTTCCAGCAGGAGTAATTTTCACAAACTTAGCCAATGTTTGAAATTCAATTAAATCTTTTGCCCCAACATAAGACATAGAACTCTTAAGCCCATCAATAATATCTACAATAATTCTTTTAATTTTCCCTTTATATAATATAAGCTGTGATTCGCCCTCAACATTTTTATTTTCATCTCTCTCTAGTTTAGATTCAAGAGACGCTGAACCTCTATATTTTTTATATAGCTGCTCATTAGGCCATTGTCCTACTTTTGAAATCTCTCCAGGAGTTTCTTTTGTACCTGATAAAAGGGAACCAAGCATAACCGCATCAGCGCCACAACCAAGTCCTTTGCAGACATCACCAATGTTACGAATGCCACCATCAGCAATGACAGGGACACTATAAATATCAGAAACGGAAATAGCATCCAAAAGAGCAGTAACCGAGGGAACCCCAACGCCCGTTCTAATTCTTGTTGTACATAACGATCCATTTCCTGCTCCAACTCTAAGGCAATCCGCTCCCCACTCACATAAATCCCTTGCTGCTTCTTCTGTTGCAATTGATCCCACGATAATCTCAAAGCTTCCTTTAATTTCATTTTTTAATCTCCTTAATGCTTCTTTCACTAGAATGTGATGACCATGAGCTACATCAATTAATAATATATCACATCCAGCTTTTACTAATTCTTGTGCTCGCTCGATAAATGAATTAGTTATACCAATAGCTGCACCAGCAATTAAATCCTGCTGTTTAATTTGTTTAATAGTTGTAGCTTGTCTTTCTATAGACATAAATCTATGAACGATACCTAATCCACCTAATTTACCAAGAGCTACTGCCATTTGTAATTCTGTTATTGTATCCATTGGCGATGATACAATTGGAATGTCTAGTTTTACATTTGCTGTTATTTTTGTTTTTACATCACAATCAGCTCTATGTAAAATTTCACTGAAACTAGGCTTTATTTGTATATCATCAAAAGTTATTGCTTGTTTCATTTTTTATGGTATTGGTTGTTCTGATTCATTTGAAATAATTGCACCACTTAAAACTAAATGATCATGAAATATTTCAATAACACCATATATCATTTCTTTCATTATTCTTTGACCCTTTTTTACTTTTTTAGCTTTCTCCATTTCTTTAGATTTCATTGACATAAAATCAAATATTTCTCTTTTTACTTGCTCCATTGGTACTGTACTTTGCATTGCCATTTTTTATTTCTCCATTTATAATTTTAAATTACAGCTCATCGCCATAAATTTCAAGAAAATCTTCAACTTGATTTTTCTTTTTTTCAATATAAATAAAGCCAGAAAACTCATCATATATAAATTCATTTGATTTATATTTTTTATTAAACCATTTTAAAGCTTCATTTAAATTAGAAAATACTTTTTTTGTTTCATTACATAAAATCCAAGCATCATTTTCGTATGTTCTTAAAACTATAATTCTCATTTACTCTCCTTTAATTGTAATAATCTAGCTGCTAAATAAACGCATGCATCTAAAAGCTCTTCAAGAGTTTCTGTTTCCCAATCTCTACCATCGTGTATATTTAATTCTGCTTCATATTTTTCTGCTCCAACCTTTAATCTTGAATCAATTAGCTCTACAATTTTCTCATTCATTTATACCCCCTTATGTCTCTTCTTTCCACCTTGTCCTCTATATTTTTTTATATAGTGTTTTTTTGAACCTTTCTGTCCACATTTTGTTCCTTTACCAGCGCCTTGTCTAGTTTTCTTTCTACGTTTAGGGCGTCTAGCCCACGGATTCTCGCTGCGAAAAAAACTTTTCACCATTTCTTATTATACTCTTCTTAAGTCCTCTTTAAAGCGCAGTCTAAATGAAGTTTTAAATTAACAAGATATTCATAATCATAATCATATGTAGACTTTCCACAAACTCCACAAATACAATATTCTTTATTTTCTTTTTCTATATCTTCTTTTTCTTTATCACTATATTCTTTATTCATTTCTTTATAACTCTTTTATCATAACCCATCAATCTTAAATCTGATTCTTCTCTGTTAAAATTAATGGTTTATTATTTGTAATCATAATTGTATGTTCGTGCTGAGCAACGAATCCCCCTCTGTCGCCAACTAAAGTCCAACCATCATTTAATTGTATAACATTATCAGATTTATTTGATATAAAGATTTCTATAGCCACAATAGAATTTTTCTTAAATTTTTCTTTGTCAAGTGGATTTCTATAATTTAATATATTTCTTGGCTCTTCATGAAGACTTCTACCAACACCATGACCTGCTAAATTCTTAATTACTTTGAATCCCTTTTTTTCAGCTTCTTTCTCTATTATGAATCCTATATCAGAAATCTTTATACCACCCTTTATATTATTAATAGCTTTTAAAAGAATATCTTTTGAAGCATTAACAAGTGGTAGATAATTATTTATATCTCTTCCCAAAACAAAGGACTTACCATTGTCAGACCAAAACTCATTAAGCTCAGCTGAAACATCGATGTTAACTAAGTCTCCCTCTTTAAGAATTTTAGTAGTTTTTGGAATACCATGAGCTACTTCACTATTAACACTAATACATGTACAACCTGGAAAACCATAAGCTTTAAACGGAGCAGAATTAGCACCATAACTTTTTAAAATTTCAGCACCATAATTGTCTAGATCTTTAGTACTCATTCCAATAGCGGTGTAGTCATGCATCTTCTTTAAAGTAATTCCTACTACCTCACTAACGGCTTTCATACCTTCTAATTCATATTTTTCTGTTATTGACATTTTAATTATTTAGTGGGCGGGTGAGGTTTGATCCTCACGACCCATTGTCTCCCGCCCTAGCGCTACCTTCCTTTATTTAGAAAGTATAACTTACTCGTACCAACACATCACCATCTGCTGACAACTCTGTTCTAACATAAGAATTGCCGTAATGATAACCAACTCCATAAAGAATATTGGT
>Ga0209128_1000276_pt1 | contig 38135 bp, 34 predicted proteins | sample ETNvirnome_6_100_FD_184072 | JGI IMG/M metagenome (GOLD analysis project Ga0209128, IMG submission 184072) | Marine viral communities from the Pacific Ocean - ETNP_6_100 (SPAdes) (version 2) | ecosystem: Environmental > Aquatic > Marine > Oceanic | place: Pacific Ocean | collected 2013-06-19
TTCTGGCTCTTTGTCGAGAAACGCTGCAATCCAGCACTCAGGGTAATAATTTAGTAACCAAGCACACTGAAAAGATAGAATACTATAGGCAACAGCATGAGACTTATTAAACCCATATCCGCTAAAGTATTCGAAGTTTCTCCATAGTGCATCGGCTGCTTCTCTATCGATTGACTTATCAGCACAGCCTTCAATAAATCTCTGTCTGATATCTTCTTTCTCTTCCACACCTTTGTCTGTTCCTTTCTTCGTTAAGAGCTTTCGTAGTTTGTTGCCCTCCTCCAGAGATACGTTTCTTCCCAGCTTGTGAGCCAAGAGCGCGATCTGTTCCTGGAAGATTAGAAAGCCCGCTGTTTCTTTCGTAACTTCCTCAATGATGTCATTGAGATAGCTTACATTCTTTGAATCATTTTTAGCTTTGACATAAGACTTATCAACTCCGGCACTTAAAGGGCCCGGTCTGTAAATAGATGTAATTGCTGAAATGTCAATAATGTCTTTTGGTTTGGCTCTGCGAGCTAGCCTCTGCGCTCCAGTATTTGTGAACTGAAAGACCCCTACAAACTTGCCCTTTTGAAAGATGTTCTTGTAAACTTTGCTGTCATTAAGATCGATCTTATCTGGGTGTAGATATTTATCATAGTAGTTTTTGACGTCTTTAAACGTTGGGTTCTCGACTCCGTGATGGCGCTTGAGTACATGCCCAACTGCAGATTGGATCATTGCCAAGGTTGACAGACCCAAGAGGTCAAACTTGATGAAACCTAGCGGTTCAAGGTGCCTAACGTTCATGCCTTCAGACCACGGGGTCTGAACCACACCACCTGAGCAAATCAAGGGCATGTACTTGTCTAAGTTCTCGCCAATAACAACGCCGCCTGCATGCCGACTGGTCGAGCGGACCTGGCCAACAAGTGCTTCGATGTGTGTTTTGACGTGTGGGTACTTTGTCAAAAACCGGTTGAGTGATTCTGAATATTCCATCACCTCTTCGAAAGTTGGCGCATATACACCAGCACGAATGCCGTGCTTGGCTTTCGCCTTTGGTGTGGCTTCCTTAACCATGCGGCTTGTAACCGGGTTGACTTCTTTAAAGTCGATCTTGTAAAACTTGCTAACGTCTTTGATCACAGAGCGAAGTTGCAGCGTGTTGAAGTTGGAAATAGGAACAACTGTAGTCTTCCCCCACTTCTCGGCTAGGATCTCCTTGAGGCCGAACGCGTCGCTAACATCATAGTCAATGTCTGGGTAATCCTTTGCGTCTGAGCGCAAGAATCTGCTGAACAGTAGCCCATATTTGATGGGGTCGACCTGCGTGATTCCCAGCACATATGAAACTAAAGATCCCGCAGCTGATCCGCGACCCGGGCCGGCCAACATATGTTCATTTGCCATATCTGATACGGCTTTCATGGTAAGAAAGTATTTACTGAAGCCTCTATCGTTGATGACGGTAAGTTCATGTTTAAGCCTATCAACGTATTCTTGATTTTCGGTCAAGCCTAACTTTCTTAAGCCGGCGATAGACTCTTTGATTAAAGCTTGCTCACCTGTCACCCCCTCGGGTACAACAAATCCAGGCAGACGAACTGTGTCATCTGGCATAAAGTCCTCGACAAGCTCGTGGGCAATCCAGTGTGTTTTGACCAGAGAGTCGTACACAATATCGTCGTCGTAAGAGACCCCGCACTCCTTAGAATAGGTTTGATAAGACTGCCACATCTGATCACCGTTTTTGGGATAAAGCTCCATACCCATTTCCTCAATGCCATCAGGCAATTCAGACTTAAGGTAGTCTGGGGCTGTCTTTGCGTTTAGCCAAGCAAGACGTTTGTAAAGCTCCCTGTCTTTCCAGGCGTCAGGATCCGGGTAGTGACTGTCGGCGGTAGAGATTAGTTCAATCCCAAACTCCTCGTGCATCTGGATCACGTATTCATTCAGTCTGTGCTGTTCTGGTACATTGTTCCACTGAAGTTCTCCGAACCAACGATCACCCAAGACACGAATCATTTCCTTGGTTGTTTTCCGCATGGCGTTTAAGATCGCTTCTTCGTCTTCCCCGATCTTTCTCGGCTTCGTGTCCCCCTTCTCATTGACATAATCTTCATAAATGCAATTATCCCAGTAGTCTCCAGCATATACGCCGCCGAGACACGCAGAAGAGGCGATGATACCTTCGCCATATTTTTCGAGCATGTCATAATCTAGTCGCGGATAGCGATAGAAGTTGTCACCTTGGTGTGAGTCAGATACAAGCTTATAGATATTGCTTAAGCCTGTTTGATTAAGTGCAACCAAAACAATATGACGTCGGGCATTAATCTTGTTTTTTGATCTGCGCTTTGAATCGCCTTCGTCTTCAGACGAAACCTTGTCTGTCTTTGACGCCATCTTCTTTGCGGCCTTCTTGTCTTCGCGAACACGATCGTATTCTTCTCTCCACTCTTTGATGGACGGTACAAAATACGCCTCGACGCCAAAGATCGGCTTAAACTGTTTGCCAGAAGCCTTCATCTTTTTGGCGTGAAGCACTTGATAGGACAAGCCGTTCATGTTGCCATGGTCTGTCAGTGCTAGAGCTTGCATGCCGTTCTTATATGCAAAGTCCATATGTTCTTGCGGGTAACCAAATCCGTCAAAAGCGGATCCAGCGACGCTGTGAGCATGTAAGCCCACAAAAGGAATCTTGGGTTGTGCCCGTTCCATGTGTTCTCCTTGATTATTACTATATGAATGTAGTAATGATAATGTTAAAGTAAACTACAGAGTATCATGATTTTTTTTAATCAGAAACTGAATAGTCATCTCTAAATTTAAGAACTTAGGTATCGGAATAAAAGGAAAAACCGCATGCGTGCTAAAAACACAGGTGGCAACCGCCATTCTTAAAGCGATCGACGCCGCAAAGAAAAGATGAGAAAAGAAGCCTGAGTGGCCGTTCTCCTTTGGGTGCTTGGTAAATATATTATTCATGGTCCACTCCTATTTCGTTCCACTCTGAATATTTCAAAAGTTTAGGTTTTCTGATCTCGGGATTGTTTGAGATAAATTCACAATAACTAGACCAGCAGTCGATTGTTGCATATTTTTCAATTTCAATCATAGTGTAATTAGAGAGATCTAAACTATTAAAGACTTTTTTTAAATCATAATCACGGTAAGAGTAGCGCTCTTCTGTAGACAATTTTTCTTTTTTTTCGCCATTTTGAGTCCAAAGACCAGACGAAGTCGTGACCGATTCTCTAACAAGCTGGTCAATCTGTTCCGATGTTAAAGTAAACGATAAGTATTTGTTGTCTTTAACACTCTGGCCCTTGTGCACAACAGCAATTTGATTTTCTAATAAAGTTTTTCTATGGTCCCTCATAACCCATGGATCACAGTAGCCGTACGGCCAAGCTACAAAGAACTTGTCGGGCTTTAAGTGCGCGCTCAAAGAACCTAGAACGCTGCTAGCAGTTCGTGCTCCGAATATAGCTGACCATGCTAAGTTATCTCGCTTGTTGATATCTTTTATCGCTAAGGGGACATAATAAATACGAATTGGTTTTTTGACAGCGTTCTTATCAAACTCATAGTAGCGATAATTATAAACAGGATCCTGAATCTTCTCTCCGATCTGATACCTGATTAAAGGTGAAACGGAGTCACTACAGACAATCCATACACTGTCGCAACCAGCGTACGCACATTCTGCGACTGCCCTTTCGACCGCAAGATAGTTTGGCCCAATTGGCATTAGGCTTTCATGCCATGGCATATTGAAATCAGTTTTTAAACCAGACACAGGAATTATCCCTGCTATGTGTTTTTTTAAAGACATGTATAAATTGGATATATATCCCGTTTCCAGGAGACCATGGAAACATCTTTCCCGAGGCGCCTCTTTAGCAGATCTGTTACTTTGAACCTGGCCATCGTATCGCTATAATCAAAGTTTTTTAACTGATCTTCGGTTAAAAACGACTCACACAATAGATCCAAGTACTTTTGGTCACCGTCGATGCGCAGCGTCTTAAAAAGCTTGATTTTGTTAACAAATTTATCTTCAGTTGTCAACTCTTCAAACTCTACATCGTAGAGTCCTTTGCAGTCAAACCAGTCAACCACTCGATAGTGTTGCAGCTCTCTTTGCATAGACACTCCAGCAACGTTCTCTGTGTCAAACACGTGCAGAGTTTCATACTGAATGGCGAAGACGGCGTTTTGTGTCATAACTTTTATGAGCTTCTCTTCCGGGGTCACTCTTATATTCGAGACTTTATCTACGAAAGGTGCTAGACCTAGGTTGTAAAGCTCATAAGATTTTTCTGCCCAAACAGTTTCTATGCCTTCGTACGAGTGGTGATAAGGTGCACGATTTTTAATTAGAAAAAAGCCATTGTCGCTGGCAAACTCGACTGCGTCTAAATCTGCCCCGATAACAACATCTTTCCATTTAAAATCAGCATCCACAATCACCTTTTGAGTCACAAGTTAATTTAGTATCTCTGTTTTTCTTTATGACCCTGTGCCACTTTTTTAATAAACGATAATGTTTAGGAAACTCATTGCAACGGCCGCCGTCTTTCTTATAACGGATACCAGTGACCCACGCAGCAATCCAGATCTTTCTGTTCGTCGTGTACCTGCACTGTTTTTTAACCTTTGGTATTTGTTTGACAATGTGCCCCATCCAGCTCAGAGCCGCTGACTCTGGGTTGGTCCTGTCGGTACCATAGCTTTTTTCATAAACAGGCCACTGTTGTAAGACGCCGATGGCCATTGGGGTCTTTTTGTTCTTGCTGAATTTTCTATCACCCTTGGCTAGCGGATTAAACCCAGATTCCATGCAGGCCGCGGCTAAAACCATGCCCCTCATGGAAGGGGGCGGGTTAAACAGCTGTTCTACCTTTATTAAAGTGTCGATTACTTTAACAGATGGATTGCTGTTAAATCTGCAGTTGTGCCTAGCTTGATACTTAAGCTCTTCGTAAGACACTTCTCCATCAGAAATTTGACGGAATTCTGGTATGTCAAGAGAAGTTGACAGATTAATCAAGTTCTCATATCTTGTCCCTTCTGGGTTGACGTTGACGGGCTTGTAAAAAGCCGGGTCGGGGGCATGCATTGCCAGGCTGGCGGCTACTAAAGTAGCGAAAATATTCAACATTTTATAAACCTCATAATTAACGTAATTAGTTATCAAATACACCTACGACATGATTTTCTAGCACTATGTAGTGTTTTTCACCAAATATTTCTAGTTCTTCTATCATGTGAGTGGGTACCACTAGTTTGGTACCAGATCGAAATTCAGAATTGGCTCCGGATTTCAACAATGTTACCAAGGAGTAAGCGGACATATCTTGTTTGTAGTCTTCGGGTACCAGAATGCCAGATTCCTTCTTTTGTTCTACCACGATCTCCACCACTAGGTGTCTGTTGACAGGGCAAAGCATCTATACCCCCGTCACGCTTTTTCTAATCTTCTCAAAGTAGTCTGTAAACTGGCCGATGTCGTCATCTTTTGCCAACATCCTGTATGCGCGTACAGCCTGCCTCAACTCGTCCCCGGTTAACCATCCGTTCTGGACGTAGTTCTTTCTCAGATCTCTTTTGTGTTCTTTGTAGGGCTCCATTTCGTCTTCGATAGCCTTGAAGGCCTTGATAAAATCGACAACATAATCTTCTTTGCTTTGGTCACTCATGTTTTCTCCTTGTGAGTATTTAATATACTATAATAACGATAGCACGTTTATAAAGTGGATTTAAATTCTAAGTTATCTCACAAGAGCCTCCGGAACATGCTAACTCGCCAGATAAGTTTGTGTCATCGTCTAACTCTACAATCTTTTTCAAGTCGACATCTTGCAGCGCCTCGAAAAGCACTTGGTACTTCTCCGGCGAACAGTCTTCGAAGGGTGCCTGTATGTAACTACCGCCGTCAGAAGGGAGAACACTGAGGCCGTTATAGTAATCTCTATTTTCCCACATCCATTCTCCGACATCAGTCCATTCACTATCGCGAATCGAGACAGTCGCAGATACATTGTGCGTATTTTGTCCACTTCTGTGGCCAAACTTTATCCACTGGTTTGACACTTCCTTCAGTCTACGAAGCAGCTGCAATGCACTTTCCTGTCTCGTGATCGCTCCATCAGGTGCCTTCTGTGGCACACCGATAACAGCTGTATCGTGCGGTCTGAAGTATTCGTCTTCTATCAGCTCAGGGTGATTTATATAAAGATATAGATATATCGACTCATTCTTACCAACCCTTAGCCGTCGGATGTAATGCTCATTATGCCACGCGTGGATACCAGAACTAGTCCCCAAAGTTAGCGATGTTGTACCAGCAGGCTTTACACACGTGGTTCTAGCTGCTTGTCTCACACCAATGAGGTTGGCAACTCTCTTATTCTCTTCTTTAACAACTTTCGCAGCAGACTTCATGTCCAAATCTAAAACTCTTCCGGACGCGATCCCCGTCATCGAGACTCCGATGAGCGCGTCTTTCTCTGTATTTCTTTTCCATATGTCTCTGAGATAATGAAAATCTGTATACCCTGCTTGTAAAGTTGCGATAAAAGAGGCGGCACGTGTGCGTGCTTCATATTCTTCTTGTGATTCTACATCTGACACGTTAACCTCTGACAGATTGCAGAACTGGTAAGGCCTTAGCGCTATCTCACAACAAGGGTTTGTTCCCCAGTCTTTATCGTTTGTAAAATAGAATCCGGGCTCACCTGAACCGCTGATTTTTACCCTTTCCCAAATCTCGTCAAAGAATTCTTTAGTAATAAGATGTCTCATTAAGACAACAGAATTGTTGGCCCGTCCTCTTTGCGGGTTTGCCTCCCACCAATTTGCTGTCTTCGCTGCCAACATTTCTTTATCGTTGGCTGAAAACAACGATATAAGAGCAGCGCGGCGAATGCCCCCGGCAAGAACAGCATCAGCAATATAACAAATAATGTCATGAACTTCGATAGGCTCAAGCTTATCTCCTTCTTCTTTCTCACAAAGAATTCCATCGACCTTCAGAAGGCACTCCTTCAAAGGCTGTGGGCCGGGAGCTTTGCCCCCGCTAGTAACTAGTGTGCTTCCTTTCGCACGGATATCAGAAAAGTCAAATTTTATCTTCGATCCGCCTTTAAAGTAGGATCGCACCAAGACTTTTACTGAATCTGACCAACCCTCAATAGAGTCACCTATCAAATATCTTCTAGTTCTCTTTGAGTTTGGCTTTCTAATTTCCGGTAATTTTTCTACGTGGTGACCTTGGACAGAAAACCCGACACCAGTTCCCCCAAGTAAGAGAAACATGCACTCACTAAAAGCATCGACATGATCAATAGGCATAAAGGCACAATTATAAATCCTGTTAGGTGCCACTTCAATCGGCTTCCCACCGAACTGCATTGATCGCATAGAGGGTAGGACTTTCTTTTCGTAGACATATTTATAATTTTCCTCGATCTCTCCTTTGAGATCTGGGTACTTCTTAATGTGCATTTTCTTGTTTCGTGTAACTAGTTCTTTCCAGGTCTCTCTCCTTTTTTTGTTTGGGAGGTACCTCGCGTATTTCATATGCACGGTTATGTCGGATAGGATCTTGTTGGATAGTAACATTTATTTTTCCTTATTTGTTTTGTCTGTGTTTCTTATATTTCTCTCTCAGGGAAGCAGCAAGGTCACCTGGCGTCGCAGGCTCAAGCTTCGGCGCTTCGGCGTCAGCTAAAACCTTTAGTTGCACCGTGCTAGTGTCAATAAACATCGGAAAAACCAAGCCATCGGGCCCGATTCTATTCTTTGCAATGAAAAGCCTGGCTGTATTAGCGTTTTTGTCTTTAATTGTTCTAGAAATGGAACAGATGAAGTCTGCCACAAAACACTTGTTAAAGGCTTCTGATATCGATTCCATTGTAACGACTTCTGCATTTAATCCTGTTCTATTAGTTTGCGATGCTGTCCACAAAGGACATTTGTTTTCCTGAGCAATTGCACGGAGATCTTCATAAATAGAACCGAGTTCATCTCTTTTCTCTCTAAAGTTTGAAGTGGGTCTTAGCAAATCAGCGTAATCCACTATAATCATATCGATTTTTTGATTTCTCTTTTTTAATTTTTCTATGTGGCTTTTTAACGTATTGCAGCTAGCCGTCTTAGTTGGGTACTCTTTTATAATCAGACTACCTTCCAAATCACTGATACTCTCAAGCACCTCCTCCTTTCTGGCGAATAGTGTGGAAAGTGGAACGGAACTTAAGCAACTATCATATCTTTGTCCTGTCACAGCTTCAGAAAGCTCCAGGGTGTAGTGTACCACATTCTTGCCTGCCTTGACGGCATGCGCGCCCAAGTGAGCTAGAGCCATGGACTTGCCGGCGCCTGTCGGAGCAATGACCACACCTAGCTCTCCGGAGCCTAGGCCTTTCTTCATAATGCTATCAACTTTTGGCCAGCCGGTTGTAATTGGGCCGCGAGCTTTAATCTCGTACCTCAGCTCAAAGTCTTTTAAAAATTCATGACCGAAGTTATTGTCGGTGCCTAGATTTAGGGCATTATCGATTACGCGTCGAACTTCGTCATAAGACGAATTCTGTATTAGATCAACCGAAGTCATTAGAGCTTCTTTAAGCTTTTGCTTTTTGCAGAAATCTAAAGAAGTTTCTCTAATATATTTTTCGTCCTGCACACTGCTGATACAAATTCTAGCAAAATAGTCTCTTACCTGTTTCTGTAAAGCTTCGTTGTGGCTTTCCAGCTCTGTTCTCAGAACTGCAGCTAGGATTTTATTTGTCGGATGAACGTTGTACTTTTTGCGATAATTAAATAATTTTGTTACGAAGACGCGCAAGTATTTTAGTTCAAAAAACGACGTATCGAGTACCTCTTCTATCTGGTCAGCGAATGGGCGATCTTCCATAATCATTTGTGCTAGAGATTCTTGAAATTGCTTTCCATACTTAGAAAAGCCAACATTGGTTTTCATGTGTGTGTCCTTATATACTACCACTTAAAAATAAGAATAGTTTATCGATTGTCTAGAGCAATCTTGTTGAAATGCCGGAAAAGTTCAGCAAAGTTAATCTCTCCAAATCCGTCCTTCATCATCATTTTAATTAGTTCGGTCTTGTTAAAGGTTTGATCTGGGTCTTGTAGAGTCGCATTAACCAAATTTTTAGCGTCTATACTCAGCAGCGGAGCATAAAGCTGCATCATCTGATAGTTTCTTTTCAGCTTTTCCTCAGACTCTAAAATGTTTCTGTATGCTTTGATCTCGCTGTTTTCTAATTCTTTTTTACAGTGAGTTAGAACATCAGAAAAGGTCTTGGTCTTTTCTTCTTTTAAGAATGGGAACCTTCGCGAAATAGTCTTCAAGCCTACACCGGGGATCCCCTCAATGTTATCAGACTTATCTCCAGCCATTGCACGCGCCATGGCGAAATTTGTAGGATGAATCTCAAACTTATCAACGATATTTTTCTTGTTTAAGATTTCTTTCTGAATTGGCCTGTATAAAACAGTCTTGTTGTCAAGAAGCTGGAAAAAGTCCTTGTCACTCGATAGAATTATCTTGTCATAGTCTTGTAAGAACTTATGTTGCGCAACATACGCAATAATATCGTCAGCTTCCGTCGACTCAAACATGAACTGAATAACAGGAATCTGGTTATAGTAATCAACCAATCTGGATTGTTGCCAAATCTTGTTGTCAGCCTCTTCATCGTCTGACATATTTCTAATCGCACGGTTCAGCCTGATTGGCTTTCTTCCGGCCTTGTAATCTTTCTTGATTAACTTTCTCTTTTTGGATCCACCCGCGCCATCCCAACAAATAATGATCATATCGGGCTTTGACTCTCTAACGACTTTCTGCAAACTTTGTATGCAACCTCGCAGGCCTCCGATCGGCGCGCCGTCGGTAGACATACTGGGGTTGACAATGTAGTTGCGAAAGAAAAGATTTAGCTGATCAACAATTAAAACTCTTTTACCTGACAAAACTTCCTCTCTGTGTTTAGTTTCTATAAATTCTGCTTACTACTTTTTTGGCGCTATAAGGTATAAATGATATTACTCCATCTATTTTTCTAGCGTCGATGGCCATCTTTTTTATCTGTCTTTCTAGAGTAGCTTCCATCTGAAAGAATTTTACTTTCAGATAAGTTTTTTCTACGGCATCTGAAATTGGCTGGGATGGACCGAGGACAGTACAGACGGTTATTCCGCAGACACCACGTAAATTATCCGTGACGATTGTTAATTTTTTGTCGCGTGACGACTTCATAATAATCTCCGCCTCGTATAAGGTGTCTTTAAAATATTCTTTGATCAGGTCTTTAATAGAGTGCATGTTGTTCCTCCACCTAATAATTAGTTCAAAGTTTATACATTTCAACGGTATTATCGTTAGTTGTATAATACACTCTCTTCACACCAACATGTTTTAGTGCCGCATGGCACATTGAGCAAGGCTTGCTAAACCTGAACTCTCCCTTCCTATTGATCCTACAAACGTAAAGATCCGTTCCCGAAGTTACATCACGTGGCAAACCTAGAATACAGCCTAATTCAGCATGCACAGTCGCATGGCCACGAGATGGACTTCGAAAGCGTCTGCCAAAAGAAGAGTAGTTTTCTTTGTTAAAAGAGGCGTTTATGACTGATCCTCCTTTTACAAGGAGGGCCCCGTGACGAATTTTTCCGTACGGGCTGTTGCTTGCTATGTTTTTTGCCAAAGCAAAACATCTGTCAAGTTTTTTTGACCTGTTTACTTCTTTGCCAACTGCATCTGTTCTTGCCTTGTAAGACTTCATCTGTAGCCTCCATAAAACAATATAAGAACGACACTACAAAGATAAACTATTCAGCGTCAGAATCAACGTCGTAAAAGTCTTCAGCCTTTCCTTCTTTGTTTTCAAACCTCATAATGATTTCCTCATCCATGAGTTGCATGACACGGGCTCTAAATTTCTCATTTTTCAGTTTTTCAGTCCATCCGGACGCTTGAAATTTCTCTGTTGTACCGTCTTCGTGCACTAGACTGTACCAAGCTCCTGAGCTTTGCAAAGAATCTGAAATCTTTACTGCCTCAAACCAACTTTCTTCGTCTTGGATGCATGCATCTTCTGAACCCCAAAGAATCTTAAACGTGCATTGCCGGCCTTGAGTGCCAAACCTACTCTTTTTCAAAGTAACCTTGACCTCAGAGCCGACCCTAAAGCCATTTTCGTCAGTAACAAAAGAAGCCTTAGCTTTCCTAGATGTCAACCACATTCTTAACGAGTAAGTATAAGGCAGCGACTTGCCGCCGGGCGTGAACCACGGGGTTGTCATTGCTTCCGCAACGTTACTTGTAATGTTGGTTTTTAATTGGTTTAACACCAGAAGGGTAGATTGCGTGTTTGCGATAGGCTGTGTCAGTTTTTGTACGCCTTTCGACAAAATTCTAGGCTTTACGGCCATTGAGGATTGTGGGTTGAAGTCTCCTGCGATATCAGTCTCACATGGAGTTTGTGCAACAGAGTCCCAAACAAAAAGCATAGAGTTTTCATTTGTTCCAAGCATCTCTTCAATAGTTTCCAGAACAGTTTCGACACTGTGTGCCTGTGTATACAAAAACCACCCCATGCCTTCTGGAGGCTCTTCCTCCAAACAACAACCGACTCTTTCTAAAAACACACTATCAATAGCAGATTCTGAGTCAAAATAAACTACGTCGATTCCCATTTTTTGAGCGTTAGCTGCAATTTGCGCGGCCATGTAAGATTTACCAGTGCTTTCTTGGCCCGCAATTTCAACAACTTTGCCCATAGGAACACCAGCTAGTTTGCCTTTGCAGACAATACTGTCTAGCCAGCGAGACCCCGTAGGAATCCACTTTCGTACATCAGTTGGGTTTTCGCCTGCTAGCGAATACGCAATCTCTGTACCGGCCTTTTTGTTAACCAAGTTCCTCATCTCTTTGAGGTTTAGTCTTCCTAGTTTATTTGCTTTCTTTGCCATTGATTTGTCCTTAAGATTTTTCTACTTCTATTAGCTCAACTTGAAAATTTAAATCCTTGCCAGCTAGCGGGTGGTTATGATCCAAAAACACTTCTTCTTCTTCAACTGATAAAATAGTTGCGCGAAGTTGCTGCCCCTGCTCATTTTTACCCTGCACCATATTGCCTACCGACAAATCACTTCCGTCAGGAAAATAAGCCAAAGGCACACCCACCACTGCCTCTGGATCATGCTCGCCATATGCTTCAGCGCAACCAAGCTTAAACTCTTTTGTTTGACCGGTTTTCATTCCAATGATTTCTTTCTCAAATCCAGGTATCATGTTGCCTGAACCTAATTCAAAATCCAACGTCGCGTCGCGGTTGCGAGAATTGTCGAATTCGGTACCATCATCTAGCGTTCCTCGATAGTGTATCTTAACATTGTTTCCATTTTTTGCTGTATTCATTTTTTTTCCTTTAGTGTAAAAATTGAGGCACCTGTAAGCCTGTGCCTCCCCGTGGCTTAATATAAGAACAAAGTCTTATACGTCAAACGACAAAGTGCCCTTTGGAGTCTCTAGATGTGCTGTCCACCCGGAAAGCGGATTAAGCCCAAAGTAATAAGGGCGCGGTGTGAAGTTTTTCAACTCGGCCACCGTGGTATTTACCTCTGCGCGCAGAGTTGTGAAGCCTCTCTTATGGTCGTATGTTTCAGTCGATTCCTCAAGATAATTGGACATTTCCCAAAAATTTTCTTTCAGAACACCTGCAACAAACTCTGTAAAACACTCATCGCCACGATTATAATCCTCTAAAAGATCCTCGTCACGCATGTCGTCTAGTGGGCTGCCATCAACAGCAAGGCCAGAGGTGATTACCTCGGCAAAACGTTCTACCGTGCTTGTTTCCTCTAGTGCTGTTTGGACGTGGGTCTCATTAAAATGAAACGTATCCGTTCCCTCTTCGTACACGAACTTAACGACGGTATCGTCGTCGTACTCGCTAAACTTATTATTAAACGTAGACATTTTTTTCTCCTGTTTTGTTATGTCTTTAAAAATGAGGCACCTGTAAACCCGTGCCTCCCTGCGGTTGCGGTCTCGGACTATGAACCCAAAAGCTCTGCAAAAGCCTGATCGACATTGCTGCTAGGAGCAGCACTTTGATACTTGTTGGTCTCTGTTGAGACATCTTCTGCATCTTCTTCACCCAATAGATACTCATCTAGCATCTGTTGAATCTCGCTTGGCGTCTTACGAGCGGACTCGAAAACGTCATCGAAGCTTGGGATTGAATCAAGCATAACAGCTGCCTTGTCAGCGTTCTCTGCCAACGGCGAAGACTTACGTCGTGGGACGATCGTCGTCTGAGGGAACTGAGCACCCGGCGGCTTGCCATAGTTGATTACCAAGTCAGTGCCTTGGTCAACATCTGTGATATCACCGTAGTCCGGATTAAGCACAAGGTTCAAAAGCTCCTTGTAGGCCGTCTTTCCAAAGCCCCAGATACGGACGCCTTCCTCTTCTTGGCCTCGAACGAGAACCGGCGAAAAGAAACGTTGACGTGCGCTAAGGTCCTTAGCCATCTTGACACTCTCGTCAGAACCCTCCTTGTACAGCTGACGTACAAAGTCATTGAGTGGATCATCCTCTCCAAAGTTCTTCTTCGGGCTCAAAAACCCAGGATTCTTTCCTAAGTTATAATGAAACCAAAACTCTTTGAACGGATCTCCGTCAGAAGTTGGTAGAATACGGATAACCGTCTCTCCATCATCTGGACGCCAGAAAGCGTTCTTCCCTCCGCGATTTTCTAAGGCATCGCGCTTCGCCTTCATTTTTGCTAAATCAATACTCATAGTATTTCTCCTTTTTGCTTTTAGCTATAGTACGACCAGCTAATATCCTGGTCGGCTCAATTAATAAAATAAGAACAAAATTTTAAGAGTCAAGGTTTTGTTCTTGAATTAGTGACGCATACTGGACGACATAAGCGTAGTTTTGTTCGTAATCCGTAGAATATATTGCGAAGCATGCGGTACATTTTTCCTCTGACTTGTCTTTAACGTAAGATCTTATCTTCTGGAGTAAATCTCTTTCCTCGTTTAGAGTTTTTTCTGTTACTCCAAAGAAATATTTTTTTAAGCGTGGCTTTTGCAGGTCATAGAAAATCTTCTCATCTAAATTGTTGAAAGCAACAACTCCAAATGTTGCGATTCTGCTGGTTTCTTTTGGGTCGGCCAGGGTCGAAAGAAGAGGCTCGGTGTTGTCAAACACATTTAGCATGTGATAGGTGCTTGAGATTATTGTGTTTAGGTTTTTCCAGTAGTCTACGATAGAAACATTATCTAATACCGACTCGGCAACCGCGTTTGAAACCACAAATAATCTAGATAACAAGTTTGACCTCGCATACTCCTGCAAAACACCAAAAACCATGTTCTCTCTTAGCACAACATCTTCGCGCGCTGTCGACATGTCAGGTCTGATATATAGCACAGTTAGCTTGTGGTCTTTTAATTGTTCCAAGAGTCTCAACAAGATTCCGCTTATATTTCCAGAACCAGTTGTTATCAAGGTCGTTTCACCTATGATGCTCTGTGTGTTAATTTGTTTGTAGGCGGCCTCGTAATCCTCGTGTGTCTCTTGCCGCTCCACTTTGAAAAAGTTTTCACGGCCTTCTTTGTCGGTGTCGATAAAATATGTTTTATACTGAGGGTATATTTCAAAATGTTTGGCCAGGCTGCAGCCGGCACCGCCTAAGCCTATTACATTCATAGTATTTTTTTCATACTCCCGAAGTCTTTACCTAGACTCAGGTTAACCTTGAGTTCGCCGAACGATGTTTTAGAAAACTCGTCCTTTAGTGCTTCGACCATATCTTTATCTTCTAAAGAAAGATCCAAGACAATACTATCATGGATACAAAAGCTTACAAAAGATTTTTTGTGGGCTAAGGCTTGGTCAACTTTCATAGCAGAAGCCAATAGCATATCGCTAGAAGTGCTTTGAATTAGATAGTTTACTGCTTTGTCCCTTGACACCTCTATCGTTCGGCCAAAGGGGGTGTGCACCTTGTCATCAAAGTAGTATTGCTCATATAGCTTGTCACGATCCAAGTGCTGATTTAGTTTTTTATTACGAGAATTAGGGTTGTAGAGCCAAGCAAATACCTTTTTCTTGACTTCTTCTCTGTTAAACTTATCTTCAAACACATTCTTGCCTAACCACGCATGCATGTCCTCTTCTGGCTGTTTTTCCCCCAAAAGACCCAGAAGGACGCGTAATTCGGCAGCATTAAAATCGAGTTCCATAAAGACATCGTTTTGTGGCTTAATACAACCCCTTAATCCTTTATTAAGTGTTAGGATCGGAAAACTATTTTTGTTCGTGGTTAGACGACCTGTCACAGTGCCCCATGGGTTATAAGAAATTTTATCGCTGCAATCTTTTAATCTAGCGGCGCCGTCTTTTGGAGCATAATCAGATAACTTAAGGTCTAGATTAAGTGGCCTTTCCTCTATTCTCTTCAAAAAGAAAAGCAGGTTCTTAACAAACTCATAGTTTTTTGGTTTTTGGTAATTCTCAAAAACAAAACGAGTGATATCGTTTTTTGCCTCATAAAAGTCCAATAAAAACTTTTCAGGCACTAAGTCGTAAAAACATACATCTTGCAAATTTATTTTTGCGTTATAGAAGGTGCGCAAATATGTTTTGGCTTTTTCGTTAACTACGCTGAAACGTTGTTTAATGTGATCTGGGCAAACTTCTGACAGGCTTTTTCCGTCGCACCATATCTGCGCATATTCTATATTCTTATCTAACAGCTGTGAAGACGGAGCCCACGTGTGAGAAAGATTGTCGTTTTTGTAGTCGCTGTATAGCTGACCCTCACAAAATATTTTATAGCATTCTTGCTTGTTGTCTAAAAACTGAAATAACAATCTTTTCTCATTTAGTGTTTCCGGTACCGGTTATAGCATAGTTTACCGAAGAAGGTTCTAACACGATTTTCATCGCTTCGACTTTTCTTTGCTCGTATTCTTTCTCGGTTATCCCATGCCAATAGGCACCTTTACTAAGAAAGTTAGTAACCTCGTGACCCTTTGTCAAGTCATTTATGTGTTTTAGCGCTGTATCAATATCAAAAAGTCTGTACCGGGACACGACTTTTTTAGCATGCGAATCAAAAAAAGCTATATCTTGATTTTCTCCTGTCTCGGCTAAGCGGAGCTTAAGCAGAAGCTTGAGCCAGTACTCGTCTTCTTCTTTTGTTTCTAATATCATTGGCGGTGGCTCCCTGTCTTTTCTTTCGCTGGTCAGCTTAACTGCGTTGCAACGACCGGTGCTATCCGTAATATATTTTAATGACTCATACGTGTTAAACTGTAGATAAAAAGATTGATAAAGGGAGTAAAATTTATTTTTTAAATTTGAATATTCGTCTAAATAAGCTTTGCGATAATATGTTTCAAAAATGTTTTCATAGCTGACCGCGGACCGGTCCATATAAAGTTGCCCTCCCGTTAGGCGCCCTTCGTCTTTTTTGTCTTTCAGCCCGGAGGCTAGGTTGAACACCAGTCTCCATGGGGCGTTTTTGTCTACCATAAAACCAAATTTCTTTACCTCATTAACAAAAAAAGCAAAACTTTGATCATTTACATAATCTAGAATCCTAGCATTGTTTTGTAAACCATGGCTTTCCTCAGCTACTTCAATCATTAATCCAGACACAAAAGGAGAACAGTGCAGAGAGGTTATAAAACCAGTCTTCGTTATGGGAAAATATTCTGTTGTCCGGAGTGCAAACTTTAAAAACTCTTTTACGAACCCCTTGTAGTTTTTAATTTTCTCGCCTCTTCTATCAACTGATAAATATGAGTCAACAAATGTTGTATATAGCTTATTTAAATACTGGTTGTACCTGTACTCTAGATCACCATTTGACCAAGATTTAAATGCTCTAAGGTTTGTAGGGTATAGTCCATCTTTTGAGATAAAGCCACTGTTGGCTGCAGATCTTATGTTTTTTCTCAGATCTGAAAAAGCGTTGCAGACAAAGTCGACGGCGAGTTGTGTTTCCGCTGATCCTCCATGAAGCGCTTTGAGGTTGCTATCGTCTAAATAAACCGCATCGCCGTCCTTATCTATCCTGCCGTATAGAAGATGCTTCTTGTGTAAATCAAATGTTTTCACTCCAGGAAATTGCGGGAACATATCATTTAAGTTTTGTTTTGAGTTAAAAGCTGATTCAACAATGTTTTGTGCCATTTTATCTTACTCCAAATATTCCGAGTTGTGTACCGTTGATGGTTGTTTCGTAATCCTCTGATGTTACAGTGGTAGTGACCGTGTTTACACTATGATAGCCTCCTAAAAACATTCTGTTTGCCAATGAACTAGGGTCCTCTAAGCGGCCTAGGCCAGTCAAAGTTGGATTAACGTAATAGAACATCCCTGGTATAAAAAGCGGATTGCCAACAAGAACTAGGTCTGTGTTGAAAGGAATTCGCAATTGCTGCAGCGAATCATTTTTTTCAATCGCTTGATAAATAAGAATGTTTTTCAAAGGCCGGATCATGTTTTTGGTAAACTTCATTCTTTTTAACAGACCAACATCCGAACCAATGTTGAAGTGATATATCCCGACTTTTGAATCCTCAAGCGCGTCGCCCTTTCTATCCGAAACGCCAACATTTGCTGTTGTTGTCTGTATCAAAAGATAATCAAAAGAGGTTTTTATAGAGCTTTCTTGAGATATGCCACTTAAAACTGATGAGTAATTCTCCTTAAAATAGGAGCTGTTAACATCAAGCGTCTGCCTCATGGGCAGAGCTTCTTTAAAGTTTCCTAAGCTTCTGCCGCAAGCTCGGTATTCAGTGCCGCCAGATTTAACTTGCTTGCCTGGCAAAGACAGAGACACAACGTTTATTCCTGTGTCTGGGGCCCTAAAATTTTCAGACATTTCTGCTGACAGGCTGGGTAAGACCAAGTCGCTCAACAACAAACTTATAAACTTGGCTAGTGGCATGTTCGCTTTGCGAGGCCGTATCACCTTGTTTAGAAACCAAGATCTAAAAGAATTAAAAGAAATTGGAAACTGGGCGAGATTAATTCTTTTCACGCGGTTATCCACATCCTTGTACTCCATTGGGCCAAGTAAAATCCTAGTGTTCTTTAGCGGATATCCAAGAGCGGTATTGTTATCATCCTCTGGAAAATAAGACTCCTCGTTAAAAATTGAAAACCCTTCGTTACGTAAGCTTGAATCCGACTCTAGATTTAGTTTTGCGACGCCTGCGTTTTTGCAAGCTAGCTCGATAATATCACCCAGGTAAACAAAATAGAATTTATAGTTTTTTTCAGAAAAGTCTCTTACGGATGCCCGGGCTGGGTCGACATGGTCACGGGCGCCGGCTGATTCTTTGGAACTAGATTCTGCCTCCAGCGCAGCCGTTATCTCTTGCGCTGCTTCGTTTCTGACTGTCGGGTTAATCGGATTAACTAAGTGACATCTATCTATTTTGACACCACTGTCTCCTTTGGCTACAGCGGTCGTTGTTGATTGTTCCGCGTCACTAGTTTCTATTTTCGAAACCTCAGCACCGGGCGTTTGATCCGTGTCCGCCAATACAACGCCAAGTGCTTTTTCCACTTCTTTTTCGCCGGCGTTCATACAAAACAAACGCGTGCCAGGCGCCAATGGGCTCTCGTCATTACCAACAATCAACTGATCGACAAAGCTCTTGTACACGTCTTTTTCATAAAGACCAACTTTTCTCTTTACAAGCGCTACTATCTTTTTCATATTATCTGTGGTCCGGAAGAAAGAATACATTAAATTACCGCTGCCTTTAATTTTTATGTCTCCCTTTCCATCGATGAAGAGCCCAGTGCGTCGGTCTAGTTTTCCAGCAGTCATGAAGCCTTCTTTTAGAACAGTTGCAAACATCTTGTCTGCTTCTATCAAATGTCGTAAAAGCCTTCTTTCTTTGCACGTTTCGTCCTTGCACCCTGGGTCTGCTAAATTATTACTTATAGCCTGCAGACTAGTCATTAGTCTAATGACATTTGAGATATTGTGTTCCGCGTTAACCTTTCTTGATATAGTTACCGCTCCGCCCTCCTGTACTCTAAAACTATTTTGAAATATGTTAACTGCATTTGAGGACAACAAAATTTCCATGCTTCCTCTATAATCCATCGTCAAGACAACTTGTCCGTTTTCTTTAATATCAAACTCATAATCTTGTAGGTTTAGAGATAATATGCTGTTTAATTTTTCTATATTTGAAATTGTATCAATCTCGGTCTCTGTCAAATTAAGTCCGCGCAATTGTTCTCTTGTCGGTTGTGTGTAGCCTAGCATTACTTTTATTTGATAATGCTTGGGGGTTGAGGTGTCGCCTCCGCCGCTGGCGGCTTGGTTGCCTAGTGGCCAAGTAACCAGATCTGCATATCTAAGGCCTCCCTTTTCTGGAGGTGGTTCTCCGGGCGGTGATGCTTGTAGATCTTTCAAACCCTTGAATGTCAAAACTAATCTACAGGTCAGATCATTTTGAAGGGCCGCGGCTTTCTTCCCATTGTATGTAAAATCAAAACTTTTTAAGCCTACGTTTCTCCAGTTTGGTTTTGTGCTTTCATATTTTAAATATTCTTGGGCGCTAGCAGCAGTCTCCGTGCCGAAATTATCTGAAAATTTAAATTCTTTATAACAAGGCTGCTTTAAGGCGACTAGTTTTCTTCGGTCCGGAAGGCCGCTTTCATCGTCGACGACCTCTTCATGGCTAACCTTATAGATTCTTACTTTGGGGCGTAACAAACTAAGCACGGAGGGTTTTATTCTATAAAAAGCTTCTAGATCGTCAATGCCGCGAAGTTTATTTATTATCTGGGCGCCGTTCCCCTGCATCTGCCTAAAAGTCCTGTAGTTGAATAGATCCTTGTTTGCGATAAAATAGCCCACCGCTTTGTTCAGGTTTCTGGTAAGAAGCTGTTGCTCGATATTACTATTTTTAACAGTATCGTTGGTAAGCTTCTTTTTTGCATGTAGATCTTTTTCAGCAGAGTCGACTGTCTGTCCGGTAGCGCCTGGGGTTGTAATATCTGCGGACATATTAGTATCCTATGTATAACAGTACACTTTCTAGAGGTGTTGGTATATATATAACATCTCCGAGTTTTAAGTGAAATTCTGTCGGTTTTTGGTTATAAAGCGCGATCACCCACCAAAGCTCTGGGTTGTCATAATATTCGTTAGCTAATTTAAAATACCTGTCCCCAGTGCCCCATATATGACTTATCACGTTTAGTTTTGATATGTCTTCAACGGATGGGTGACGAAAAGTAGGAGTGTCGTACTGCTTAATTTTGTCAATTCCTCTCGTTTTTTTTAAATATCTTTTGTAAGCGTCTCTCATATTGACAAAAACTTCTTGATTCTTATATCTCATTTTTTTCTCCTATTCGTCGCCGGTGACTTCAACTAGTGGAGCTGGATCTGTATCACCTAATACTAATTTACCGGCAGCTTTAGTTTGAGAGTCGTTTATGTCGCCTTCCACTGCTCCAGTAGAAGTGGGAGACGGATCCTGAAAAACTGTGGCGCCGGCGCTTGGCGTGTCTAATGTGTCTCGAACTAAACCAAAATCGTATGGGAAGCGAGGGCCGGCAAAACCGCCGCGCCATTGGCCGGTATTGTAATCCCAACCTAGAGCGTGGTCGTGTACGACATTCAGTGTAAAGCCTACCGTCATTAATTTAGGTATCAGCAGTTTTTTACCCTCGTTTATGCTACTATCAAAACCAGCCTCCTTGATAAGCTGGCTAGCCGCGTTAGCTTGAGAAGAGCCCATGTTTTCTGGACTTATGCCAATAAACCCTTCTTTCACAGCGTGTGTGACAGCAACACTCTGGATTACTCCAAGGGCGCCCTGCCCATCTCTAGTCGATGAACAAATTAAGTTTGAGAAACGCACTCTGAACATAGGGGAAGCCGCTATAGAGGTTGCTGTTTGCGTATCTTTATACGTTGGATAAAGCGAAGCGAGAAACCAGCTTAAATTATTAAGGTTGTCTAAAGCAGAAGTAACAGAGGAAGATGGGATATCGAACTTGACTGTAATTGATCTTTGATTGCTTTTCCACATGTAATATGGGTCAGGTCGGCCATATGATTGTTCTGACGTTTGTTCTGATTTTATCGTGTCAGACAGATCGGTGACATACGCTATAAACTGTATGATTGGAGGATTTTTAACGTGCACTGGTATTATTTCTAATATAGTTCCCGCTTCGGCCGGTCTACTGTTGTCAAAGTTATTTTTCTTGAATTTCACGTTAGAAAAGGTGTTTTTCTCACCTCCATATGCTGCTTTTTCTACTTGAAAGAATTTGGGCATCCTTATTGCCTCCTCACCGCGCTAGCCGGTATCTTCATTGTTTGTCGAGCAATTTCTCGGGAATCTAACTTAACCGGCAAGGTTATGTTTATGCCTTCGCCTCCGCCCTTTAGAGCTTCAGCTAAGTTTTCAGTCGATTGTGCCTGCGCGCGCGCTGCATCATCTCGCGCGGTGGTTGTTGGAGCGTTAGTAGTAGTAAGAGTGGGTGCGCCAAAAGCAACTCCAGCGGCGCCTCCGGCGGCTGCCCCAAGGGCGGCGCCAACACCAGCGACGACCACGGGGCCGACAACAGGAACGGCTGCAGCTGCAGATATAAACTCAGGCAGGGCGCCCATGAATCCCCCAATTGCGCCGGCACCAAAATTTAATGTCTCTATCGCCCCAGCCATGCCTAAATATGCGGTGGTGGATTCTTTTGTCAATTCTAAAGGCTTAGTAAACATTTGCTCTATTATCTCGGAATATGCGGTGGCGCCTGGCCTAATTGATTCAGCCAACTTAGACGCAGATAAACCAAGATCAGAAAAAGACTTGACTTGCAATTGCGCCGCGGTCATGCCTCTTTCAATTACAGCTGTAGTTTCATCAATTCCTTTAGGAATTTGATTTAAAGCCCGGGCTTGAGTATCGATGTCGCCCACATTTAAGATCTGCCTTCTTATATCCGCGCCGGTCATCCCATTTATGGACTCGGCAATTGCATCAATTTGATACTGTACGGACGGGTCAGAAAGATCTAAGTTAAGCTCTCTGAATTTGCCAATCAGGTAATCCAGCTTTTCACCAGGTTCGGCGGTCATGACTGCGGTGGTGGACATCACCACACCTGAGCGCGCGAAGACCGAATTAAACGTTTGCGCAGCTTTAGTAGCTTCGTCGAACCCGGCTAATCCGATCATAGCCGTCCTTAATTTTCCCACGCCTACACCTGTGGCGGACGCATTGGCTTGCAGTTTGGCGAATGAATCAGCCGCGCGGTCTCCGTAGCGCGATAGCTCGGGCGCTTCGGACACAAAATTGCTTACGACTTTCGACAAGGTCATTCCTGTGCTGTCTGCAACCGATTGCAAAGACCTCATCTGATCAACGGCTTCGTCATTGGACATCCCTATAACATTTGTGGCTATATCGAACGCTTGCGCATAACTTGCGTTGGCAACACCCAGTTTCTCGAACGCCATGGCCTGATTGGTTACATAAGAAGTGGTAGCTACGTCTGATTGGTTTATAGCCATACGATATTTTGCGGTGTTTTCTATAAGGGCAGTCGTGGCATTGCCGGCATCGGCTGCTGTGCCCCCGAACCTTCTGAACATCTCCGCAGACCTTTCACCTTCTACTCCCATTCTTTGCATCCCGCTTGGATCAAGAGCAAAAGTTAGGCTGTCCCGCATTTCTTGGCCAGCTTTACCGGTCACACCAACCATACCTGTCGCTGCCGTCTCCATGTCTGATGGTAATTTTTTAAATTCCTGCTTAAATTGATTGACACCCTTGCCCATGTTTAGGTACATGTTTGCGAACATTAAGGTAGCTAGCTCGGGGCCCATTCTAAGAGCCTCCGAAGCGCCGGCTCCTAGACCAGTCATAGTACCTTGAAAGGCTTGGCCGGCCTTCTGCTGAAGGTCTGAAAAGTTAGCAATTGATTGTTCTCTTGTCCTGGCGGAGATTTCTTCTAGCGACTTTGCTTTATCTAGCTGCGCAGCGTACTGATCTGCGTACTGTTGTCTTAGGACAGCTGTTTTATCAAGGGCGGCTTGCACCTCGTCTTCCTTCTCTAGCCGAAATTTATAAGACTCTTGATGATGACTAAAAATCTCTTGTTTCCGTCGTATCTCCTCTGTTGTGGCGCCGGCTGTTGTCTTCACTATAGCTAGTTCATCTCGCGCAGCTTGCAATTTTTGTTCTGACGTTGCCAAAACTTGTCTCAGGGTTGCGTGATATCTAACCAGCTCTGCTTGCTGGGATTTCTGCAGCTCTTCGCCTGCAGCAACCTTTGCATTTAGCTCTTCTAGTTTCGCTAATCGTTCTTCTAGGGTTTTCGCCATCCGGTTTTACCTCATTATATATAAATAGTAACAAAGCGTAAAATAAAAAATGCGGAGTTACTTATAGGCGTCTTCGATGGCGTCCGCTTCTTTTTTTAATTGTTCTAGAAGTTTGTGAACATACCACTTTCTCAGACCAACCGGCAAGTTGTAAGCCTCGATAAAGCTCCAGCCTCCATGGTACTGCAGGAAAAAGAATTGCTCATAGACATTTTCCATATATTCACTGCTTAGGCCAAAAAAATCCCGCGGAGAGCGGCACCTCCATTTCCTGTTCGTGAAAACACTCTTTACATAAAAAATTCTCTACTAACCTAACTTGTGGAACTAGCTTGGGGTATAGATTTCTTAAATACCTTGAATCTTTCACGGGCATGGCCTCAACAAAATCGTCTATGTATTTTGGATCTGTCTCGTCATTAACTTTTGTTATAAAAGTATTTAACATCGAGGTAATTGCTTTCTCTTTGTCGTTGTTTGAAAGAAAGCGCTCGGACTCGCCGTCTAATAAACTAAGACCGACTGTTACACCGGATGTGGGAAGTTTAATATCAAATGTTTGTGTATTCTCATTAAAAAAGACGCCCTCTCTTTTTAAGAAAACAGAATCAAAACATTTATCGTTCAAAGTCGCGTTTTTTAGGTTGTAAGAAATTTCACTTGGAGTAAAACACTCTCGGCATGTAAGCGTGACATCGTACTGCTCGCCATAGCCAGAAATTCTGGCCGCTATCAAAATAGCGTTTCGATCTCCCACGAACAAAGTACTTGGATCAATATCTTCGACCAGCAAGCTTTCTAGAAGCCTGTCCAGGGCAAGACCTTTTTTTAACAATGCATCTGAAGACAAAATGTCTTCGTCTTTGGCAGTCATAAATTTAATCTCTACCGTTTCTTGTTTGTGAAGCGGGTGACCTTCTAAATAAAACTTTCCCTGGGATGGTAGCTCGACAAACTCAGTTGGCACAGCAAAAGCCATGCTTGGAGCCGCGGCTGCAGGAGAAGAGGGCTGTGGGCCTTTATTCTGCCCTAAGCGCCTTTGGTTGTTTCTCATCTAAACCTCTCTAAGATAAATTAAGTTGCCAGCGGAATTTGCTGGGGGTTGTAGGTAGCGTAGTCGAATGTTATAGTAGCTGAGACCGTCACAAGATCTTCTTGGGCATAATCTAAAGCCCCAAATTTAACTTGCGTGATAAAAGCATTTTTAAGAGTCCACTCTTCAACTACATTCGTGCTGTCAATAGCTCCTACAACTTCACCAGGATCTGAACCAGCTGGTAAGATAATGCCACCGCCATCGAGTTGTTTAATTCTAACTTCGCCGATGGTGCTTGTTGTGCCAACCTTAGTAATACCGGTAGTTAGAGCCGCCTCGTTGACTGGAGCTACATACCCTGAATTGAGAAGCGCGGCATAAAATTTTGAACCAACATTAGGGTCGACCGCATCAATAAATTCCATCTGCACCGCTTCCCACTTTACAATACCCGGAAAATTAAATTGATGGTTCAGAACTTGGTGCGTCTTTGACTCTATTTTATAAGTCGGCTTATCGGTTTTTTTACACATAAAAGTTAAATTTCCAAGCTCTGAAAAATTAACCAAGAACCTAAATTGTCTTTTTGGCTGAAAGCCTCCGGGTCCTGTATCTGAAAAGAATGGCATCTATTTAATCTCCTGTTACTACACTTATAATTAGTGTTTTGTTTATTTTAATCGTCAAAAGAAGCTCCACTTCTTGTAATAATAAAGTCTAGAGCGATAAACTCTACGGCTCGTGCCGGCTTCAAGAAAATCTTGGCGTAAAGAATATTTCTATCAACCAGATCTGGGGTAGTCGTACTATCGTCTAGCACTACTCTAAAGTCTGTTAGGCCTAGACCAGCTTGTACTCCCTCTAAGAAGGGAATAATCTGACCGGTAAAGCGATCCCATGTAGACTGTACATTTTGATCGAACAAAACTCTAGAAGCGATTCTGGAAATCTCCTTCTTTAGGAAAATTAGAAGTCTTCTAACGTTAATCCTGTCCAAAGCAGACTGAGTCACTTGTAGGGTCTTCTGTCCGAAGATTACAATCCCTTCCGCAGGGAAGGAGGCAATCGGATTGATGTTGGCATCATAAAGTCTGTCTCTCTCGGCAGAAGTCAACCGCTGTCGTACGCCGACAACTGGCAGGCCTGCTGATCCTTCACTTAAGCCACCTCGCGTGAAGCCGGCCGGTGCAAACCAAACTGCCGACTTGCGCTGGGCGCTAGAGAAGGTACCAAGAGCGACAACAGAGGGCGGCACGTACAATAGCGCGTTCGTCCCTGTGTCACGAACTTTAACCCATGGGTAGAAAGCACAACCGTAACTCGAATTTATGTTCAAGTCCTTAAGGTTTGTAACCGTTGTTTCTACTGATCCGATGTTGTCCTCATCATTGCTTGTGTTCTCATGAGGAGGCACATATCCGCCTTCGAGGTCAATAATTGCCAGTGAGTCTGCTCTTTCTTCACATGCAGTGACTAACCGGCTATTGAGGCTATCGTTCGTGAGGCCGGGTATAGCGGCTACATCGAACTCTGCATAATCCGGATCAGCAAGAACATCAATAGCCTTCTTAATGCTATAGTACGTGGAGTTGTTCACTTCTGTAGAAGCATCTCCCATGTACGAGTTTCTAAGCGGATCTTTTTCGGTAACGTCAAAGCCATCAAAACCACCGAACATAGGCGAAGTAAACTTCTTAAAGCCCACGCCCGACCCGGTTAAGATGAATGTGCTTCCGGACGCTGCGGTCCAAGAAGTACCTGCGGCGCGGGAGCCAGAAACCCAAACAGAGTGAGATGTGTCCTCTGCTGATGGCTTCACGTCGTCAAGGGTGAAAATCCACGAATATTGTCTTTCGCTGTTCGAGCCTAGGCTAGTCGCGTCAAAAGCTGCTGGGCCACCTCGAAGTAGATCAATATTTGCATCATCGAATCTCTTTTTGCCTTTAATATTTGACTGATATCCAAAATAAGCCTTGGAGGCGATATTCAAGTCTCCCTCTGACGAAGAAGCTCTCAGTCTCGACGTCGGCCACTCTATTGAGGCCGTTAATGCATGCTTCCGCAGGTTCGGGGATGAGGCCAGGTGGTCGTGAAGAAAAAGCTTACCTGGCGGATGAGCCCGCAGGGAACCATCTGAAGCCCAGGTACCTTCAGCTAAGATCTCTACTGGAATCGACCCACTGCCGACAGCGTAGTTCAGGCCGGTATCAGTAATCAAGACCTCTTCAGTGATAGGCACTGTAGGGCCATAAACACCATAGGGGTTCATTCCAGCCGCATTTCCTTCTTTAACAATGGGGCTCATCTCGACTCTAATTATGCTAGAGCGGTTCTCGTCGTTTCCATGCTCAAGAATTCTTTTGTTTGTCTCGTCATAGGTGTAATATCTATCACCGATAACACGACCAATGTAGTTCGCGGAAGTCGGGTCTAAGTTGCAGTTCGAGAATTGCTCTAGAATAACTGGTTTGCTATCTATATCGTAAGCGCTACGAACTTGGACTGTAAACGAACCATATCTATTAAAGTTGTCCGTTGGTACTTTAATATCTACGATTGATATTTTGTAATCTCTGTTTGCTTGCTCACCGCTATCTAATGCATGAAACTTAAACAGTTTTTCAGTATGACTGATTGGATTAAACGCGCCGGCTGCGCTGCCTCTTAAGTCTTGAGAGATAAAGAAGCCAGTTTGGGCGGCCCGTGTGGCCTGCTTGTGATCCGACCAAACAACGCCGTCGTCGCCGTCTGCACCATTTTTCAAGCCAAGAATCACACCGAATATTGTGTCGGAGTCAGCTAACGGGCCGCTGGCGCCTTTGGACAACTTGCTATTTTCAGCTCTTTTGACATTGGATTCAAATGTCTCGCCAAGCCAATAGTTCTTGGTAGTTGTTACAACATCTCCATTCGTGGCTGTAGGGTCAGTATTGAATACTTTTCTAATAAAGGTGTCTGAGTCTCTTTCAAAATCAAATTGTGCGGTGTGCGCAATAGCGCCGGCGCCGTCCAAAACTTTAGCTGTGAACTTCATGCCGGCAGAAGATTCGATTAGAACCCCTGCTCCTTCTTTTGTCGTATTTCCGGATCCCCCATCAAGAGGCACTCTTGCAGTGCCGGAAAGGGTGACTGCACCTTCTTGGACATACCAAATCGCTGCTAGCGTTCCAGTCACAGGGGTGACTGTTGACGCCGAAGGAATAAGAAACAAGCCATATGCTCCGCCGTTGCCGCTGAGCGAGCCAGTAGCTAGCTCGTTATCAGTGGACCAGCCTGCTTGAGGCGCTGCTCCGGCTGCCGCATTGCTTGCTTTCTCTCCCAATATACGATAAACAGTGCAAGGAGAATTATTTCTAAGCCAAGCCTTTACCGCATATGCTGCATACGTGGGAGCAGTCATCTCAGCAGTACGCCAAATGTCGCCAGATGCGTTACCGGGGGCCGGCTCGCCAAAAAGCTTTACAAATTCCTTATAAGAGTCGACTTTTACTGGGCGCATGCCCGGGCCTTTTTTAAAACGGCCTACAACAACAGGACCCATTCTTTCCGGAAGGGCCGGGATCCCTGATTCATCAATTTCGTCTATGAAGACTCCAGGTGAAACAAATTTAAACTTATCGACTGACATGCTCGGTGCTCCTTAAATATAAGTTAGCTCAAAATTCATGAACTTTTTCTTTAATAAATAGTGTTTGTAAACTACAAACTCCTTTAAAATCTAAATTCTCCATCTTCATCTTGCACAACTATTCGTTCACGCGCAAATCGTATCTCAACTGCGTTTTCTCTGCGCACCACACGAGGCTGCTTTTGATTCTTCCCGTCGCCTATCAAATATCCGAAAACATCAAGCTTAATTGTTGTTTCATATTTTCTTTCTTCGGTTTTGTAACTTGAAATATTATTTGCTATATTGTACTTTTGACCAATAAAAGCTTCATACTGGTTTGAGTTGTGTTCTATTAAAACCCGGGTATGAGCATTTGATATTCTTATAAATGGAGCTAGTAAATCATTCATTTGCTCTTGGTACTCTGTCCTCAATACAATATCATATCCAACTTTAACATAAATTGGTATTGGGATAGTTATTGTTTCATAAACAATCTTACTGTTTTTCCCTCCTTTTCCTCGATAAAGAGGAAAATTCTTCTGGCTTCTGCGGCGGTATGAGTCAGCATTGGCAAAATTACGAGTTTTATCCTGCTGTATCACCTTATTTATGGTTAAGAAGCCGCCTTTAAGGTCGTTGACCGGGTCCAGCTTTGAAAACGGAATTACGCGGCTCTTCTCGTCTTTTTCAACAGAAGTTCTCTCCATTGAAATCACTGGTAAAATTATCATTCCGCTAGCGTCTCTATTAATATCGTCATTCTTTATATTGTGTGCCCGTTCAGATCCAGCCCAAATTACTGGTGCTTTCTTGAAACCTTTGTTGGTGGTCGTGTGCAGGTTCATTGATTCATCGACAAATTTGTAAGCTGCAAAATCAACATCCTCTAAAGTAGAATTAAATCTCGCTACATCTCTAGAAGTTTCTTCTTCGCTTATCGAGCCTTTATGAGCCATCGAACATTCCCTCTCTTGCTCTTATGCACTCTGCTGAAATTTCTATTCTGCGATCTGCTTGGCCAAACAACTCTTTTGGCTCTTTTAAACTAACGATCTCGTAATAGGCTTCTCCGTAAGAAACAAAATCACCTTCTCGGACAAACAAATCTTGGTCTTCGGTAAGGCGCCTTTTATGAAAATGAATTGTTAGTTTGGTTGACTTATCAACACCATATTTGTCCGTTGCTGTTTCTTGCCCTTTAAAATCTACTAAAGCGTTAACGCGCACTGGAGGCAAGAAAGACTTAACCACGGCCTCGTTGTATAGGGGGTGAAAATTTGTGTGCTCCAAATCAACTGGGAAATATGCGATGACCTGGCCTATAACTCTCTCAATGAGTTCGTCATTAAACTGCTTAACCAAGTTTCTTTCTTTTTCTCCCAAAAACAAAGGAGGAGGAGGAGATTTAGGTTGTGACCATTTATTTTTTTCGCTAGGCATGTGATATTATCCTTGATAAATAAAGTATGGATAAAGTTTAACGGTATCTTTGGTGTTGTTAACCATATTCTTTTGAATTTCTGTAATTTTTTCGTATGTTAGCTCGTCTAGGACTTTCTGTAGCTCCTCTCTGAGTGTTTTTTGTTCTGCAGCGGCTTCGCTCAAGAGAGCGGCGCCGTTTAAAGTTACATTGTTGCCAGGGATTGGTATAGCGCCAAATTTTGATCTAATCTGACCTAACGTCTCTTTTGCAACAGCTAAAGCAAATCTCCTTATCCATTGTTTGCCTATAGAGTTAATATTTTTATACGGAATATTCGCCAGTGGCAAAGTGTTCATGTTATTAACGCCTGCGACACCATTCTTCCTATCAGCTTGTTCGTCCCACGGTTCTTGTTCCGCTGTAAACTCAATCCACATTGTATCTGGAGAAACAGTGCCAGGTATTGGGTATATTCTTAAATTGTTGTTTTTTATCTCATATGAGTAATGTGAGTTTCTAGTATAAATCGCGTCTTCGTAAGCCTGAGCCTGTAATTTGTTTTGCCATGGCGGAATAACTTCAAAAGTTGAATCGTCCGCGAACATACCATATGTCGACATATTACCAACAGCATTCATGCCACCATAATACCCATAGAATCTCCACATGGCATGAGGTGTTTTGTAATATACTCTTCGTATTGTTACTTTGTTGTTGCCAACTTTATTATAGAAAGCTTCGTCAGAATCAGTGGCAGAACTAGAAATGATTGTTTGCAAATCGTAATCTTGCTGAGATTCTACAAGAGAAAAAGATGCAGAATAAATAGGTACTGTGCCTCCAATACCAGCAACAGTGCTGGCTTGGTCCATAATTCTCTTATTGTAGCCAAACTCAAACTTTGGATATTTCAATTCAACCTGGCTTCCAGAGTTTATATCTGTTCTTTGCCCATCAGAGTCAAAAGTTCCGGTTGTAGCACCAAGGGAGCTGTGGAGTATGTTCTTTGATTGGTGAACATTCACAATGTAAGAGTACTCTAAAACCGCTTCTTCATAAGCAGAATATATATTCTTTTCGTTTAGCTCTATGTCTAAGACGTCTCCGCCTAACTTACGAAACGTAAAAGTTACTTGTTCTACGGCGCCAGTAACAAAGCTAGCATCGTATAAATCAGAAGAAGTATCAGCATATAAACCGTAGGGGTAGTTTGATGTTGTACTGGCAACAGAATAAGATCCTGTGGAGTTCAGCACTGATGTTGAAGCCTGAGAACTCGGTGTTAAAGTCGGTGTCGCCATTCATGTGGTCTCCTGTCACTATAATTAGTTAGGAGATGACTAATTAGCCTTCAGTCTTTTTTAGACTTACGCCGCGAACTAGTTTTTTTGCCTTTGCTTTTTTCTTCGGAAGAAGAAATTGCATCTTGGGTTGCCTGTGCCACATCTTCAACGACATCTTCAACAACCTCTGCTACATCTTTAACAACGTCGACGACAGTCTCTACAACGGCCTCAACAACCTCTGCGGTGGTTTCAGCGACAGTCTCAACGACCTCTGCGGCTGCTTCGACTACGTCCTCGGCAACATCTGCTACGCTTCCGGCAACAACGCCTGCCGCGGCCTTGGCTCTAGCTAGTGGGTGGCTAGCATATTTTCTAGCGTATTTAGTTGAATTAATTATTTTTCGTTTCTTGCCCATGATGTAAGTCTCCTATGACTTAAGTAAATAGTTGTTCATAAAGTTAAAATCTCAAAAATTACCCTCGAAAAAAATTTGAGAATATGCGATTTTTAAAGTTCTTCTCTCTCCGAGAGATCCTTAAAACATTTTATAGTGTTTTCCACAAAATCATAATAATGTGCTCGAAGTTTATTGTGGGCCTCTTGAATTTCTTTAATCTGTACTTGAAGCTCTTGAATTTTTATTTCCATCTGATCAGACATAATAACCTCCTATCTGGTTAACCACATTATAACACAACACGCAAGCTTTTGAAACAAAAAACCCCCAACCGATTTGGTTGGGGGTTTTGATTAATAGCTTGATAACTATCAGTTATTAAGTATTATGCATCCTCGAATATTGTTTCTAGTGTACCATCACCCATAAGAACTCCTTCAACAAACCATGTTGTTGTATTCACTCCTGTGAGTCTTAAATACCCGCCAGTTAACCATCCTTGTTCTATCTGACCTAAATCGATAAAGTCATTAGATGCTGCCGGTTGGCAGTTGAACCTATCCGCGGCGGCGCCGTTAGCACCTGTATCCAGGATTGTTACACTACCTAAAAAGCCATCTGTGCCATCAGTTGTTGCTGTTCTTATTCGCCCTGCGGTTGTGAAAGTCGTTTCTACAAGAAACGTATAAGTAATACCAGCCGCAGGAGTTGGTAAAGTTACCACAAGTCCATCCGCCTTATTGAACCCAAAGACTGTGCCTGAATCTGCTGCTGTTAGTGTCTTGGTAGCTGACTCCAGGGACTCATAGGCCATCTTCTGACCCTTAAACGAGGTAGTACCGCCCCAGGCAATTTCTCTATCTAAGTTCTCTAAAAGGGTTTCTGTATACCCTAGTCCAATTTTACCTGACATTGTTTTATCTCCTTGATTTGTTCAATATAGGCTTCACGCCATATTGTTCGGTGTGAATCATAATAAATAGTGTTGTGGATACTAAAGTTCCAATAAAAAAAACCCCGTCTGGTAAAAATACCAGACGGGGCCAGACTTAGCAGTCTAACTCAGTTTAGCTGGTTGCGCCAGCCTCACCAAGGAGTCCACGTACAACGACAAGGCCGTACATATCAGGTCGAACCATCTTCTTAGCGTAACGAGTCATCACGCCCTTACGAGGCACGAAGTCCTCGGTACCGAAGATCGTCGGAGTGACCTGGAGTGGCACATAGGGAGCGTAAACATATCCACTTTCGAGGAAGCTTCCGCCCTTACGACCAACAAGTACCAGGTTTCGCGGGAAGTAGGGGTCTACATAGACGTCCCACTTTCGAGAAACAGACCCGACATTAACGGCTCCAACTGTCCCCTTATCGGAGTCAGCGGTTACGTTAGCTCGGAACCCAGCAGTAAACTCAAGGATGTTAGCAACTTCAGGTGAGGTCACCAGGAAGTTAGCTCCACCGCGAAGAGTCTTTCTGTGGATCTGAGCCGACACGTCGTTAATAGTCTCGATAAGAGTCTCATACCACTCACTAACCGTGCCAGTGAAGTCCGGAGCCGCTGAAAGCGCCCCAAGCTCAACACCAGTTGTCCGGTTAACGAACAACCCAGGAGAACGCGACCAGTAGTACGTACCAGCTGACGCGCCCTGGACAAGATCGTTAACAATCTCACGATCGATTTCAAGAGCGATCTGCTCAGAAAGAATCTGAGTAAGTTCGACCTCTGCATCGAGATTGTGATAAGCATTAAGATCTTGGCCAAGCTCTGGAGACCACTTGGCCTTGAGCTTCTTGGTCTGGGCAGTAACAGCGACTGAATCAACTTTAATGTCGATTTCTGCAATTACGTTCTTGCCCGTTCCGCTTCCTTCGCGGCCAGTACCAGGATCTGGCTCTTCAAGAGGCCAGTTGTCTTGACCAACGACCGAACCGACGGCTCCGCCTGCAGCGAAGTTATCAGAGTAAGGTACGTTTAACGCATGGTTGTTGTTGCCAAGGTTTAGCGTACCCTCATCTGCAACGAAGTACAGAGTCAAGAACGTATCAGCAACAGAACCAGTAGCTAGACTACCATCTGCCTTACGGAAACCACGCTCAGTCAAACGACGAATTTGAACACCGTTGGTGAGACCAGTGGTGGCCTCGGCGTTGCTCGTGGTGGTCGTGTGAAGCGTAACGCCTCCAAGCATGTCCTTATTGATTCTAGCATGATCTGCATCAGTGAGACGACAAACTAAGTTGTAAACCTCTTTGGTGCTAGTATCACCAAGAATATCAGCATCCCAACGAATCGCTTTCTTTTGAGCTTCAGACAGCGAACTAATCGCCGTACCTGCAGCCAAGAAAGGCGTACCATTGGTACCAGTGTTGGTAACACCGTCATGACACTCGCCCTTCGCAATTGCTCCGGGGTCATCATCAGTCGCTTCAGTTAGCGCGGTGAGCGTACCGGTAGCATGCGAGAATGCATTGGCAAGGTTGTAGAATCCGCCACCTTCCTCAGTGAGGTCTGAGACACCACCAGTAAGTTGCGAACCGACAACGCCGCCACCGTAGATCGAATCTCCGGTATCCATGCCCAATCGACCATCTTCATAAGTAAAGTCTAAGAAGAAGAGCAGACCGGAAGGAAGGCTCATCGGCTGAACGGACACAAGGTCGTTAGCCAAAAGGCCTCCAAAGACACGGCGAACAATCGGGAATGCCACGGACGCGAAGCCCTCGACATCACCAGCTGCCATCGACGAAGCTTCCTTAAGAAGCTGCGAGGCTTGATTCTCTAGTAAGCGGGCCATTCCCGCCTTTTTTTGATCGTTGTCGATACCCTCTAAGAGTCCGGTAGCTTCCCACTTATCAAGTAGGGCAGCACCTTCTCTTTGAAGGGATCTTTCAACGATGCCTTCAGTTAATTTTTCTAAAACAGACATTTGAAATCCTCCTATAATATAAATTTGCTATTTGTCTATTCCTGCTAGGAATTTCCAACGATTTAACGTTGGGTTTTGATTTTGTCCTCCAGATTTTTGTTTTCTGGCTGACAGGATTACCGAAGAAGACTTCTGTACCGCTTCACTCAGTGAATTTGGCTGCTGTTTACGAGAGGTGCTGCCCACTGTGTTCTGAAGTGTTTCAAAAATTACTTTTGCTTCTTCAATAGTTTCGGCATTAGAGACAGCTTCGACAAGCTTTTGCTTTTGTCGCTCATTCAGGGAGTCGCTCTCTAGTGCCTTGTTCTGATAAAGAAGCTTGGCGTTAACCACGCTAGCTTTATCAAGTTTTTCTTTTAATATCTCAACTGCGTCTTTTAACTCAGCCGTAAATTTAGTCGACTTCTTTAACGCAGCTGCAAGTTTTGTGTTTTGTTTATTGGTAGACTCACTAACTGCTTGAAGATCCTGAACAGCTTTTCTCATAGCTGCTCTTTCTTCGCGTATTTTTGAATCTTGTTCTAGTGCCAACAGCTCTTCCTCTGCTAGGCGAATCTCGCCTTCTGGCATACCAGTCCAGCCGGATTTATTTGGGCCGGCTAGATCCACAGTAAGCTGTTCTTCTAATGTATCTTCGTCAGAAAGATCAGTAACTATCGATGGTTCCCCACCTTCTTCTAAGAAAAAATCATCCTCTAAAAACAACTCTTCTTCTAGATAATCATCCTCATAAAGACCCTCTTCGAGCAACTCATCATCAAAATCGATCATATTGTGCTCATAAAGTTCTGGATCTCCAACCACATCGCCATTAAATCGCAAGGCCTGTGTTAGATTTGACACCTCCTCCAGCAATTGGTCTAGCGGGATTTCTACCTGTTCGTTATTTTCTGTTGTGACAGCTAATGGAATATGCTCCATGACAGAAGACTGTTCTGTCGGCTCTAGAGGCGCCTCGCCTGTATCCGGAGAAGCCATTAAATCATCAGCTAGCTCACCGAGACTGTCGGCAGCAGGTTCTTCCTGCTCCAAGAGGCTCTCGACGGCGCCTTTGATTTGGTTTGAATATTTCTCTAATACCAGAGTTTCGGCATTTTTTGTTGCCGCCTCTCTTAACGCTTCCGCGTCAATGATTGCTTGTTCTAACATGTCAGACATTTAAATCGCTCCTAGAAGACTATTTGTCATAATAACTAGTTGTAACGAAGCTAAAATTCCTAGTTATAATACAACTGCTTATAAAATAGAAAACTAAACTCCTATTATCTTACTTATGTTCGCTTTAGCTATAGCACCTACCTTCGAAATATTCCCGACGGCGATGGCGCCACACTTAGAACCGCCGTCCCAGCCGGAGGCGACGGTAGCATAACAACCTATATTTGGGTTGCTGCCATCAAAATCATTTCCGTCGACGTCTTTGCCATCGGAGCCTAGCTCGGCGGCGAGGCCTCGTTGATAAGCTAAACCAGCGGCGTTGATAGTATAATCATCACCGATGCCGGCGTCGCCAATAGCTGTGAAAATAGTGTTGCCATCCGAGGTTACATCGTTATTATCTTCTAGCTGTGCTGTGACGGTGGGAGAGTCAGTGTTATAGAAGCCGTCGTCAATATCTCCAAAAGCAATACAGTTTTTAACTTTATGGGTATCGCTAGCGGACTGGAGTCTAATTCCGTAGTCTACGTCATCGGTGCCGCCATAGGCAATTGTATTATAGACCTCAACGTTGGTGCCAGACCAATATAGTAAGTACGAAGTAGACTGGTCACTGTCAGCAAGAACCATAGTGCAGTTTCTCATAATCATGTAACCGCCGGATCCTGCGATGGCCCACTTGTCCCACCCAACAAATAAGCAAGCTTCGATATTAAAAACTTCACCGCTCGCTCCGGTGCCGTCTTTAATCCCGTATACATCAGAGCCAGTGTCACCACCGTTTACAAGAAACTTTGTTCTTTTAATCGTGCATGCATGCGCATATCTTATTGCCGTCGGCTTGCAATCAAAAATACAATCTTCTACAGTAAAAGATGCTTTATCACCAGAACCTCCGTTAGCTCCGTATATTCCAGCGTCATTTTGTGTATTGTCAGTATTCTGAATAGTTAAATGCTTGAAAACGTTGCCGGTAGAACCTTTCGTGAGTTTGAATGTTGCTCCGCTGCTCTGTGTGATAATAACAGCGGTGCGATCTTCAGAAGTACTTGTAAACGTACAATTGTCACCAGTATAAGTAACCGTCTCCGTGTAAGTGCCGTCCCCAATAGAGATCGTGTTGGTGGCGATACCTCCACCAACGGCAGCGTCTACAAGCGCTTCGGCCGCACCAATGGTGAGCTTTGCTGTACCGGTCGTGGCGCCGTTATTGGTGTCGTTGCCGGATTTAGATACGTAAAACGTAGCCATATTTAAGCAACCTCAATCCACGTCTTGTCCGGATCGAAGTACACCAGTACATCACTGCTGTCGTCATCGACAGCGTACCCAACAATTCTAACAAAATCTCCTGTTCCAGACGGCGCCGTAAAGTCAAAATGGCCGGCAGTGGTCGAAACATAAACCGGCAATCCATCACACGCGCCGGATCCGGGCAAGTTCAGTATTTCTGTTGAGGGTATTTTTATAAACCCTTTCGTGTGAACCCCTACTGCTTGTGAGCCGCCGCCTAGGCCGACGCCCAGGAGTTGAGACGCGCCAGTTGCTACAGCGTCGGCGTCAGTTGAATCCCACGTTCCATCAGTGTGTAGGAAATAAATTTGGCCGGCCGTTAAAGTGTCGTTTGCGCCAGGAGAATAAATAAGGCGCTCGCCGCCGCCCTCGCCATCAGCCAGCTGGTTTTCAAACGTTACAGCCTGGAAATTGTTGGTAACACTAAGTGCGACTTTAGGATCAAAATCATTTATGCCTACCTTGCCGCCAATCTTTGTGGTAGTTGTAAACATGTTGCGAGTGCCACCAATATTAATATTTGAGCCAGAAAGAACCATGCCGCGGGAGGAGCCGGAAATAATTAATAGATTTTGATCGTCCTCATCGTATTCAATTGAAGCATCTTTGTTGGTGCCAAGGTGCAGCTTTTTATCATCAATAAGCCAAGCATCTTGAGAGAACATGACAGCTTCGGACGAATTCGTAGTAATAACAGTTACGTAAGCGTTTGCCTCTTCCATGATCGAAAAGGCGTTGGCAACATTGTCGGGTAGATCAATGTCGAAGCCGCCGGCCGCACCAGAAATAATCAGCTTGTCTACGCCAGCTTCGTCATATTCTACAGAAGCGTCATTGCCAGTGCCGAAATAAAGCTTTTTACCATCTTCAACACGTACGTGCTGTGACGCAGTGATAGGCGAGTTAAAATCAAAACCAGAATTGCTCAAGATGAAGGGGTCGCTATCGGTGAACGAACCAAAGCCTGACTTTATATGAAGAGTCTCGTCTGAGCCCATATTGCCAATCGACCATTTTGAACTACCATTGCTCATGAAGGTAAACTGTGTGTCACCGTTCGCCGTGCTATTGTCAATATTGATTCTGCCGTAATCTGAATCTCCAGATTTGAAGGTGGCTATTAGTCCGTTTGTTGTATCGTCAGCATCAGCGCTCACAAGAAGAATACCACTAGTCTTCGCGGGGGATGTGTCGACGCCAATGGAGAGCTTGTCGGTAACTCGGATCAACGAACCAGAGAGAGTTGTGCCGAAAGAAGAACCGGAAATGATGAGCATGTCTTGGCCGGCTTCGTCGTAAAAGATGCTCGCGTCGTTGTTCGAACCAAAGTAAAGGGGTAAATCATCGTTAACTCTGGCGTCATCGCCGATTACAAATGTCGTGCCGTCGTAGGTTAGATTTGCCTCCGCGTTCAGCGCGTCTGCGCCAGTTGCTGTAACTAAACGATTATCCACGCCGTTGGTCAAGAAGTCAGAAACATCAACCGTTAGCTGTCCGCTACTCGCGTCCAAGCCGGTGCTAGCTATACCAGAAACTAAATCTGCGATCGACTCTTGCTTTACAACGCCGGAGGGCATGTCA
>Ga0209128_1000278_pt1 | contig 38047 bp, 47 predicted proteins | sample ETNvirnome_6_100_FD_184072 | JGI IMG/M metagenome (GOLD analysis project Ga0209128, IMG submission 184072) | Marine viral communities from the Pacific Ocean - ETNP_6_100 (SPAdes) (version 2) | ecosystem: Environmental > Aquatic > Marine > Oceanic | place: Pacific Ocean | collected 2013-06-19
ATCAGCGGGTAGTAGATATTCTGGTCCGGGCGATTGAGGATAATGTCCAATCGGTAGTGCACACATCGCAAAACGGTAAAATGTATGCGATTTTAACCGCTTATGATGCTGCTCTGGGTGCTACGATTGACGATGTAGAAAAGACGTTGACGGAAACAAACGGAAAACCAGGCAGCGAATAATTATGACTCATCAGTGCATTAAAAATCAAGAGTGTCTGGCGGACTTTGGTAATCTTCGCGAGCGAACTGCTGTCATAGAAAGTCTCTTGGAGCAAAATACGCGAGCCTTGAAACGAATGGGAGGGCAACTTGACAAATTAACCACAGATTCTGTTCGCAAGACGGCTTGGGGCCGGGGCGCGTTCTTTGGGGCGCGGGTAGTGGTCGTTGGACTGCTACTGTTGGCGGGCGCAGGGCTTGATAAAGCGACTAGTTTCATCTTTTCTGCGTTGAGTTAAGCCGATGAGATACAGATTCTGGCACTGGTTAATTGGCATCCTTGTGATGGCTTTCTTATTAGCCTCCTTCGCAAACCATTGTCCGGCGGCGGGTGTCTGCCGGGAAGTCGCTGAGCTAGTGGCCGACATCGAGGCGCGCGAGACAGACGAGGTGCAGTTCCGCTTTCTCGACGCCGTCGAGCGCGCGGCCTTCGCGGCTCGCACACGCCTGAACAATGCTGGCGACGTGGAGGTGCTGACGGCGCGCAAGGCTGACCCCACGGCCACGGTGCTGGTCGCGATCATCCGCGACGGCTGCGTCACCAGTGTGCGATTCTTCAAGCCACGATTCTTTGAGTTGCCCTACGACTCGACATGACCACCATCTGTAGAACTAGGAGAGACAACATGGAATTGCTAAGAGGGAAAAAAACCTATATCGTTGCCGGGCTAATGATAGCCGTGGGCGTTGTCAACGCTTTGGCCGGTGATGCCGCTGGCTGGAACACCGTCTGGGAACAGGCGCAGATTGTCCTCACCGGCCTCGGCCTCGCTGGCCTGCGCGCAGGTGTGCGCTAGCAGTGTGGCTGACGCTGTTGGGCGGCGTACTGTCGCTTGGCCGCAGTCTCGCGCGCATCGCGCATGACCGCCAGCTCCTGGAAGCTGGCGCGGCCAGGGCGATTGCTCGACACGCTACGACTGGGTTGGCAGCGGTGGCCGCAGCTCAGGCTGCTCGCCGTGGCGTCCGCCATGACGCTGCCAGCGTGTGTGATGACCCCGACAACCGGGACTGACAGCGTGTGCCTGGCGTTCGCGCCGATCACCTTCTCGGCCAGTGCCGACAGCACTGAAACCGTGCGTCAGATTCGTGAGCACAACGCCGCTTGGCGAGCTATCTGCGATGACTGACGCTTTGAATAAAGAGAAGTTGGTATTCGACCTGATAGCCGACGAAGGTATGGTGCTGGAGCCGTATCAGGACAGCGTTGATAAGCTGACCATCGGCGTCGGAAGAAATCTAGACGACAGGGGCATCAGCAAATCCGAAGCGATGTTCATGCTGGCCAACGACATTGAGATCGTCGAGGCGGAACTAGACGCACGGCTTGGGTGGTGGCGCGGTCTCCCCGACGATGCCCAACGTGCGCTGGCAAACATGGCGTTCAATATGGGAGTGCCGTGTTTGTTGACGTTTTCCCTCGCTCTGGGACATCTTGTGAACAGAGAGTTTAAACAGGCTGCGGATGAGTTTCTACGGAGCCGCTGGGCCGAACAAGTCGGCAACCGGGCTATCCGTGTAACAGATTTAATAAGGAACGCGTGATGGACAAAATTAAGTCTCTCCCTTGGAAGACTTTTTGCGTCTACGCCGTGATTTTCGTGGCGGGGTATCTTTCGAACTCTTACGGTCTTTTTTAGACCAGTCTATCGCGTCGTACCCACCCCGATATTCTTTATTCGAGGTGGGTATCGTCCACCACCTGTTGCGGGTGTCCGGTGCTCTACTAAAGATATCTACCATGCCACGTCCTTATACCCCCTACGCGTTTTGTATAGCATCAATGATACTCGTCGCTAGGTTTTGCTTGCGTTGAAGAGCCCCTATAACCTTCTTATCTAGGGTCGTTCCGACCAAATCAATATATGTGACTGGATAGTGCTGGCCGTGACGATGGTTTCGCGCCTCAGCCTGAACCCGTGCGTCCATGTCATAGGTGTTCTCGTAGAAGATGGTGGTATGGCACGGCATGTCCTTCGTGCCGAGCAACGTGTGTCCGTACTTTCCAGCTGTCAGCTGAGCGATCATCACTTGGTTCGTGTAATTATTGAACCCGCGCTTTTCCATGGCCTGAACCTCTTTACCTTGATTACCAGTCAGACAGACGCCGTTTGGGAATCTCTTGGCCAGTAGATCGATCGACTTTTTATAGAACGCAAAGATTATGACCTTGGAATCCAGCTCGTCAACTATCTCCTCAGCCAGATTGAGCTTAGGGTTCTTCTTCTCGGAGATGATGTCGTGGGTGTCCCCCTGTTCGTCTATCACGAATCCGCCAGCAATCTGCTGTAGCTTCATCATTTGCGTGATAACCATCGGAGCCGTGACAGTTTCGTCGTTAACGTTAATAACAAGTTCATCCAGCATGGCCGAGTATTGCTTCTGTTGATCCCTGTATAGTACATAGTTCCGGGTCGTATTGAGTGTCTCTGGCAGATCGGTCCAGTCTTTCTTCCTAGCTCTGAAAGCGTTGCCATCAATGAGCGTAGATAATTCATCTTGGTTCTTGGCCCCTACTATCTGTTTTCCAAGGTAGCCGCCCATGACGCAGAAGTGATTACGAAAGGCGTACTGGTTTTGGCCCTTAAGCTCCCCTATACACCGGAACTGGCCCCAAATGTCGAGTGCCGACTTGGTGATCGGCGCACCCGAAAGTATCCTAACATAGGAAGCCATAGCCGCCAGCCCAATCATGCGTCTGGTGCGCTTGGCCCTAGGATTCTTGACGTGGATTGATTCATCCAAGACGAGATACACACGATTCATACCCAATAGGTACTCTAGGTACTCGCCCCCCTTACCAATCAAAGCTTCGTAGTTGATCAGGAAGATTTTTTTAGGTCCTTCTTGATGGCGGGTCCTAGGCCAAATAGTCGGGTCAAACCCAACTTCCCATTTCTCGGCTTCCTCAGCCCACACCGCTTTCAGAGACTGTGGACACACGACGATCATCGTATCTACTTCGTCCATTTCCATTAGGTGGATGAACTCGTTGTAGGCTGTGCTGGTCTTGCCTAGCCCCATTTCCATAAAGTAGCCGAATCCACGCCGACCATTTGCCTTGTCCAATGCCGCACTCTGAACGTCGTAAGGCTTGCCTTTTAGATACCACTTCATGATAGGCCAAATTCCGTTAGTAATCGGGTTCGGGTGGTGTTGCCAGTGTGCTTGCACAATTCCTCTAATAGAGCCTCGTCCATCTTACCAGCCGCCTCGTTCAATTTTATGGCTACTTGCCCCATCACTGGAAGAACGGTTTGGTTGCCCATATTGAGTTCATCCACCAAGTACATCATCGCTTCGAATAAGTCCGCGATGTGGACTACTTCCTTAGCAAAGCCGGACACCCGGCAACAGGGATTGACAGTCATAATACTCCGCGCCATAGACCCCGGTGCTGATTCTATTTTTTCGTTGTTTGTAGTGGTTGCTTTCTTATAGGGGGTGGGTATGTCGCCGCTCACCATTTCTCCGAAGTCGTGCACCAATGCATACTGGGTCACCCATTGAACGTCGACGTCCTTCATACCTAGGAATTTAGCTATATAGGTGGCGTAGAGCGCGACATAGTATGAATGTTCAGCCACCGATTGCTGGCGGATGGTTCGTATGATGCCCCACCGTGGCACGTGCTGAAGTACCCTAGTCTGTGGTTGTAGTACGGTGCTTTCCATTTCAATCCCCTATCTAGAATGGGTATATAAGTAGGTTTCTATCCACTACCTCTTCTACGTTTTCATAAAACATCTTGCCTGTGGGTACGTGTTCCCACATCTTCGATATAGTACGATTACCGTCCATCCATTGTCCGTGCTCTTCAAAGTCCTCAGGGTAGACCTCTATTTCGCGGGTGTACTCGCCTTTGATTTCGATTTTAGGCATCGTAGCTAATTTCCCCCCACGGCACGACCTCCACGTCCTCGACGTTAGGACCCCATCCGTGCAACATGTGTTGTGGCATCCCCAACATTGAGATGCTCATCTTTTGTATCAATAGAGTCAACTTGGCGAGGGACACTTCATCCTGTACGTAGTTGCAGAAATTTAGGAAGTATACCGAGGGGCGATTGTCCAGCATCGCATCGACCATCTGGTGGTTGCTCCACGTGAAAATCCGGCGCACTCGCTGGGTCACGGTGGTCAACTCCTCGTCCACGTCCAGATCGTTAAAGCTGATTTCGACCTGATCGGGGTAGACATCGCCGGAATATCCTAGGCCCGGTATACTCCCCACCCGGATAGGATAGGTCCTATTGGCCATAGCCACTTGTCCTAGGAATGATGGGTGTATATTGGCATCGTTCATCCCGGCACCCACGGTACAGTTCCTGGACGTGCAATATGGATAGAATGGGCTGTTGAGCGACAGACTGTACCCCTGCGGCACTTCCATTGACCCCCTTGCCCCCCTTTCCGACATCATAAGATTCAGATTGAGATTATTCACCATATGGCCAATATCATCATTATTCACGGCCAGCCTAGCCGTGCGGCGTACCTTGTTGGACAATGCTTGACCGACGCCCTTCCGGGTGCTTGAAATCTTGGTCGCCTGAGACTCGTCTTCCATCTCGGCATCGATGTCCTCTTGGTGAATAATGCTGGCATTAGGGTGAATGGTTACTCGCCGCTCGTCCACCCCGCACGTTTTCATCTCCTTAAAGAGTAAATCAGGATTGATAATAGAACCAGCATTTAGATAAATCTCGCAGTCATCCTGTATCACCCCGAACGTCGGCAGGTGAAAGCAACAAAAATCTTGCCTATCGTCCTTGAATTTGGTCCAGTGACCAGCATTAGCCGCCGCATTGGTGGTGGCGAAGTCCACTTGATTCTGGGGCTGGCTGGCGAGGTACGCCGCTAGTAGTCCTTTGCCGGTCGATCCGAATTGCCCATCCACGAGGACGGAGCACTTACCTTTTGCTATGTACTTCATCTTTTTGCCTATCTGACCAAATCAAAAATATAGCACAGCAGATCGCGTGTGCCAAGTGATGTTTACCACTTTTAGGGTCGATCTTCTCCCCCAACTTCCACGACATAATGTGCCGCATCATCGCATCAAAGTATCGGTTCCAGTCCTTGCACTTCTGCCAGTTGTCCACCCCGTATTGTCGGGCTCCCTGATCGAAAATCTGGACCACTTCTATTAGTATTTCAAAAGGAAACAAGTGCCACCTCAACTTTCCTTGATCGTCTTTCTTATGCTTCATCCTACCCCCTTCCTGTAATCATCCGACCAGTATAACACAGCCTTGACAATTTCGGCTATATCCCACGTCTTGCCCGTGTACTGAATCATCCAACAATTTTCCGGCGCAACGGCAATCTTGGTATCTGGATCAGCCCCTATGAACAGTTGGTGTACGGTGCCTTCCTTCTGATAGACTGCCCAGCCGCACGGCATACCCGCTTGTTGAATTCGCTTCATAGTCTCCCTCTGTATAGGACTTAGGTTCAACTTCTTCATCTTGCATTCCACCATGACTGCTTCCATGGCGTGTAGCTTGATAAACAAATCCGGGGTCCCGGCTTGTTGCGGGTTGCCGATTTTACGCGCCCATCCTTTGACCCGTAATGCCTCTTTAACGATCCGCGCTTGTACCTTTAACTCATCCATAGCTGGCCTCGCCCCAGTTCTTGCCCTCGCCAATGTCCACGTCCATCGGCACTAGTAATTCGACGCCACAGCCGGGACCATAGTCCGTCATGATTTCCAATGCGTGTTCATAGATGTGTCGGTCCTTTTCCTTAAACTGGAAGTCGATCGCATCGTGCACCGATAGAAGCATATGCACCGTATCGCCTTCTGACTCAAGGTACTCGTCTATCTCCACCATCGCGTTCTTGATGATGTCGGCGTTGCCGCATTGTAGCAGTCGATTCACCGCCTTGTACGACATATCCTTGCCCCCGGTGAAGTCCAGTCGGGCTCTGCGCCCCAGCAAGCTGGTCACGTACCCTCGTCGCTTCATCACCTTGGCGGCGTGTTTCTGAAAAGGCTTTAGTTCTGGCATGTTGGCAAAGTATTGATCGTACATCGCCTCACCTACTATTCTCTCGACTCCCAACTCCTGGATTAGCTTGTCCTTGCCCATGCCGGTGATCAGGCCTTGATTCAGTCTCTTGCCTGACGTCCGATCAATGTTTGCCGCTTCCGCCACCGCTGTATGAGCGTCGATAACTGGGTCAGAAAGATAACCACGTACGAGTACCGAACACCCTGCATAGTGGGCCAACAGCCGGGGCTCACATTGTGAGTAATCGACACTGGCCCACACCATGCCCTTGTCAGGAACGAACACCGCCCGAAACAACTTTCCAAGCTCCTCGTTTCTTTTAGGCACTTGTTGCATATTGGGCCGTGAGGAACTAAGTCTTCCAGTGACAGTACCGTACTGATCTGACCTAGACTGATTGAACTCTGTATGAATTCTGCCATTGTACAAGTGTTGACCCATTGGCGTAATGAACGAATTAAGTAGGTTACCATATTTCCTCGCGGCCACAACCCTTCTCCCTAACTCGGTAGTTACTAACCAATCCTCAGCGAATGATGGGTTGCCCTTCTCAGTTTGTGGGTAGTCGATTATACCGGCGTCGTCAAATAGTTTCTTCATCTGCGTCGAGGACCTAAGGTTGATCCCCTCAGGTAGGACTTCCATGGCCTTGTCCAGTCGCTTCTTAATTTCAACGGTGACGTTAGCCAGTCGCTCCTCGTCCACCTTCACGCCCCGCACCATCATGCGATGAAGGGTACGGATACACCGGCACTCGATGTTGTGAATTTGCCTCAGGCCCTGATCGTCAAGGTCCTTTTGTTGCTGTTGCCACAGAGCCCATGTCGCGATTCCATCCCCCATGGCGTAATCAGTCCCTTGGGGGTCATCGCCGCTGAGTTTCCAAAAGACCCCCATCTGCTTCGATGACGGCTGGCCCCCGAATTTATCCGCTAGGTACTCATATAGGGGCTGGCCTCGCTTGGCCGTCACCTTGGCGTCGATGCAACAATTTTCCAGCGAGTATGATTTGCGATGCTCGTTGATCAGAGCGGCGTTGATCATCGTGTCTTCATAGGTACAGGTCGGAGTCGGCACTCCAGCACGGTGCATGAACTTTAGATCAAAGGCGAGATTGTGGCCGATTATGTGAGTTGGCTTCTTGGCCAGAGCATCACGCAGGTCCTGCTCAAATGGGTGCGTATCTATTTTCTTCAGGGTATCCTTGGACGGCGATCGGGCACCCAGGAAATTCCCGCCTTGATGACGTATTGGAATATAGTAGGTGTCCATTTCAGCGGGGCCAACGGTGATGACGTAGCCGACAATGTAGTTGGTCTTCCAGTCAAGGCCAGAAGTCTCGACGTCGAGCACTACATTGTCGGAGTCAACGATACGGTCAAGGACTTCCATTAGAAGGCAATCTCATCATCCAGAGGCTCGGTGCTGGCCTTGAACCCGCTCGTTTTTCTCTCGTTATCGGGCGGGAAGGCCATGATCTTCATTTTCCCGTCCGTGGATGCTGGCATCGCATCGAGTATCATGTTGAAGCCAGTACCCGCCTTGTTCTCAAACATGACCCCCAGCTGGAGCCATTTGGTCTTCTCCTCACCACCTTGGGTGTAGGGGACTGGGGAGCACAAATTCCATCGCCTAGCCATCTTTCATCTCCTCATCATCTCCTTCAATCTAGCCGGTATCACTACCTGCAAGTTACAGGAATGGCAGCACCTGCCTTCCTTCACGGGCTCGGCATTGTTGCCGCCGTCCCACCCGCTATAGGGGTCTTTTGGGATTTCTTTACTACAGATGACGCACTTCATTTTCATTCTCCTATTTAGGGCTACCCCCCGCCCTTTCGGGCGGGGGGCTCTAGGACTACCTAGAACGCATCCTCTTCGGTTGAGTCGGACTCGTCTTTGTCCATCGTCTCTTCGTCTTTGATTGCAAAGCCCTTGGCGGAGAAGTGATCGTACATCTCCTTGTACTTGGGTGCGTCGGCTTCGCTGACGAGCATGGGCTCTGGCCCCTTTTTGCCCTTGACATTTACGCCTTGAAAGCTCCAGTTAAAGTAGCTCTCGTTGTTGGCGTTTTTGTCCTTCTTGCTCGACATGTCGAAATAGCGTGACCACGAGGGCAACCGATTGATCGCCAGCTTGGACACGAACTGTTGGCCCACCTTAAACGAAGACCGTTGGAGTGAAATGACGGCTGGGCTCAAATCCAGATGGTCCGGAAACATTGCGATAATGTTGATCATCCGGGTTGCGGCTGGGTAAGAGTTGCTATCATTCGGGTCCATCGACCCGAATTGATCAAGTCCGCCCCTCTGGACGGTCTTGCCGGTGTTCCAAATGACCTTCTTCCCGTTGTCGAGTTTCACCTCGAAGTCCATATCGGGGCGGTCCCAGTGAACACCATCATCGGCACGGGCAAGTATCCCGCCGCCGTCTTTGCGCGGTCGCCACAAAAGGACGGACTGCGACACGTACACCGGCACCATTTGGATTGTGTCGCCCAACGTGGACTCCGCAACCGTGTGCCAGAACTCGCCAGCCCTTTCCCCATCGTCCACCACCTCAGGGCTCAGACCCTGCAGGAGTTTGATACGTGGAACGATAGTCAGGTCCGACACGTTCTCCGTGCCTTCCCCTGCGTGGCCCGTGAGATAATCGGGTATCGCGACCTCAGTCGATTTCTTTTTCGCTACTGCTTTTCCCATTGACTTGTTCTCCTATTTTTTAGTCATGGACGTGTTGTTGAAAATGTACATCTTGAAGTAGTCCTCAGGCATTTCGACCCCATCCTCCTCAAGTAGGGTCCGTGCTGTTGCCGACAGGGTGGACGCATTCACGGTATCGGTGATGATGTCCTCTAGTCCGTTCTGTCGGAGCCAATCGTATGCCGCCTCTTTCTCCCCACCAACGATGGAAGTCCTAGACGACTGGGACACCGTGAACCGAGTACCCTCCACGGTGATGCTGGAAATACCTTCTTCTTGAAACTTGGCGGGGACAATCTCTTCCTTGTACCGCTTATACAGGTCGTAGAACCGCTTTTTCACGTACTTGAGGTTCTCATACAGTGACCGGATTTCGACTAGTGCGTTAAGGACGACGACCACATCCTCATTCAGGATGTTTTCGGCCTGATTTTCAAGACCGTTGGCCAGATCGTTAAATAACTCATACGAGTCTTTGATTTGTTGGGTTGGCATCTCTAGGTTCTCCTATCTGAACTTGGTAAAAACCCCTTAGTTTCTTGTCGTATTTAAGGAACGACACGGGTAGCAGTCGCTCTTCCGACAGCCAGTACACCACTTGTGCAACGACACAGCTGTCTCCCATTGGGACGAAATGATCATTGTCGGGGTCTAGATCATCGAGCATATCGTCCAGAATTTGGTTGATCCTGTTGGTGTATATGTAAACGTCATCGGGGTAGAACCCGCGACTGAACAGCACCACTGGCACTCCGTAGTCCTCAAGCTGTGAAAGGTCGTGCTTGGAGCTTGGGGGCTGGAGCAGGAAGCATCTATTTGTCATCAAGGTTTAGCTCCAGTTGGTCGCGTCTGAGAACGCTGGACAGGATGAGTGCGTAATTGGCCACGTCTGCCGCTTCCCTATGGACATCTTGGTGGCTTCCATTTTCGATCACGTCGATCAACTCTATCATTTCTTCCGACATCATATCATAGGCTTGGTCCACAGTGATGTCTTCCCAGTGGCCTTTGCCCCGGTGGTAGAACAGCTTAGCCACCATCTCCATGATAAATCGCTCAATGTCGAGTTTGAGATGATCGATTTCGGGCGGCAGGGTTATGTCGACTTGAAACGTGTGCATTCTAATCCCCTATCTAGGTGTACCATAGTACCACGGGTACTAGTCACTTGTCAATACGTCTTCACCTATAGTGACTGTGGCTCCGCGCCGGATTTGACCGCGTAAAACGTTGCCTAGTAGCATCCGCCGCTGTCCGTTGTTTAAGTGCTTCCATTTTTTGATGGCAACCATGTTGGTGTCAGCCACTGTCTGGAACTTCACCTCGTCCAGACGGCCCGTTTCCTCGTCCACAAGGTACTTGGCGAGAACATCAGATAGACTATCGCCACAGGTTCCTGATCGTCCGTACTTATCCATAAACTTCTTGGTCATAACATCTGGCATGTTGGCAACAAAACACGCATCACCGGCATCTGTCAAGTCAGTCCATTTACTCATTAGAAGTCCAGGTTCCTCTCGTCAAACATCACTGGCGGCTTGTAGTGGGCGGCGATTTCCTGCTCACCCGACGTGTGCCACGTCTTCATGTTGCGAATGCACCAGATTTTGGCTTGCTTGTCACCGATCCGCTTCGCCCCCATGTTGAGGAACCCTAGACGCTTGAGGGTTTGCGTGAGCCCAATAGGGTTGATACCCCGAAAGCCAGGGGCAGTGTTGATCGCCGCCGCGAGGTCAGTCGAGTTGACCAGATCACACTCCATCGGCCACTCGGTGTTAGAAACACTCTCAAGGAGAAAGGCGTCCAAAGGCCTCGCCGTTTCATCAACCATATCCTCGAAATGCTTGGTCTTAGGCGGCGGAGCTTCGGGGCTGAAATCCGAGAGGTCGAATTCGGTGGCCCAGCGGTATATACCGGAAAGGTTATCTTTGGTCCATGTGAACAGCTTTTTGTAGTAGGCAGGTGATTCCGGCGTTGCGTCCGACATCCAGACCCAGAACCTGCGCGAGTCCTTGTTGAGGATGATGGCGTTGCTGTGGTTCGTGGTACAGAAGAAGTTTGCTGGGTTGTTCGATACATAGCTATCGGTCCTCATCTTTCGGATTGTGACACTATCCTCGCTCAACATCGGCTTCATGCGGTTGGCTATTTCCAACCTGCCGCCAGCCATCAGCTCCTCAATGAAGACCACCTCTGACTTGGACAGCCAATCGTTGTACTGCTCCTTGAGCTGGTCCGTGCCGACTTCCATCACGTGGTCGTTACCTATTATGCCACGGAACACTTGCTTTAGGTAGCTCTTACCTGTACCCTCTTTCTGGGACCCGATCACCACGGCGTGACGAATGCGACGTCCGGGATTCGCTAGGACGTGCGCGATACAGGAAGCGAGGTGCTTGTACCCCTTCTTGTCCCCGTCAACCAAATACTTAAGGTGGTCGGTCCAAATTTTGACGTCCACTTCGTCCTTGGATGGGAGAATGCGTCGCGGTTGCCACGTGTTGAAGATACGTCGTCCTTTGTACATCGACATTTGCTCTTCGACGCCGGGGACGAACTCGCAAGTGTCCACCATCCTGAGGTCTGTACTTTCAAGCAACAGCTTGGCGATGTTCTTGTTGGGGGCCAGCGACGCGTGGGCGTTCTTGATCGCGCTGGCTGTGAAGTGTAGGTCTTTGCCGGGGTGATAAAAGCTCTCTTCAAATGCGACATAGATGTACTCCTTGAGTAACTCGCTTATGTCGATCTTGGCGCGGTGTCCACGTGCGAACCCCTTGTTGATGGCACCGTCGATCAGCGTGTCCAAGAAGTCATTAGACTTGTAGCGTTCAATCTCCGCCGCTCCGCGATCGGGTCCAGCGTCGGCGTCGTCTATGTAGGAACGGACCAGACGCTTGATTTCGCCACGTGCGTTGGACTCTGGCTCTCCGTGGAAGTTTATCCACGACGCGATGCCCTGCATAATTGGGTGGTGGAACCCATCCTTGTCGTCGCCAATGCGGCCTAAGAACCTCATATAACGACGGTCGTCACTTTCGTCCTCGCTTGGCACCACCCATTCGCCAGACACATTCACCACCTCGTTTGTGCCTTTTAGAATGCCCGATCTTTGAGAGAGAGGGTCTTCCACCCCATCTAGAATAGGTGCCGCAGTATAGTGAGGTTGAATCGGGTTGAATAGTGCCGGGTCCACCAGCCTTCGTCCAAACACGCCGATGAACGACTCGTTGAACGTGTTAAAGTACCGCTTGAGGTCTTCGTCGCTGATCGGCACGTCTAGCACGAACGTCAGGTGACAGCTGATCGTGTAACCCTTGAATCCCGTACTGGACGAGTATCGCCAATGGCACGACACGTCTTGGAACACCGCAGGTAGCAGATCGATGACGTCACGAATCGTTGTTTCCGGGTCACCGGGGTTGAACTCGTGCCGCAGTATCTTGGATTTCTTGTTGGCTGGCAAACCATCGATATCCAAGGTCACCCATCGCCGCGATGCCGGTGCCACGGTGCCGTCGCCTGTCGTACGTAAAATACGTCGTACGTCGCAGGATAGGTCTGTCGTCTTTGTGGGATGACCGCGCACGATGAAGGAATACGGCTTGTGTTGTAATTTTTCGAGCATTTCGAAAAATTCATCAGCGTCGTCAAAACGAACCGTCTTGAAAGCAAAGTTCTTCGCCACGCGATGGCTGACGGTCTTACTCTTCTTGATCTGCTTGGTGCAGATCGCCTTTGGAACTGGTGTGAGGATGAGGAACTCGTGTGGTACGGCGTCCTCTAAGGTTTCGGCTTCGATCGTTCTACCCAATGTCGCCCCCTATCTATGGTGATAAGCTACCACCGTACCACAGGGGACGACAAAGCGCAAGGTGAGTTGGATCAGGCGTCTTCGCGCTCCGACCACTCGATCCGCAGCCCGTTCGCGGCTGCGATCTGGCCAGCCTCTTTCCTACTGGAGCCAGCGCAGTCTATGAAGTCTCGCGTCTTGGGATCAAGGAAGCGAAAGCTCTGGTGGAGCCCGAAGTCTAAGCAGTGAAGGATGACCTTTCGGCCTGAGCGTTTCGTCATTTCACGTCTCCTATTTAGCGGCCAAGAGTGACCGTGAGCGAATTAAAGCACAGCGAGATCGGCCTGTCAAGTCAGCCTCGCCCGTGTGTGATCGAGAGAAGGAAAGCGTGGTCGATGTCGGGGTAGAGGCGGAGCCAGTGCCGAAGGGCTCCTTTAGTCGAATCGATCTGCTTCTGAACGGGACGGCCCTTAAATTCGCCGTCGAAGGGCAGAGCGTGGAGCATTTCGAGTTTGGACTTTAACCTCTGAACGCGCTTAACGGCGTACGGTCTTGGGTGCGTCATTTCACGTCTCCTATCTAGCGGCCAAGATTGACCGGGCGCGGATTAAAGCACAGCGAGATCGGCCTGTCAAGTCAAGCTCCGACGTGCCGATTGAACCACCACCTTGGATCGTAGTCTTCGTCATCGGGGTCGCCCCCCATGTCACGAATGTGATCGGCGTAGCCTTCGTTGTAAGCCACTCTCATGTCGGCCTTCGAGTAGATGCCTAGCCAGTGTAAAAAGGTCTTCATGATCGCCCCTCTGACCCGCGCCCGGTGTAATACTCTAGCAGCCGGTCGATGTGGTCTAGATGCTCGTTAACAACGCCGGAACTACCCTCAAAATGATCCCGCAAAACAACTCGAATATCACTTTCGAGCGTTCGAGGATATGGTTGATGAAACGTCTTACTGCCGGGCCATTCCCCCGACTTATATTTCTCGTCAGTCATTTTTGTCTTAAAACTCGCCATCATCTCTCTCCTATCTGGTCAAAACCGCCCCCCAAAAAAGCATGGGGGGCGGGCGGTTGTCAATACGTACTCACAGCGATCGGTGGTTGTCGTAGTAATCGTTCCGATTGCGGTCCTTGGCAGTCTGGTATCCTTTGCCGTCGCAACGGAAGCAGATACCACCGGGACCGGTTGGGACGTCGTTCGTGACGCCGGTAATGAACTGCCCGGTTCCGGCGCAACGTCTGCAGAACTTCTCACCCGCCTTGTCATAGCAGGTGTTGCACTTGGTTCGCTTGCTGGTCTTGTAACAAGCGAACTCGTTGCCACAATCGCACGTCCGGGCACGAGAGCCCATGTTGTGCGGGTTCATCGCGTATGCTGGAGTAAAAGTCATGTCGTTCTCCTATTTCAATGGTGGAGTGATCTGTGCAGCCTGTCCTGCGGCACGTCCAGCCATATTGCCCATTCTGGACCCTCGGCTGGTGGTGCGCTTGGTTGAACCCCAACCCTCCTGCTTGCCGAAGTCTCTCAAGGCGACGTCCTTGGCGAGAACGAGTGCCGTGCCGGTGCAGCTTGCGTCGGCTACGTTGTCCTTGCGCAACCGTGCCGCCTCGACGCACCGATGGTAGATGGTGCTCGCGTAGGCGACGCCGTGTCCCTGCTTGAACTTCATCGTATCCTTGGGAGCCCACGTTGTCCATTCGCCATGGTCGGCGGCAAAGGTAGACTTGGCGGCAAGCAGCTCGTGGGGGATCATGACGTTCCACGCCTTGTACAGGTTGTCGAACAGAACCTTCATCATGGCGACGTCATCGGGGAACCCCACAAAGGTGAAGTGGGTACCGTGCAGCCGGGAATTGACCAGTACCGTGCCGTCGAAGAGCTTGGCGACGCCAAAGGCCAGATTTTCAATCCAGTGGAGCTTCATCTTCTGGCCGTCCACCGTGTAGTCTTCCTTGATGATCTGGGATTTGTCGATGTCGCGCACTTCAACGTCGCTCATGGACAGCTGGTGCTTCTCCATCAGCTCGTTAGCCCGAAGGATGGCCAGCTCTGATTCATGCTGGTTGGAGGATTCGCCCAAGGCCATCAGCTTGCGAACCCGATCGATGACCTTCTCTTGTTCAGTCATTGGTCAGTACCCCTATGGCGAAGGTGATTGCCGGTGTCAGCCAAGTGAATGCGACGAGGAGGGCAAAGCCTAGGTAGCCATTCAGCGGCCAGTCATCCTGCAGACCGTTCGTGAGGGTCCACATCGCGTTTAGCGGAAGATACGCTGTCGGTAGGAGGAAGATTGCGAGTAGGGTCTTCATGTCCGTTCTCCTATCTAGTACCCGGTGTTGGGCAACCCGAAACCCCGGCGGTAACTCCGGGGACCGGGCCTAGTGGCCGATGTGGGGGACGCTAGCTGACGTTAACAGTGATCTCGTCATCGATTAGGGACTGAACCTCGTCTTGATCAAGAACCTGACCAACGGCCACGACCACTGTATTCGTGGTCTTGATGACCTTCCAGACGTACCGGGGGTCTTGGGGGTCAGAACAGTCGGGGTTGAAGGTCTGGACTACTGTGATCGTTGCGTTCATTGCTATTCTCCTATCTGGTCCGGCCCGGTCCTCAGGACCGGGCCGATGTTGGGGGGACGCTAGCTGACTTCGGCACCGCCGATGCTAACAGGCATTTCGTTGTTCTTGACCATGCCGCGCAGGACGTTGCCGAGGTTCATGCGCTGCATCCCAAAGTTGAGGTGGTCCCAACGGGAACCGTCGATGCCGTTCTCGTTGGCGACCTCGATCAGAGTGTCGTGGTCGGTGACTGCGGTCTTTAAGGCCTTGGCGAAGACGTCGCCGTTGTTGGCTTCCTTGCCGTACGCGGCCTTCTGGGCCTTGCTGATTACCGATCCGGCCTTGGTCGAGAGATCGGCCTTGAAGCCTTCCACTGCCCTCTTGATGGCACCATTAACGGACCGTGCGCCCTTCACTGCGGCTTCCTTAGCTGCGGGGTCCATGACCTCAACCCAAGCGCCCCAGTCGGAGTCCGGGTTCTCGATGAACATCTTCTTGGCGTGGGAATTGACTGCTCCTACTAGCTCGTCTACGGTGAACTTCGACATGTCTTGATCTCCTATCTGGGAAGCGGGGCTTGGCCCCGCCCGGTGGTAACAGCACCACCAGATCACCAAAAAAGCAGATCGCGAGGCTCTTGTCAATACCGCTTCTTTTTATGCGCGCGCGCACGTGCGCGCGCGAGCGCTAACCGTCGCAGAGGCGAGTGTCGTGGGGTATTCAGCAAGCACCAGCTCGGCGATGGTGCTTGCTGCGACGGGTGGTGCGACGGGTGGTGCGACGATCACCCGTCGCAAAAGGACGTTAGGACAGACGGGGGCGACGTGGTGGTGCGTCGGTTGCGACGGTTGACTCGGCCATCGACTAACGACGAGGATCGTCGACCGACCACCGATCGCCGGAGGACCGTCGACCGGCTTTTTCGAGCTAGACCCGGATCAATCGTCGCACCGTCGCAAGCAGAGGGTCGAGGGCCGGGGTACCCGTCGCGGTTGACGCATGGCGAATACGTTTTCCCCCCGGCGTGGGCGCGCGCCGGGGGGCTGGCCTCTCGCGAGAGGGGTTCTTACTTGTCGTAGTCGCTCATCTCCGCCAGACCGAACTCTTGCTCTATCAGCGCGAGGATACGCGCTGCTATCGTTTCCGCGTCCTTCTCGTTGGGTGCCGTATTCCGCACCGCTATGGTCTGCAGACTCAGAAGGTGTTGCGTGTCGGAGATCATAACGCGAACCTGTGACATCTCTTCGCTCCTATCCGGCGGCGGGATCGCCGCTCCTATCCGGGCGGCGGGATCGCCGCCCATGAGAAAAAAAGCACAGCGCGTGCGCGAGCGCAAGATCGCGCGTGCGTCCATGCTCGCTCGCTCGCTCGCGCGTGCGCTCGTGTGCGCTCGCTCGCGCTCATGCGCTCGCCCATGCTCGCGCGTCGTGCGCCCATGTTCGCGCGTCGTGTGCGTACGTGCGTGTTCGCGCGTCGTGCGCCCATACTCGTGCGCGCGTACGCGTGAGAATATACACCCCCAAAGAGCGCGTTTCGCGCTCTTTGTTAATGGGACCCGGAACGCTAGCATATAGTCTCTGGATTTTAATATTGTCAATGAATGTCTATTGACACTCCATCTTTCCCCATGTTTTTCTTTCATATGACTCTTACCACGGAACGCCAAACGTATCTCCTTCGCCTCAGGCGACAAGGAAAGTCTCTCACGGAGATAGCAAATATGCTTGATATTTCTACCTCTTCTGTTAGTTCTTCGTTGAAGGGCGCGTATTCCAAGTTACATATGGAACACGAAGCGATCGAGGCCCGTGATTTGGAACTTGCCAGATTGGATGAGGTTCAATCATCCTTCTATGAAACGGCAATTGAGGGGGACCCCAAGGCGGCAGAGGTGGTTTTCAAGTCGATGGACCGCCGCGCCAAACTCCTAGGACTCGACGCTCCTGAGAAAAAACAGATTGAGACAGCATTTACGATTGGCTGGCTGGAAGATGACCACACTACAATCGATGGAGAATCTACACCCGTTAGTAGCGAGGTCGGCGGGGATACTGAGCCTAGCGGTAGTTCGCAGGAAGATACAAAAAAGCGAATTGCTGAGGGTGCGGCAAAGGCTGTCGCAAGCAATTTTGATGATTGACAATCTACTAAAAGAGCTGTAAGGAGCACTACAATGGCGAAGAAAGCAGTTAAGGCGAAGAAAGCAGTTAAGGCGAAGAAAGCCCAGACCGAGACTCCTAAGGAGGCGGTGGTCGTGAAGCCCGAACTCACGGTAGGTTCCGGGGTACGTCGACTAGGCGGGAAACTAGTCACAGGGTAATGCGAACGGTCCTAAATGAAAAAGATAACTATACCTTATAGACCAAGACCAATCCAGAAGGACCTACATACCAATATGGCAAGGTTCTCAGTGGTGGTCTGTCATCGCAGGTTCGGTAAGACAGTGATGGCCGTAAATAAGCTGGTCAAGGACCTGATCAACGCTAAACAAAAAGGACTAGCACGCGCCCGCGCCGTGTATGTGGCCCCCTTATTTAGGCAAGCCAAGCAGATTGCATGGGACTACGCCAAATTCTACTGTGAGAAATTACCAGGGTATAAAGCTAATGAATCTGAGCTTAGAATTGACTTTTTGGACGATTGCCGCTTGTTTCTTATCGGAGCTGATAACCCTGATTCTATTCGGGGTATTTATGCAGATTCCGTTGTACTAGACGAGTATGCGCAGATGAACCCCAAGATGTGGTCGGAAGTCCTACGTCCCGCGCTGACGGATCGCAAGGGCTCGGCCATGTTCATCGGGACCCCCAAGGGGAAAAACGTCTTCCACGACCTGTATAAGCATGGGCTGGACCCTGATAATGTGGACTGGACCAGCCATTTGTTCAAGGCCAGCGAAACTGGATACGTGGATGAGGGGGAACTTCTAGCCGCCAAGAGCGACATGACGGATGAAGAGTATGCACAGGAGTATGAGTGTTCGTGGGAAGCCGCAATCAAAGGGGCCTATTATGGCAAGCTCATGGAAATCGTCGCCAACGAGAAACGGATTAGGTCCGTCCCGTGGGAATCTACTCTCGAAGTGCACACCGCTTGGGACCTTGGCATCGATGATTCCACGGCTATTTGGTTTTATCAAACGGCTGATAGGGAAATTAGGCTTATAAATTTCTACGAATCTAGCGGCGTGGGGTTGGATCACTACGTCAAATATTTAAAGCAACAGCATTATGTATACGGGAATCATTTCCTACCCCATGATGTAAAGGTCAAGGAATTGAGTACTGGACGGTCCCGTTTGGAAATGTTGCGGGGGCTAGGTATTAATGCGAGAGTAGTGCAGAAAATTCCTGTAGACGACGGCATCAACGCCGCTCGATCGCTCCTGCCCCGGTGCTACTTCGACGCCAAGAAGTGTGAGAAGGGGATTGAGGCTATGCGCCAGTACAAGACCGACTGGGACGACAAGACGCAGACCTTTAGACAACGCCCCAAGCACGATTGGACCAGCCATGCGGCGGACGCCTTTAGGTATCTGGCAGTGTCCTTTAGAGACACGGGCAGTGGTCGTCGCCCTACCCGCACTATTTCTGAATACGATGTATTCGATCCCTACGAAAAAGGACCCCGGCAGACCATAGCGGAGGGGACGAATTGGTAATTCGGGCCATGGTGCCCGGAGACGAATCCGCTCTGATCGATATGGGCCACAGGATGTGGGAAGAATCGGACAGATTCAACCGCCACCCCCTGAATATTGATAAGCTCAAGCAGTTGGCCAATTGGGTACATACAGTCCCTATGGTGGAGTGTTTTGTGGCTGAGAAGGACGGCACCATTATAGCAATATGGGTGGGGGCCATAAATCCCTTATGGTACTCCGATGACACCACTGTAACAGACATAGTGTTCTACGTCGATAAGCAACACCGTGGGGGTTCGTCGGCATGGAGATTGATGATCGCCGCAGGCACTTGGGCGAAGGCTATGGGGGCCACGGAAATTAGTATTGGGCTCAGTTCCGGGATTGACACTGAGAAGGTCACGTGTTTTTTTGAAAAAATGGGATACTCGCATGGTGCGAGTGTCATGACAAAGGAGATGGGTTAATGTGTTTTGGCGGTTCATCACCAGCACCACCACCACCTCCTCCTCCTCCTCCCCCAACGACCAACGATGCAGAGGTCAAGGCGGCGGCTGAGGCTGAGAGGAAGCGACGTGTCGCGGCAGCGGGGCGTAGCTCGACCATCTTGACTGGAGGCGCAGGAGTAGTTGAGAGTCAATCAACCAAGAAAAAGACTCTGGGCGGCGGAAGCTAAGACGTCTAATGTCTTTGAAAAAGGGGACCTCTCGGAAGGCTGTACGCCGTAACGTACGAACTCTGCTAACCGAGGGGTTCTCCCAGAAGCAAGCGACTGCTATAGCTCTACGTAAGGCGAGGAAAGCACGTGGCACTAAAAAGACGGGGTGAATTATGCCATTAGACCCTAAAGAAGCTTCAGCGAGATTTAGGTCCCTCAAATCGATGAGGGACAACTGGGAGAATCACTGGCAGGAAGTTTCGGAGCTAGTGTTGCCCCGAAGGTCCGACTTTGTGGGTCCGCGAGAATCCGGCGACAAGCGGGGGTTAAAAGCCGTTGATTCCACGGGCATTATCGCCAACGAACTTCTAGCGGCGGGACTACAGGGGATGCTGACCAATCCGGCGTCGATGTGGTTCACGCTCAAGGTCGATGACGAGTTGATGGGGCAAGAGGGGGTCAAGGCGTGGCTAGAGGCTGTGGAGAAGGTCATCTTCAACGAGTTTAACGCTTCCCCGTCCGGTTTCACGTCCCATATGCACGAACTTTACCTTGACCTCACGGCGTTTGGGACGTCGGTCATGTTCATCAGTGAAAACGAGGAAGAGGAGCTTGTATTCTCGACCCGTCACCTCAAGGAGTGCTACCTTGCGGAAGATGCGTGGGGCAAGATCGACACCGTGTACCGGAAGTTCGACTATACGGTACGCCAGATCATGCAACGCTGGCCCAAGAATCCGGGTAGGGAAGTCCAGAAACTGTGGGACAAGAAAAAGTATGACGAGAAACTAGAGGTCATGCATTGTGTCTATCCCCGCCGGGACCGTGACCCGAAGATGAAGACCCCAGAGCATATGCCCATCGCGTCATGCTACATGTTGTTCAAGTTCGAACACACGCTGGCCGAGGGCGGATTTGAAGAAATGCCATATGTCGCCCCGCGCTGGATCAAAGCCGCAGGAGAAACATATGGTCGCGGACCGGGGATGAATACCCTCCCCGATGTGAAAATGTTGCAGCAGATGGCGAAAACCATCATCAAGGCCGCGCAGAAAGTTGTCGATCCCCCGCTCCAAGCAGAAGATGATAGCGTACTGGGTCCCGTTCGCACGGTCCCCGGTGGTCTTAATTTCCGGCGTCCCGGATCAGACCCTATTGCCCCCCTAATCACTGGCGCGAGAATTGATATCGGGTTGGATATGACGAGGGATTTGCGGGAACGTATACGCGAGGGGTTCTTTATCGATCAGCTACAATTGAACCAAGGCCCTCAGATGACGGCCACGGAAGTATTGCAACGCACGGAAGAAAAGTTAAGATTGCTGGGACCGGTGCTTGGTAGACTCCAATCAGAAATGCTCAGCCCATTGATCAACAGGGTATTCGGTATCCTATCTCGATTGAACAAACTCCCCCCTCCCCCGGAGTCGATCGAAGGTGTCGAATATTCTGTTGAATATGTATCCCCACTTGCCAGAGCGCAAAGGCAGGTCGAGGCCAATAGTCTGTTGAGAGTGTTCGAAATCGGTGGTCCAGTGTTACAAATCGACCCCGAAGCGGCGAGAGTGGTAAACGGTGCAGACATCCTCCGTTGGTTGGCCAATTTGTTTGGCGTTCCGTCCTCGCTCGTCAAGACCGAAGAAGAACTTGAGCAAATACTGGAAGCTGAACGACAAGCCCTGCAACAAGCCCAGCAGATGGCCATGTTAGAACAAATGGCTGGTGCCGCTGATAAAGCAGGTGGCGCGATACAGAAAGCTGGCCCAGCAGTGGAGAAATTAATTGGCGGCGGACAAACAGAAGAAACTACAAACTAAGACCGATTACGAAATAACGTTCGGCACACCCGAAGGGAAAAGGGTTCTAAACGATATACTTAAGAATACCCATTGTTTAGAACCGTCTTTTGATGCCGACCCGTATGTAACGGCCTTCAATGAGGGGGCAAGGAATGAGGCACTACGTATCCTCACCATCCTCCAGTATAAACCCCAACATTTTGTGCGGATAGTAGCACAGGAGGAAGAAGAAGATGGCTGAAGAAGAAGTAGTAGTCGAAGAAGCCCCGGCAGTCGTTCAAGTTGACACAGGTGACGATTGGAAACAGGCTCTCCCCGAAGATATCCGGGATGACGCCAACTTTTCGAAGTACACGTCGATGGAAAGTTTCGCCAAAGGGCATTTGAATGCTGTGTCCATGTTGGGCAAGGAGGTCGAACTCAAGTTGCCGGATAACGACGACGAGCGAAACGACTTCTATAACAAGCTTGGTCGACCCGAAGAGCCAGCGGGGTATGAATTCAAAGCCCAAGAGGGCGTCCCGGAAGAGTTGGCTACCTACGTTGAGGGTCGGATTGAGGATTTCCGCCAAGCCGCTCATAAGATGGGGTTGTCCTCTTCCCAAGCCTCTGCACTCCACGACTGGTATATGGAGGGCAATAAGGAAAGTTCCATGGCTATTGGCGAAACAGTTGCCGCCACTAGAAAGGAGGGCTGGGATTCTCTTCAAAAGGAGTGGGGTGAGGGGTATGACCGCCACATGACCGCCGCGAAGAATGCCCTTGCCGAATTTGGTGACGAGGGGTTGGTCACATATCTTGAGGAGACAGGATTGGGCGATCACCCCGGTTTGATCAAGGCGTTTGCAAACGCGGGGTTGGCCATTAAGGGCGACACGGTGTTGGAGGACGGCGACAGCGGGGACACCCCAGCCGCACTCGATGGGCAAATCAAGGAAATCATGGCGAGGAACGAGTACTGGGACGCTGACAGCCCCGAAAGACCTGCTCTGGTTCGCAAGGTTTCTGATCTTATGAAGAGGATGCACCCGAACCAGCACCCTCAGGCTTGACAGCCTGACCTCTTCTAGTATATACTTTTCGTGATAGGCGTTATTCTAGATACCGGGGTTCCCGCCTAGGTAGCGTAGCACCAATCGAGAGGCCGGGACTTCCCGATACCCTCAAAGAGCGGTTCACCCTGAACCTAACTTTTAACGAGGTGTAGGCTATGAGCCTTCAAATCACTACCGCATTCGTGGAGCAGTACTCTGCCAATGTACAACACCTCGCTCAGCAGAAGGGTTCCCGTCTGCGTTCAGCCGTCATGACAGAAACAGTCGTCGGTAAGAATGCTTTCTTTGAACAGATCGGAGCTACGTCTGCGCGAGTGAGAACTTCGCGTCACTCCGACACCCCCCGTGTGGATACCCCACATGCGAGGCGTCGGCTTTCCCTTGTCGATTACGACTGGGCGGACCTCATTGATAATGAGGATCGCGTCCGAATGTTGATCGATCCAACCTCACCCTATTCGCAAGCCGCCGCGAATGCTATGGGTCGTGCTATGGATGATGCTATCATCGATGCCGCCGATGGCACCGCGAACACTGGCGTTGCTGGTGCAACCTCCACGAGCCTTCCTGCCGCGCAGGTAGTTAACGTTCAAGTTGGTATCGACCCTGCTGCTGATACTGGCCTCAACGTCGGCAAATTGCGCGGTGCTAAGGAAATCCTCGACCAAGCTGAAATCGAAGACGAAGATCGTTTCATCGCTCTCAATGCCAAACAGCTTAAAAACCTGTTGGCCGAGACTGAAATTACGTCGTCCGATTACAACATCGTCAAGGCTCTTGTTCACGGCGAGGTCGATACGTTCCTCGGATTTTCGTTTATCCGTACGCAACGTATTGAAAACGACGACAACTCCGATAATAAGGTGTTGTTCTGGAACAAGAAGGGCATCATGCTGGGTATTGGTTCAAATCCGACCGCGAAGATTTCTGAGCGGGACGACAAGAACTACGCTACCCAGGTCTTCTACTCAATGTCCATTGGTGCTACCCGCATGGAAGAAGCCCGTGTCGGGTACATCGAATGTGACCCTAGCTAAGGAGGGCTGAACAAATGGCGGTCGTAAACCTTAAAGGGTCGCTCGTGATGACGGACTTGGACGCTACCCCAAGCGTGATGGCTGATGCCGCTCACGCCCATGGTCGCGTTCGGACATGGATTGACACGGTTGAAGCAGGTGCAGCTGATACCACGTCTTCAACGTATTTGTTGGCTCGCTTGCCTTCGAATGCGGTAATCTTGCCCACGTCCACACTTTACTGGGACGACCTTACCACCACCGGTTCCCCGACTTTGGACCTCGGTGTATTCAACCTTTCCGGAAAATCGGACTTTACCGATGACCCGGATGCGTTGTCGAACGGACATGATTGCACGTCTGCTGGTAGCGGAGCCGCTATCACGCAAGGTGCAAGCATTTCTACATACGGCATTCCGCTTTGGGACCAGATTAGCGGTGTTACTTCTGATCCTGCAACGGACGTCGATATCAAGGTCAAGCTTGTGGACGCTGCCATCGTCGGCGGCGGAACTATCACTCTGGTGATGTACTACACGGTTGACTAAACAGGTCGGGGGGGTGTCTTTCGGGGCACCCCCCCTTCCTATATTAGAGGAGTACTATGGAACATCCCACAGGGAAGAATCCAAAAAAAGTAATCCTCGTTGGTCTTGGACCCTCCAAATCAGAATACATGAATATAATGGGGTCCTCCAGCCACGCCATAGAGCACGACGAGGTTTGGGGAGTGAACGGTGCGGGTGCAGTCATTAAAGTGGACTGCTCTTTTGCTATGGACGACTATCTTACGTGCGTGAACCGCACACCGAATTTCGCCAAGTGGTTCGAAGAGGCAGAGGAGCCGTTTTTCACCTCAATGCCCCGCAACCCGAAGGCACTAGAGTACCCATTGGCCGAAGTACTAGATATGCCGGGGGCTCGTCCTTACTTCAATGGTTCCGTCAGTTATGTCGCGGCCTATGCCGCTCTGATTGGCGTCGAGGAATTGACCATCTTCGGGTGTGACTATCTGTATGGGGGGATAGGTCAGATGCCACCCCGTCAAACGGAAACCGTCGCTCGATACTATGCATGTATGTCATTCTGGTTGGGCTTCTGCTCAGCTAGAGGAATGAATGCGGTGATATGCCCCTCCAGCCCGCTACTCGACGCTGACCTATTGGTATTGGAGCAATTTTACGGGTATGTGATCAAGCCACATTATGAATCCAATCCCCCCACCCATCTAGGCGGGTCGTTCGCCAGATGCCATATCGACCAAGGTGCACTTGATTTCGTGGCCGAAAAATTCGACGTCAAGACTATGGTGGACGTGGGTTGTGGAACTGGTGATATGGTGATCGCAGCCAAGGAACGTGGTATACAGGCAGTCGGGATCGATGGGGATGTTCACGCCCAACGCAGGGTCAAGGTGTATATTCATGACTACACCACTGCCCCGCTCCAAGTGCAGGACTCAGACCTAGGCTGGAGCGTCGAGTTTCTTGAGCATGTGAAAGAGGAGTATATGCCGAACTACATGGAGACGTTCAAGAGCTGTAAACGTCTCGTCATAACGGCGGCTCCCCCCGGCACACCGGGGCATCACCACGTAAATCTTCAAGATCAGGCATACTGGGTCGAGAAGTTTAAGGAGTATGGTTTCACATTGGATGAAGCTACCACCACTGCCGTCAGAGAAGTGTCTACCATGGGACGAGACTTCATGCGGGACACCGGCATGGTTTTTGAAAGGGCCGCGTAATGACATCAGAGGTTAGCATTTGCAATTTAGCTCTCACGAAGATTGGTGAGGAGCAAATATTGTCTCTTACGGAGGACACCAAAGCTGGTAGGCTCTGCAATCTCCATTATGCCCACATGCGTGACACCGTTCTTAGGTCCCATTATTGGAATTTTGCGATTAAAAGAGTGGCTCTCGCGGCTTCCACCACCGCCCCCGTATATGAGTATACCACGGCATTCCCACTACCCTCCGATTTCATACGTATCTTGGATACGAACTTACTGCGTGGCGCGGACTGGAAAATCGAAGCTAATGAACTAGTCACAGACGACGATGCCGTGTCGATTCGGTATGTGGCCAGAATCACTGATACTAACCAGTTTGACCCCCTGTTTGTTGAGGCCCTCGCCGCCAGAATTGGTGCTGAATTGGCGCAACCTCTGGCCGATAGCGTCACTCTCACTGATGCTATGTTCCAGTTATTCGAGAGGAAAATTCGAGAGGCGAGGGGGGCCGATGCTCAGGAGGGTGAACCTGATGGTATGGATGCGGACATTTGGTTAGATTCCCGATTAGCGTATACGAGTCCATTTAATGCCTAGAGTTACCTATACTCAAACCAACTTTTCGGGGGGGCAACTCTCTCCCCGCTTGGCTGGGAGGGTTGATATTGCCAAGTACGAGAATTCTCTTAAGACTTTAGAGAATATGTATATAGTACCACAGGGCGGGGCTGTTCGTCGTGGTGGTTCAAAATATATAGCCTCAGGAAAAACCAACACCAAAAAGGTGCGATTGGTTAATTTTGAATTTTCCACTTCCCAGGCGTATATATTAGAATTTGGTGATTTATATGTTCGGGTGTATAAGGATCGGGGGGTCATTGAAACAGGTTCTCCCTCTGCCCCCGTCGAAGTGGCCACTACATACACCGAGGCCGAACTGTTTGAGTTAACGTTTATTCAGTCAGCCGATGTCTTGTATATTGCCCATAAAGACCACGTTCCAGCAACTCTATCTCGTACGTCTCATACTGCATGGGCATTGGCCGATTACGCTCTGATTTCTGGGCCTTTGCAAGATGTGAACGTTACGGCCACAACTCTCAGAGCATCGGGCACGTCTGGTTCTGTTAATATCACGGCATCTTCCACCACCGGAATTAATGACAATACAGGGTGGCAGTCCACTGATGTGGGTAGAATTGTCGAAATCGACACTGGGTCCACCAAAGGACACGCAGTGATAACTTCTATTACCAGTACCACCATTGCGGTAGCTACCACTCAAACAGGTCGAGATTTCGGTAATACATCGGGGTATACTGCTTGGGCCTTAGGTCATTTCGCGGTGAATAATTACCCACAGGCTGTGTCATTCTATGAACAACGGTTGGTCTGGGCTGGCCCCCCTGATTTTCCACAGCTTATGGCATTCAGTCTGTCTGGTGATTTTCCGAACCATTTGGCTGGTTCCGAAGCCTCAGATGCTCTAGTGTATACTATTGCAACGGACCAAGTGAACGCGATCTTGTGGTTGAACGCTGGACCCTCGTTGATCGTCGGGACGGCTGGTGCTGAATTCATTGTGGCGGCATCGTCGGCGGCTGAGGCCCTAACTCCTACCAATGTTCGTGTCACGAGACAAACTCAATTTGGGAGTGGGAAACTCCCTGCAATTCGTATATCTAATGTCGTGCTGTTTATTCAAAGAGCGTTGCGTAAAGTCCGAGAGTTCGTATTTAAATTTGAGTCCGACACCTTCGTTGCCCCAGATTTGAATTTGTTGTCCGATGATATCACCCAATCTGGTATCGTGGACTGGGCTTATCAACAAGAGCCAGACTCTATCGTCTGGGTTGTTCTAGGCGATGGAACATTACTCAGTCTTACGTACCAACGCGATCAGGAAGTAGTAGCGTGGACGAAACATATTATGGGTGGGGTGTCTGATACTTCAAGTACCCAACCTATAGTAGAATCCGTAGCCGTCATCCCCGCCACAGCAGATGATAATGCTGGTATTGATGAAGTCTGGGTGTCGGTCCTCCGCTGGGTGAATGGCGCACAGGCACGTCACGTAGAAGTGATAACCCCCGGTCTTGAAGATACCCAAGGACAGGAATTAGCATTCTTCCTAGATAGTGGTCTATCCCTTAATGCCCCTCTGACCATCACAGGAGTCACCCAAGCAAATCCTGTCGTAGTTACCTCAGCTTCTCATGGAATGTCGGATGGGGGGTTGGTGGACCTCCGTGACATCAGTGGTACCACGGAACTTAATAACAAACGGTTTAGAGTGATTGAGTCTGCGGCCAATACTTTCGAATTGATGGCTGTTGGGGGTGTCGCTGTGACGGCTGCTTCTAATGCCAACCCTGGAAATATCCAAGCTATCGCCCATGGATTCTCCACCGGGGACGAAATCGGGTGTGTCAATTTTGGCGGGGCCACTGGGTACAATGGTAATGGGTATACTATCACGAAAGTGGATGCCGATAACTTCACGGTTGGAGTCGATGCGGCTGCTTTTGGTACTTGGACTACTGGCGGTACTGTTCATCTTCTACGCGACGGCTCGGCGGATACAGCGTACGTCACTGGTGGAACGGCGAGAGTTGCAACTACGGCTATTTCGGGTCTTACCCACCTAGAAGGCGAATCTGTGACCATATTGGGGGACGGGGCAGTACAACCAGCTAAAACGGTGTCTAGTGGGGCGATTACTCTTGACACTGCGGCTAGTATTGTTCACGCAGGTTTATCGTACACCTCCAAATTGGTGACCCTGAATATTGAAGCGGGAGCCCCGAAAGGTTCCACCGCGCAGTCTAAGACCAAACGTATTCACGAGGTTTCGGTGCGTATGTTACGTTCAATAGGGCTACAAATAGGTACCGAAGGTGGTACACTGGACGTAGTACCATTTCGTGGGAGCGATGATTTGATGAACTCCCCACCCGCATTGTTCACTGGGGACAAACAGGTGCCATACAACAAAGGATACGAAACCCAAGGAAACATCGAAATTCAACAGACGCAACCATTACCGATGCATATCATCTCATTGGTTGCCCACATCAAGACGAATGATTAGGTGAATCATGTGTTCAGGGGCAGAAATAGCAGTCATCGCCCAAGTCGCCTCAGCCGCCGCCGGAGCGGTGGGGGCTATTCAACAGGGACAGGCAGCGAAGAAATCCGCTGAATTCAACGCCGCCGTCGCACGAAATCAGGCGATTGCCGAGCGTCAGAAGGCCCAATTTGATGCGGACCGGGACCGAGAAGCCACCCAACGTCTGCTCAGTCTACAGAACGCTCAGTTTGGGGCGAGTGGGGTGGCGGCGGCGGGGACCCCATTATTGGTCCTGTCAGACCAAGCCGCACAGGCAGAATTGGACGCACAGGCCATCATCTATGGTGGCGCGGTTCGTTCCCAAGGATTTGAAAATGAGGCCCGGCTACAAACTATCAGGGGTAAATCCGCCGCCACCGGGTCCCTGTTCTCTGCTGGTGGTTCGTTATTAACAGGATTAGGGGGAGCGGCGTCTGGTGCAAGTAAATTGCCCCCGAAGTCGTTCTTGCACATCTAATGGCAAAAATTCCTTTCCAATTAAGACGTAAGTCTATTCCAGGTGCGGAGTACCAGCCTCGTGCGACGGCAGACGATTTTGGCGCAGCTATCGGCAGAACCTCACAGAGGTTCGCTGGGCAAGTTAGCAAATTCGCATCAGACTTCGTTGATAAAAAGTTCCAAGAAGAATCTGATATTTACGTGTCCAGAGTGCAGTCCGAAGCACGAAAAAAGTTCACCCGTCGCGCCATAGAACTACGCAAGGAAGTAGGTGAGGATATCACAGGCACTCTGGCCTTTGAGTATGAAGCCTATCGTCACACCACCCTCCTGGATGCCCCTAATGATGATGCCGCTCGTCGTGCAAATATAGCTCTGGATGCTATTAGTGGGACGCTCACATCTAATTCCATAATCGGGGACGAAATCGCCCGTGACAAGCGAGTAGAGTTCCAGTCGTTGCAGTCGCACCGGGACAACCTGACCACGGTGTATGACGATTTCGGCCAACTGCCTATCGTCATGGCGACGGAAGCTGCACAGATCAGCAGCCTTAGGCTGGACCCCCAGACCAAGATAGAGTTGACCATAGAACGCCGCATGGAATTGGGGCGAGAGGCTCTGACTGGGCTGGTGGATCGGGACAGGGCAGGCGCGGAGCAGGTACTACGTATATTGAATGACCCCACCCACTCCGAATTAGCAAACCTGATGGGCAACCCTGAGGAAGGCATAGCCCTAGAGGACCTACTCGACGTCAAGCACCGCCAGAAGCTAGAGAAGTACGTTGACACGACGATCGAGTCCCATGATGCTGAAGCACGGGCGGTACGGTTGGACAAGGAAAATCAAAGGATTCTTGCCCAGCGCAAAATTAGGAATGACCTATACGTTCTATTTGAGAAGGGTACTCTCACCAACGAGCTTATTGCGGCTTCCGGCGCGGATGCGGATACGAAAAACCATATGCGAAATCTATTGATTATGCGGGAGGAGGGGCGGGAAGATCCGGGACCGGCGCAAGCGGAACGGTATAATGCATGGGTTGCTCTGGTGGATGTTATTGAGGGCACCCCCACGGAAAATATCCAAAGAATAGATACATTGATTGATTGGCACGTGGCTGCCCGTCTAATTACTCCTAATCAGGCGGTCCAACTGTCCCAGAGACTGAACCAGCCCGTCATCAAGGCCCGTAATCTCCTCGAAAAGACCCTCCATAACCTTATCACCAAGACCAACAACCTCACAGGTCTGCGAGACCCCGTGGGTGATGCCCTATACGAAGCGGCAATAGCTGACATCAACGATGCTGTTGAGGAAGCCACAAAAGATTACCGCGAATTTGAAGGGCACGACTTTGGACGCCGTGCCAGTGTATATGACTTGTTCGACCCCCGCACGGAGGCAGGTAAAAAGTTGCGGAGTCGCCTATATACGAATTATGTACGATCCCCGGCCCAAATTACGGAAGACATTGCAAGGGCAAGTGGGGTGGGGTGGGACCTTGACCCCAAGATGGAGAATCAAGCCATTATTGATTCTATCCTTGAGGCTGTTGGTAGTAATGAGTAATCTTCTACAGACTCTTCAAGAACAAGGCCACGACCCCAAACGCATAGAGAGCATTGTGGGCGGGGTTCGCGCTGCTCTCGCCAAGAAGGGTATGTCCAACTACGAAATTGACCAGAAGTTGGGGATCGCGCCGTTTGACACGTCCGATTTTCAAGAGTTCCTGGTAAACGCCGCACGGGATAAGTTCGGTGAGGATGGTGGTGGTTTCGCTCGTGGGGTATTCTCCCTAGACGATTTCTTCTCAGCTGGCTTCGAGCAGTCCACTCTATCCATGGTCTTTGATCGCCCCTCTCAGGAGTCGGACGACGCTCTGATGCTTGAAGATAAATCACTGGCCCAAGACACAGCCGCCTCATTGGGTACTCTTGTTGGTGACCTTCCGGCTATGGTAGGTGGGTTCATTATTGGTGGTGGTGCTGGTGCAGGAACTGGCCCCGGAGCCCTAATCACCGGGACGGCAGGTGCGTTTGCTTTGCCGGAAGTCCTACGTACTGTGATGATGGACGCCTACGAGAATGGAACCATCACCTCTTTTGCCCAGTTCTGGGACCTGCTGGTTGAGACTAGCATCCATGGGGCCAAGGGGTATATAACGGGTGCCGCGACTGGTACGGCGGGGTGGGCCGTAAAGCCTTTGGCCAGCGTCCTACCGGGGTCCGTTTTACCGGCCACGGCGAAACTGTCCGCTGAGGTGGCCGCATTTACCACGGTGGGTGCAGGTCTGGAAGGTAGGGTGCCAGAGCCCCGCGAGTTCCTGCTGGGTGCGACTACCATTCTGGGCCTGCGAGCTGGTACCAAATCCGCTGGATTCATCGCTAAGAAGAGCAGGGACATCTACCGTAAGGTAGGCAAGCGTCCTATAGATATGCAACAGGATATACTCATCGAGCCCACTATTAGGGAAGATTTGGCATCCGAGAACATCGAAACTCCTAGAGCCTACATGGACCCAGACCAAATTGGGAGAGTAATACCTCTGACCAAATTGGTACGCGGTGAAGATGGCAAGCCATTAACATTTGAAACTATGGAAGCGGCTACGGAATTTGTTGAAAATCGCCAAGAATATATGACTCTCTATAGCCAAGGGTCATCCCGCAGGGAGCCCATAGGGGATAGATTCGATATCATTGAAACCGAAGGTATCATCCGGGTAACTAGAAACGCAACCAAGGATGAGCTAGATGCCGCCGGGGGTAAACCTCCGGGACTTCCCGCGCCCCCCGCGCCGAAGCAGTTGCCCAGTCCAGTCGAGAGGACTCGCAGGGAATTCCTACAGGGTAGTGCGGCGGCGGCGGCAGTCCTCTCGACTGGCGGGAAAGTTCCATTATCTCAAGTAGTGATGGGGTCCGCTACCTCTAACAAAAGCACTCTAGTCTTTGAAGGCGGTCGAGGGGGCGTGGCAGTGTTGTTCCCCGAAAAGGCTGGCCTAGACATGTTCGGGAGTGACGGCATCGGGGTGCAATTGAAGGGGGTTAAAGATTTTGCAGAGGCGAAAGAGATCACTGAGAGATTGCCGGGTTCCGAGGAACCCTCTCATTTAGTTGTTTATAGGGCAGAGGCCAAAGAGATTGAATTTATTGATATCTCCGAAAAATCCGAGATAGAGATTGACCTGATTGTAGAAAAGGCTGAGGCCGAGGGAGTGCTACTGGACACGGACTTCTTTGGCGCACACACGAGCCTTAAGGATATGTTTGAATTTGAGAAGAATTTCACAGGCGGGGATATGCAGCTCGCGGGTGAGAGAGTAGAATCGATTACCAATGGAAAATTCAGACTCAACCCGATTACTAACGAAATGGAGGCTACAGAAACGGGTAAGAAGATTTTCAAACAACTAGCCGATCGTCTTGAGAGAGTGGCTAAAGAGAGAGAAGTCGAGGCCGTTCGCCAGTTGCCCGGTCCAGAGAGTCATGGCGCGGGGGGTAAACCTCCCCCGCCTCCCCCGCCGAAGCAGTTGCCCAGTCCAGAGAGTCCCAGCGATCGGATTGGAAAAAGAATTTCAGTTGGCGAGACTGAGGCCAAACAGCCTAGGAGTTTACACGACTTATATGAAAGCATCTTTGACGACCTGCATCCCTTAGCGCGGACTGTAAAAACTATTAAGGAAGCGGGTAGTATCAGTGAACTCGCCGCCCATGAGGACCCACTCATTTTGGCGCGGAACCTTAGGGGCGTGTCGGGCGTCGGTGACTCATTCCTTGAGTTCGGAGCCCTAGAGTACGCAGGGAAATCCAAGGTAGGCGAGTCCTTCCGGGAAATCGTGCGCCCCATCGATCAGGCTGGTAGGCTCCAGCCATTTAGAGAGTATATGATCGCCGTCCGTGTCTTAGAACTTGAAAAGCGCGGTATTGAAACGGGTATCGACCCTAAGGACGCCAAAGCTACGGTGGAGGCTGGAAAGAAAGAGTTTGCTGACCACTTCAAGCGGTTACGTATTTTCCAAACCACAGTGTTGGCGTATTTAAAGGATTCGGGGGTCATCAGCGAGAAATCATTCAAGCACATCGAAGAGGCCAACAAGGACTTCGTACCTCTCAATCGCGTGATGGACCCCAATTCTACGGCGGGGGAGGGGCTACGCACATGGACGCCGATTAAGAGGATTACGGGTTCGAAGCGTACGATAGTGGACCCGATTGAGAGTATCATGAGGAATGTCTATGTCCTCACTACTCTGGCTGAGAGAAACAGGACTATGAACGCGCTGGTTGACCTTCATGAGAGGGCTCCGCACCTCAAGCTCATACGCAAGAAAAAAGCGACCTCCACTGTGACCAAGGTGGAGTCTAAGGAATTACAGAAACTTTTGGAACCTTACCTAGGATCGGGCAAAAAGGTTAAAGATCAATTGTCTGAGGCCGATATATCAGTATTTCGGAGCAAGGTGTTTCTAAATGATAAGGACGTTATTCGCTTTAAAGATGGCAAGGCTGAGGTGTACGAAGTTAACCCTGATCTTGCTAGAGCTTTGGCGGCGATGGACCGTGGGGAATTGGACGCGGTTGTAAAAATACTGGCTCTTCCGGCATCCCTGCTCCGGACTGGTGCTATCCTGACTGATACGTTCATGGCCCTTAACTTCATGCGGGATACGGTATCCGCCTTCCTTTACTCCAAGGACGGATTCATTCCGGTCATTGATACGTTCGTGGGCATGGCTCACATACTGGGTAGAAGCAAGGCTTACCAAGAGTGGGTAGCGTTTGGTGGACAGTTTGCCCACCTACAGGCGATAGACAGAAGTTACCACCAAAAAGGACTAAAGGAAATCCTAACCAGTCTGCCAGCCCGTAACGTGGTCCGCAACCCGCTGGAAATTCTTCGTGCTATGTCGGGGCTGGTCGAGCAAGGAACTCGCGTCAAGGTGTTTGAGCGTCGAGCACGTAAGGCGCAGAAAAAAGAGGGTAAACCTCGTATTGAGGCCTTGACCGAGGCGGCGTTCGAAGCTAGGGACGTGACGCTGGATTTCCAGAAGTTTGGTGCCAAGACCCGATCACTCAATGCTATGTCCGCTTTCTTAAATCCGTTCCTACAGGGGCAGGACAAGCTCGTAAGGGCGTTCAAAGATCGTCCCGTGGCGATGACTGCTAGGGTTTTTGCTGGGATAGTCTTGCCGTCAGTCATGCTTCATTTGGCCCAGCGTGACGAGAAATGGTATAAGGAGCTTGCCCAGTGGGAGCGGGACTTGCACTGGAACTTCAAAGTCGATGATGTGATATGGAAAATCCCAAAACCCTTTGAGATTGGTTTGATTTTTGGCACGGGTGCTGAAAACTTCGTTGAGTGGATGATCGATGGCGACGACAAAACCGCCAGGAGATTCCTAAATACTCTTGCTAAATCAGTGGTGCCAAATCTAATTCCACAAGCATTAATGGTTTCGCGAGAGGTGTGGGCCAATAAGAGTGTCTTCCTAGATAGACCTATCATCCCCCGCGACAGAGAAGGTTTGTTGTCAGAACTACAACATGGCCTCTATACTTCTGAGACAGCCAAGCTTATTGGGAGAGCGATAGGCGCGGTACCATTGGTTGGTCCCACGGATAAAATAGCCAGTGGTGCGGTGGTCGAGCACATCATTAGGGGGTGGACTGGCGGACTGGGAAAATACGCTCTGGACCTGATAGATGGGGCTCTCGTTGCCAGTGGTGCAGTCCCGGACAATATCGAACCGACGCCCTCCGTCTTGTCCAGAATTCCTTTTATTAAGGCTTTCGTCGTGCGTCACCCGTCGCTAAACACCTCGACCATTGAGCGGTTTTATGAGGCGTACGCAAGGCAAGAGTCCATCATGAAGTCGTACAAAAAGCTTGTGGCAGAGGGGCGTGGACAGGAAGCCCAGGAGTTGTTCATTGATACGGCACAGTCGGGGGGAATCTATCGCCTGGCCAAACAGCGCGAGGCGATGGCCAATATGTCCAAGATGATTCGGCGTATGTATAGGCTCAAAAAGATGGAGGGGATGGACGACAAACAGTTGGCCCAGTGGAAACGGGAAAATATTGACGCCTTGTACATAAGAATGAACCAAATCGCTGCTACTGGCCTCGCGGTGGCCGACGCATTCGAGGAGTCTATTGCTAAGTAGACCCTCAATGTGGTACAATGCACTTAGGAGTACCAAAGAATGACCTTATCGGGAACTACAACGGAAGTTAGCTATGCTGGGGATGGCGCGGTAACGGTGTTCACCGTGACTTTTCCATTTTTGGGTACCGGCTCCACATCAGAATTAGAGGTCGTTGAACGAATCATAGCGACTGGTGCCGAGACTACCCAGACCTATTCTACAGATTACACGGTCACTGGGGGGTCTGGTTCCACGGGTACTGTGACGGCGGCTACGGCTCCAGCGTCTGCAGTCGAGTGGCACATTCGGCGGATCACCACCAGAACTCAGGGTACTGATTACGTCGAAAATGATGAGTTCCCCGCTAACAGTCATGAGGATGCCCTAGATCGTCTGACGATGATTGCACAGGAAACCATCCGCGACTTGGGTGATTCATTCCAGTATCCGGACAGCTACACGGGCGGTGCTTCCACCATCATGCCAGAGCCCGTGGCCAATAGCTATCTACTCTGGAACGCGGATGCGGACGCTCTGACGACATCCACCACGTCGGCGGCACAATTCCTTGGCAGCAATGGCACAGTATCTCTTCCGTTTTACTCTTTCTCAGATGACCCAGATTCGGGCGTATACCGGATTGGGGCCAATAATGTTGGCATCGGAGTAGCTGCGACAAAGATACTGGACGTTGCAACAGCTGGGTTGTCCATCACTGGCACGACAACAAGTTCCGGTATTCTGTCCATCGACGACACAACCGAAACGTCGTCGGGCACCACCGGGTCCATCCACACAGATGGCGGCGTTGGAATCGCCAAGAAGCTGCACGTCATTGGAACGACCACGCATGGCGGGAATGTTGTCAGCGACACCGACAGCACAGATGATCTTGGAACTACCGGGGTTCGCTGGGCCAATCTGTTCGTCGATGACATCACGGCCACGGCGGCGATCACTGCCGGCGGTGTTATCACTGGTGCCACGCTTGAGGCGACAGGCGACACCAGCGCATCCGATAATGCTGCGATAGGCTACACCGCTTCCGAAGGTTTAATTCTCACAGGGCAGGGAAGTTCTTATGACATAACACTGAAGAACGATGCTGACGGCACTATTTTTGGTGTTCCCACGGGAGAAACGAGCATTCTTTTCCCAGATAATGCAAAGGCAGAATTTGGTACAGGTCGTGATTTACAAATTTATCATTCCGGCAGTCATAGTTATATTAATGACAGTGGCGTAGGTAATTTATATCTTGCTGGTGATAACTTAGCGTTAACGTCCGCTGGTACATCCGAAAGTTATCTACAAGCTGTTAAAGACGGCGCTGTCACTCTTTACTACGATAATACCGCTGCACTTGCTACTGCGTCTGCTGCTGTAAATGTTACAGGTGATCTAACCGCAACGCTTACAATCCAACCCGGTGGTGATACTTCTACTGGAGACAGTGCTGCAATCGGCTATACCGCTGCTGAAGGGCTCATCCTAACCGGCCAAGGCAGCACCTCAGATATTACAGTAAAGAACGATGCTGATGGTACTGTCTTCACAGTTCCCACTGGTACAGACGATATTAAGTTTCCTGATGATGCAAAAGCCATATTCGGCGCGGATGATGACCTGTCTATTTATTCTAGCGGTTCTAGCGGCGTTATTACGGCCCCTACTAATTTGAGATTGTATACGGCAGATTGGGGTGTATCGAACGCTGGTGCATCTGAATCAATGATAAGTGCCGTGCAAAATGGCGCTGTCACTCTTTACTACGACAATACCGTTGCACTTGCTACTGCGTCTGCTGCTGTAAATGTTACAGGTGATCTAACCGCAACGCTTACAATCCAACCCGGTGGTGATACTTCTGCCGGAGATGCTGCTGCGATAGGCTACACCGCCGGTGAAGGGCTCATCCTAACCGGCCAAGGCTCGACCTCAGATATCACAGTAAAGAATGATGCTGATGGTACGGTATTTACAGTCCCAACAGGGACAGATGATATTCTGTTCCCTGACACCGCAAAGGCAATGTGGGGTGATAGTAGTGATTTACAAATTTACCATGATGGTAATGGTTTTATTGCGAGCAACATCGGTCTTTATTTACGATCTACTTCGATGTATGTACAAAATGCTGATGGTTCAGAAACCTCTGCTCGATTTTTAATGGATAATGCGGCTGAGCTTTATTATGACAACAGTAAAAAGTTTGAAACAACCGCTGCCGGAGTCACTATAACCGGCGAAGCTATCGCGACCGGATTCACCGGCACCTTAGACGGCATACTTGGTTCCGGTGCGGCAGCGGCTGCTTCAGTGACAACGCTTACCACCAGCGGCATCGTTTCGGTCGACGACACCACCGACAGCACCAGCGGCACCACAGGCAGCATCCATACTGATGGTGGGGTTGGTGTGGCGAAGGATGTGTTCATCGGTGGGGAGGTTGGAATTGGTGCAGCTCCCGGAGCTCCAAAATTGAATATAGCCTCTTCTGCGCTTGGTGTTGCTGCACAATTCACTGATGGCGTTAACTACGGATTAAACATCACAGGCATTTCTGGCGGTGTAGATTATGTAATGAATGGGACACAGAGCTTTAGAGTTTCCCAAGTTAGTGGCGGGACACCTTTACTGATTGATACTAGTGGAAATCTAATTACCGACGGCCTTCTTTCCGTTGACGACACCACCGACAGCACCAGCGGCACGACAGGCAGTATCCATACGGATGGCGGGCTAGGTGTAGAGAAAGATATCTATTGTAAGGCCACAATTATATCAGCGGAACAATTGGTTCTTGGTATCCCCGGTAGCCGCCACGGCTTTGTTGCTTCGGGCAATCATATGTATTTCAATATCGACAGTGACAATAACTCAGCCTCTGGAGATACTTTTGCATGGGGTAAAGATAGGCTTCAGGACACCGGAGGCACAACGCTAATGACATTGGACGATGTTGGCGACCTAGTGGTGTCTGGCGCAATTTCCGTTGACGATACCACCGACAGCACTAGCGGCACCAGCGGCTCAATTCAAACTGACGGTGGTATTGGTGCAGCAAAAGACATTGTTACCGGCGGCACGTTTAAGGCTCTTGGTTCAGTTGACGTAGGGGACTCTGCCT
>Ga0209128_1000287_pt1 | contig 37428 bp, 40 predicted proteins | sample ETNvirnome_6_100_FD_184072 | JGI IMG/M metagenome (GOLD analysis project Ga0209128, IMG submission 184072) | Marine viral communities from the Pacific Ocean - ETNP_6_100 (SPAdes) (version 2) | ecosystem: Environmental > Aquatic > Marine > Oceanic | place: Pacific Ocean | collected 2013-06-19
CCTTACGGACAAGGGATTTTAAGTCCCTTGCGTCTGCCAATTCCGCCATCCAGCCATTAATCATTGTTATAATATTAACATGCTAATAACGAAAGGTCAAGGATTATTTTATGATTTTTATTCGAATCGAAGGCCGGCGGTGAATGAGGCGCGCTGTTCTGAGGTTTCTCCAGCCCTTCCTCCATATTCAACCCCGAGTCTAAGGTTGCCGAGATCTTTAAATCTTTTGCCGAGTGCAAATTTCCAAGCAAGTGTAGGATTTTGAAGACCTCTACCGTATACAGCCGCTTTCCAGTCCCAATCGCGCCAGACATCTTCCCAGCTTAAATCTAATTTTTGTCTTATAGGGTCGAACTTCGCCATCAAACTAGGAAGTATTTTATGTTCTATACTAAGCCCTTTGAGGGGCTGTTTTGTGAGCCCAAAAGTGGGACTAATAGTTGTGCGCCCCAATGGTAGGCGCGCTGTTGCGGATCTGCCAGTCGAACTAAAAGAAATGTTTTTTAAAGCGTCGGAAGCTTTTAGTTCTTCTTTGATGATTTTTTTTTTACGCTTTTTACGCAGCGCTCATACTTTTCTTTATCTTCTCGCCCAACCTGTGCTGTACAAATTGCCCATGGGTTGTTCTTTTCTTCGTTAACGATCTTTTTGAGTTTCTCCCTTTCTCTTATTTCTTCAAATTGGCTGTTCTTAGTAATTACTTCCCCAGTCCTAGGGTTAACCCAACAGCGTTGCTGATTCTTTAATCCTGCACATGCGCAGGCGGTGCCGTCGTCGGTGTAGCCGAGTTCGACGCCCTTATGTTGTTGGTATTTCCACGTATTCACTCTTGTAGAACAGCCCTCATTTAATATATTGTTGATCTCTTCTTTGATGATCTGTTTGAGGTGGGATTTGGTGAGTTTCATGGTTTAAAGCCTTTTATCCACAGATTGGAGATCCGTCATTTCGTTGGCCTATTTGCTTTTGGCCTCGGGGGCAGTCCGCGTAATTGCTACTGGCTGAACCCTTCCCATGTATGCGTTCATATTCGTCTACGGTTATCGATTCCTCGGGTTGATCGGGGCGCGGATTTGCGGCTTCGACTGAGCCTTTCCCATGTATGCGTTCATATTCGTCGGCGGTCATCGAGGCTGTGGGGCGCTGTCGCTGCAGGAAGCGCGCGCGGTCGATTTTACGCTGCAGTTCATCCTTTCCCATCTTAGCCTCGCGCTTGCGGCGGCGTAGTTTGGCCGGTTCGTCGCCATCGAGTTTCATCTTTGGGTCCGAGGGCGCCCAGTTCGAACCGGCGAGACCCTTGCCGCCCAGCCACCCAGGTAGGTTGCGGCTAGCCCAATCTTCTTCTATCATTTGTTTTGAATTTTGATCTGCATATAATACTTTTTGTAATTCTTCTTGAATGATTCGTTTGAGTTGAGTTTTTGTTAGTTTCATAGATAATCCTCCGATGACTATATTAAATAGTATCCAGTTAGAGATTATTCCTCGTAGAAGTCTTCTGGGCTGCCTGTACGGTCATGAAATTTCATAATAATTTCTTCGTCCATGATTTCTAGAACTCTCTGTTTAAATTTAGGTTCTTCAAGTTTCGCTTTCCAGCCCGAACTTTGAAATTTGTCGGATGTACCATCACCGTAATCAAGCGTAAACCATGCACCACTGTTAGATAAATGGTGCGAACTTTTGATCGCATCCAGCCAGCTTTCTTCATCTTGTACTCCTACTTCCTCTCCCCACAGAATCTTAAAGTTGCATTGTCGACCTTGCGTGCCGAAGCGACTCTTCTCAAGCTTTACTTTGACCTCTGAGCCTATTCTAAAGCCCTTGTCATCTGTAACGAAAGATGCCTTGGCTTTTCTTCCTGTAAGCCATATACGCAATGAATATGCATAGATCATTGCTTTGCCACCAGGAGTCATGTAAGGTGTTGTTAGTGCCTCCGAAGGAGAGCGCGTGATGTTTGTCTTAAGCTGGTTCAACACTAGAAATGTTGATTGGCTGTTCGCAATTGGAACTGTCAGCTTTGACATTCCTTTCGCAAGGATTCGCGCTTTGACCGCCATCGAAGAAAGAGGATTAAAGTCTCCCTCAATGTCTGAGACTGCTGGCGTTAGTGCCAGGGAATCCCATATGAAAAGCATCCGGTTCTCGTTCGAGCCGAGTAGCTCTTCAATTGTTTCTAGCACAAATTCTACAGATGTTGCTTGCACATATAAAAGATTGTCTACATTACAACCAGCTTTTTCTAAAAAGCCTGGGTCTATTGCAGATTCTGAATCGAAGTAAACAACGTCTATCCCTCGTTCCTGTGCGTTCGCTGCCACTTGGGCACCTAAAAATGATTTGCCTGTGGACTCAAGACCAGCAATCTCCACGATTTTTCCTACTGGAATTCCTGCTAGTTGTCCTCGGCAGATGATTGAGTCGAGCCAGCGTGATCCGGTTGGGATCCAATCTTTTACGATTGTTGGGCTGTCTTCGTTTAAATTGTGCGCAACATTCATGCCAGCTTTTTTGTTGATAAGCTGGCGCATGTCTGCTATTGAAAGTTTTCCTGTTTTTGTTTTATTTTTTGCCATTTCTGACCTTTTTCTCTACTTCCTCTTGAATCAAAACATTAAGCTCTTCATCAGAAATTTCTGGAAAGTATTCTTTCACAGTATTAAACGTTTCTTTGGGCGTTGCGCCGTGCAATGAGATTTGATCCCAAACAATAAACTTTGCATCCATATCGATTTCTCCTTAAAGGTGTTAAATTAAAAAGAAGGGGGGCCCGAAGGCCCCCACATTCTTAACCAAGCAAATCCGCGAAGGCTTTGTCAACAGACGTGCCTCCTTCTTTCTTTGTATTATACTTGGTGGTCTCACTAGAATTTTCTTCTGGGTCCGAATCACTCAAAAGAAATTCATCTAGCATGCCCTGAACTTCGACCGCAGTCTTGCGACTTGGGGCGAACAGCTCCTCAAAATCTGGAATGTTTTCCAGAAGTTCGTGGCACTTCTCAGGGTCATCGGGACAAAGCGGGGAACTTCGTCGTCGCGGGGTGAGTTGCGTGACTGGGAAACTCGCACCCACGGGCTTGCCATAATTAATCGCCAAATCAATGCCCTTTTCAGGGTCAGTGATGTCCCCGTATTCAGGATTCAAAACAAGATTAAGAAGGGTTTCGTAAACTTGCTTTCCAAAGCCCCAAACACGGACACCTTGGTCTTCTTCTCCACGAACAAGCACAGGTGCGAAAAAACGCTGACGAGCAGACAACTTCTTAGCCATCCGTTTGCTATCTTCTGTTCCTTCTTGCCAAAGTTGGCGAACAAAAGAATCTAGAGGACAATCTTCTCCAAAGTTTCTCTTTGGGCTAAGAAAACCGGGGTTATCTCCCACATTATAATGGAACCAATAATCCTTGAACGGATCTCCATCTGCGGTGGGGATAATACGAATTACTGATTCGCCGTCTGGTGGACGCCAAAATCGGTTATTAGCATTTCCTTTATTTTTGAGGGTGGTCATGCGCTCGCGCATTTTATCTAAATCAATTGACATTTTCTTGTCTCCTTTTTTTGTTAAAGTCAGTATAATAACTCTCTTATACCGCTATCTTTATATAATACTATAAATTTAAATCTTTGTCAAGTCTAAATTTATTATTTTGAACCATTGAGCTGTTCAATAAACTAAATGCATAAATGTCATCATAGTTGGTTGAAAAAACTCCATAGCTCATCTTCATTTTATCATGCTGTTTTTGTTCTTTTAACTGTTCCCCGATCTTTTTCAGTAGTGTTCCGTCAGTTTGAAGTGTTTTTTCAGGCACTCCATAATAATATCTCTTTTCGCGCGGTATGTCAAGATCAAAAAATGATTTTTCTTCGCCAGTTTCATAATTTAATAAATTAAAAGTTGATATTCTTGCAGTTTCTATAAACGGTGCAAATGTGCTAGCCTCTGGTTCTAAATTGTTGAATACGTTCATCATGTGGATTGTGTGAACAATTAATTCATTTAACTTATTAAAATGTTCTCGAATAGGGATATCTCCAATGATTTTAGCCATTTCTGTATTGTCTACCAAATATATTCTTTTAAACAGTGCACTGCGTGCATACTCTTGAAGAATATGAAATACAACATTGTCATTAAGAAGTTTTAGTTCTGGAAGAAGTGAACGATCAGGCTTAATGTATAATATGCTTATTTGACATTTATGTTTTATCTGTTCTAAAATTTTAAGCACTGCGGCAGAAATGAAACTACAGCTTGTTATAAGCATAATATCATCTTTTATGTTTTTAAAAAAGCGTTTCAAGTTAGGGCAATTCTCTTCATATTTCTCAGGATGATCATATTCTGGAAAATTATAACAACGTGGTTCTTTTTTGAGATTTGTATCTATTTTATATATTTTGTATTGAGGGTACTTAGCAAATTGGTCTGCTATGTTACAGCCGGCTTTCCCTAGCCCGATTATTGTTTGCATTATTTCACATTCATCCTTTTCATATTGCCAAAATTTTTACCGCCGAAAATATTTACTTTAAATTTGCCCAATTCTGTATTGGCAAATTCTTCTTTTATCTCATTTATCATCGTCTCATCTTCTTCGGCCAAATCAATTATGAGAGAATCATGTAAGCAAAACGCAATTTGAGATTTCCTATCTTTAAATAGTTCCCAAACTTTAATCATTTGTCGAAGAAATAAGTCAGCCGCTGTTGATTGGATAATATAATTTAAGGCGTGATGTTTATCTGCCTTGATCTCTCTATTAAAATATGTTTTGATACAAGTTCCATCCCAGTGTTTTGTTAAAAGTTCTTCTCGATTATATTTCTGATCTGACAAGTGGTCTTTTGATTCTGGGTTATATAGCCACGCAAATATCCTCTTTTTTGCTTTATCTCTTGTGCCTACTCCTTTATATACATTTTTCAAATTCCATTCGTGTAGATCTTCGGGCGGTTGCTCCTTGCCTAACAATCCAAGCATGACGCGCAGTTCTGCTGCATTATAATCTAATTCTAAAAACCATTTGTTGTTGGGCTTTAATATTGTTCTATACTCTCTGTCCATTGTTAATATTGGAAAAGCTTTTGATGTTAACCTCCCTGTTTTAGTGCCGCGTATATCATACACGATGTAAGGAGATGTTTTATTTATTTTTTTAAGAAATCGTCGTACTTTGAATTCATGGCGACGTTTGTCTAATGAGGACATATCAATATTTAATTTTGTATTTTTTATTTCTGTTAAGGCTTTCGTAAGATCTACCAGGAATTCATAATTTTGTGGTTTTTTAAAATTGGAAAAAATGTGGGCGCAAATTTTGTTCTTAACGTGTCCATAATTTAGCAAAAAGTGGGGAGGAACAAGATCAAAAAAACAGTGTTCATTAAGATCTAGTTTTGCTTCATTGACTGCCTGATAGAAAGCCTCTAACTTTTTATTTACACTTTCCCACTCTCTTTTTAGATGCTCGGGGCATACTTCATCTAAATTCTTTCCGCCACAATAATATTTTGCATACTTAATATTTTTATTCTGTAGTGTCTCAGAGTAATCCCAGGTTTTTGTAAGAGGGGTCGGTATCTTATCCTTGTGGATCTTGCCTTGCGCGAAGACGGCCATACATTTCTTTTTGTCATCAAATGTTTGAAAAATCATTTATTTACTATTCGGTGCTTTCATACAGTTTCTTGTTTCATTATAGCAGGCTTTGCATAAGAATGCAAGCCCGAACTAGTAGAATCACCAAAATATTTTATTCCAAAGGGAGGTTTTTTGTCAGTAGGCACTTTTTTATATATCTTCGTTTGTTTAACTAATTGGCCTACATGTGCCACTGCTGCCTCTATACCGAATGTTCGGTGGAGGTCAAATGCCTTCTTCATAATTGCTGTAAATTCTCTTTTATTGTATTTAACGTTACTTTCCGCCAATCTTAATTTCAAATAAAACGGTAAAAAGTATTCATCATTGTACTGTTGTTTAAATGTCTGCGGAGGGGCCTCTCCTGCTGCCAAGTCGATGGGAATATCGCCGTCGTCAAAATAAATGGAAACTTTTTCTCTGAAGCCTTCTTTGATTTTTGTCTTATATGTGCTTGATGTAATAGGGGCCCACGATGCTTTCATACAATTTCTTGTTTCATAAATTGTGCCATAGGTGCTGGTTTTAGGATTATTTATTAAAGATACGTACATGTTCCACAGGCGCGCCTTGATGCTCTCGTAAGAGAAAAATTCACTTTCATAAAAATAAGTAGAAAAAACACTATTGTCTTCTAAACTAACACCGAAACGTGACATATAGCCTTCGCCATGACCAAGGGCCGCGGAGGCGCCTTTCCAGGGCTCGCCTGTCATAGCGGGCGAATCTATATTTGCAATTAATCTCCATGGAGCATTTTTATCCACATAAAATCCAAATTTTGCTGCTGCTTTCAAATATTTACTAAAAGAGGGTGCTGATAAAAACCGTCCATAATTAACCAAATCATCGCCGTGAGGCAAATTTTCCATTTCAATAAAAAGACCGCTAATGGCATTTGGGCAATGCGGAGAAGTGATAAAAGCGCTCTTGGTGACAGGAAATTCATCTGACATTAATTTAGTATAATTCAAAAATTCCCGCGCTAAATCATCGAAATTTCTAATTTTTCTATTTATTCTTGACACATTTATATACTTATTTGCGAATATTTCAAAGACATTGTTAATGAAATGATCATTATAGGCTTGATGTATACTTACAAAACCCGATGTAGGCACAAAAGAGGAAAACATATCAGTAAAAAGTCTTTGTCCGGATCCTCCTGGATTGGTGGTGGCCATGGCGTTATCTATAAACTCTTTAAGATCTTTGAATGCCGCGGCAACAAAATCTAAAACTAGAATTAAACCTTCTCCGGGTAATTGAGTCAAGTTAATTTCGGAAGGATAAATGGGCGTCCCATATATATCCACTTTGCCATAAAAAGGTTTTTCATATAAAATATCTAGAGGAGTAGGATCGAGAAGACGAGAAAAAGATTTTTTTCTGTACAAAAGTCGCTGTTCAAACATCTGTGGTTCAGCAGTAGAGTTGTTAGCATACGGTGGAAGAATGTTGTTGGCCATTAATGTTTATTCCCTTTTTGATAATTAGTATACTTATCTTATTTTTAGTAACTCATTTTTAACACCGCTCTCCTTTCGGAGCACACGGGTTGGATGGGGGCTGCGACTGAGGAGTATTGCTTATAGCGTCGCTCGTGTTTTGTTCTGCGCCTTTTTGTTTGCCCTTTATTTCAGCTTGTTTCTTGGGAGGTACATCTGCGAGTTTCTCGGCGCCTTTTTTATCGGCGGGATCTTCAGCTTTTTTGTTTTTTCGAATAGCCATGTCGGATAAAGTTAATATGCCTGCGACGCGTGTTTCCCATTTACTATCGCTTATACTTGTTTCGACGCTTGTTATTAAATAATATCCTCCGTTCAGAATATTCTCTTTTTCAAACATATTACCACTGATTAATGCAGTATTAACATAAAACATCGCTCCTACGTAAAAATATGGATTCCCTATTAATGTTGCTTCGCACTTAAACATTTTAGGTTGAATTATTCCTCTTCCGCTGACTGTCTCATCTTTGAGTTGGTCTCTCATTAATGACATAGCAAAAAGCTGGTCCGTTTGTTCTACAAATTTTATGCTTTTTAAGATTCCTCTATTGGGGCCGCCGACTACGAAATGTGGTATCCCCTCTTCTTTGTCCAGGGTCGGGTCTGCTAGCATAGAATTTTTATTATCGCTCTTCATGCTTGCTCGCATTCGATAAGGATCCTGTGTATAAGGTGTTAACAGGAACACATTGGATAATTTATTGATAGGTAATCTTCTTGCTGCATTGTAACTTTTCTGGTTTTTGGAACTTAAATTCAAGATAGGGTTCAGATGGACGCCTCCTTTAACAGTGCTTTCTAGAAATTTTTTTGGCAAACTAAGCGGTGTAAGGTTGAGTTTAAATTTTTTGTTAGACGTTGGATTAACCATTGCGGCGCCCTCGGCCGCTTTGCCTCCTGGTGCACTTATTTTTTGTACAATAAATGCAACTAAGTCCCGAATAAATTTTATAAGAGGGTATGACTTTTTACCTTCTTTTACAATTTTGTTAGCTAAAAATTTTGTAAATACCTCTAAAGATATTGGAAGAAAATATAAAGATGCTATTGTCGCAGACTTAGCCATTGGGGGGCTGTAATCTATGTTGCCAAGAATTATTCTAAAATCTGGTATTTGGTGTTCAATGTTTTCACCAAAGTTGCCGTAGCTAAATATGTTTGATATTAAATCACCCAACATGAAAAACATAAGTTTCTCGCCCTTGGCACTATCGTCTGCAGAGAATAATTTTGCTTCGCTCCCAACTTTTTTAAAAGTCTCAATAGCGTGCTGAGTGCCTTCTATATCACAAAAAACTTCTGTTACCCTAAGAGGTTGTAGCTTACCCATCATGTTATTAGTTGCATCTTTTACATCAATCTTCCCTGTGGACGCGGGTTGCATGCCATTAGCTGCGGATTGTGCTTCCAGAGCTTTTTCTTTAGCATCTGCAGTTTCAATATCGGCAAGAGTTTCGTCTCCTTCTTTTTTAGCTTTTGCGGCATTTTCCAGTGCATCTAGATATTCTGTGTAGCTTTCGAAGGCCTTATTCCCGTGTGTGTTTATCCATCCTACTTGATCATTTTCCATTAAATTTTGTATGTGCGCAAATAAGTTTTGGGCGCGCATGTTTGTTTCTAGGGCTTCTATCCCTTTTATTATTTGATTTCGGGCTATTTTTAAATCCGCTGAATATTTTTGTGAACTCTCAATTTGTTTCTGTATCCGTAGCGCTTCGGCCGCCATCATCATATCTTCGTGTCCCCCGGTCTCCGCGTCCAGTTGGGTCAACGACATGCCGGAAGCGATATCGGCCAGTTGTTGATCAAGAAATTCAGTTATACCCTTGTGTTTTCCCATGGTTTTCCTATAAGCCTCATAATCTTTTGAGATTTCTTTTCGAACATCTACAAAAGCATTATCGCCTTTCGCTGCTTTTATAAGCTCCATTATTTTTTTTCGAGTTGCGTGAAGTTTTTCAAGAGCCTTTTTCTGTTTTTTTAAATCCGAGTATTGCTTTCTATTCGCACCGAAAGCCTGTTTTTCTTCATCCCAATTTCCGGTTGCTTCAAGCTTGTGCAACTGAGCCTTTAATGTTCTAATGTTTATATCATCAATATTATAGCCACCCATAATATCGGAACCAATGCTGGACATCGCTGCTTCTAGGGCACCTTCATAGTGCCCAGTTATCTTTACAGAACCGTCCTCCATGAACTCCATGTCATGTTTGCTTAAAGTGCCGATAAAATTCATTTTAGAGTTATTTGCAGCAGAGGCAAATAATTTTCCTCGTGAAGTTTCTGTAAAGATTGGATTATCTTCATGGGCACTCCACCCTATTGAAAGCTTTATTTGAAAGGCGGCCGGGTAAGATTCTGCTTTTGAATCTGACCCTGTAATGTTGCCAGAATGCCTAATTAAATCTGCATATTCAACTGAGTATGGCTTTCCTTTAATAGTGGTCTCCCATGATTTAAATAAAGTTTTTACATCGTTAAAAACAAACTTAATTGTAACGCGCATCATTTGAGCGGCAAAAGGATTTTTACTCACGCCATCCATCTTCATAGAGACGCTTTGTATTCCAGCGTCTCGGCCCCGGAAAGGTGCTTTTAAAAGCTCTCCCGGATTCCAATCTTCTTGAAAATTAGTATAAGAGGCAAAAGGAAGAAGCACCTCGGCTGCTCGTTTTTTATCTTTAATATAGATTTTATAAACTTCTATCTGTGGTACCAATTGAGCATATTCGACTGGGGTTCCCTCCAAGAAAGTCATAATATCCGGCGACATCGTTAATCTATTTATAATATTGTTGTCTTTTGTTGACACTAATTTTATAAATTTACTAGGATTCATGTTTCTTTTGAGCGGATGTACAAGGGGGTACATATAATTCATCAAAAACGCTTGTTTATACCAAGATTTTTTTAAATTGGCGTCCTGTAGTTGACGTTCAGCTTTGAAATCTTTTTGGTTTTTTAAACTCATTATATTTATATTTCCAGATATCTATTCAAAAAAGTCCAAAACAACATGTAAAGGTTTTGGAACAAGAACAATTTCTCCTGGTTCAAAATCAGATTCTAGCGGTAGTTTATTAAACCAGGGGATGATCCACCACAAAGAAGGGTCTCCATAATGTTTGTTTGCGATTTTATAAAATCTGCTTCCAATTCCCCATATCTCATTTTGAATGTCTAATTGTCCTAATATATTGCTAGAAGGATAATCCATATTGGAAGTCGTAAAGTGTTTTATAAAACGCACATCTCTATTAGAAAGCTGTTCGGCATATTGTCCTGAACTATTTTTTAAAACATTTCTGTTTGTATATCGTGAAAAATTAAAAGCCATCTATGTATTTCCTTTCCCAGTGCCAAAAATAGCATTGGTGCCTTGTTCTGGTGGTGCGTGAGGAGATACGCTAAGATTTTGTGTTACTTGAGCGTTCATTACGTCCGACCGCGGGCTATGTGGGTTGGCATCTCTTTCTTCCATAGTTGTGGGGCCGTCTATGGCAGAATTAGCAATTCCTACTGTGGGTTCGGTCTCGGGTGCGACTTCTCCGATGCGCGCGTCGGCACCTAAATTACCAAACTCGCCAGCATTGTAAGGAAAATTATTGCCATAGCCATTCGGACTAAATTGTCCATCGTACCATCCTACAAGTTTGTCATGAATCACTTGAAAAGTAAAGCTAACTTTAATTTCTCGTGGTAATGCGCGGTATGTGTTGTCTCCTCCTTGCTTTCCAAAAGCAACATTTTTGGCAATTGTTCCTAATTCATGAGTAAAATTGGTGATATAACCCGTGAGGCCCGTTACACTGAGTGGTGAGGCATTCCCAAGATCACCGAAGCTTGAATAGCTTCCAACATAATTTCCATATCTTATTCTAAAAAATGGAGGGGCGCCTAAAACAGCAGTAGGATCATTATTTATAGTCCATCCCGTTGAAAAGTAAGCAGGATATAAAAGCTGTGTTAGTAAGTTTACATTACGTACATTATTAACAACGCCGCCCGGGCCATCAATAATATGGTGCGCTCGACATACAAAGTTAATACCTAGTGATCTTGTTGTGTTTTTATAAATTGGAATGGGATCCATACGGCCGTATGCTGGTTCTCTGGTGTAGTCCGGGTTGAAAGTTTGTCGAATTGTTAAGTCTTCCACTGGAATTGTTATCGTTTTACTGCCGGCTGGGGTGCTCCTTAGCCGTACGTGAAGAGGTTCAAATGAAAATACCTTATATGACTCTTTAAACGTTGATACTGGTGTGCCTTCTCCCATTCTTTACTCCTATCTAACCGCTTGTCTCATGTGCATATCCACATTATCATTAATCATTCTACTTATAACTTCGCCGTCTATTTGTATTACATTTTCTATGTGAGCTTTAAGCCCACCGCCGCCGGCGCCTCCTAAAATCTGGACAAGATCAGCCACTGGATCGGCTGCACCGCCCGCGGGAATCTGGCCCCTTGCGCCACCGCGAAGCTTCGGGTTGATGATGGGCGATTCCGTCGCGGGATCCACAGTTTCAGCGAGGTCAGCGTCAAGGTCTGTGATGCCCATCATACGTGCCGCGCCCTTAATCCCCGCCAAGCTGCCGGCGAACATTTGAGTTAAAATTCCCTCTATGGGCTTGCCCGCCCTTACCTGAGCTAAGGCTGTAGCATACATATCAGCGACATCAGCCTGCATGGCCACTACGTGTCGTCCTATATATACTTCGGCTTCCTCACCAAGTTGAAACATAGTTCTATTAGCAGCATGACCGGCTGCTTCAATGTGCTTAAAGGCGCCTTGCACTAACATCATACTTTCTCGTGCTGCTTTAAATTGAGTATCTAGAGCGACTGCATTTTTTGCGGCGCCTTCGCCCGTTTTCGCGAACATCTCGGCATAAGATGCTGAGTTTTCATCAATTGCTGCAGTTTTTTCTTTAATAACACTTTGCTCGCCAGACAGCATCGCGCGCGCTTCTGCGACACTCTTAACACCTAACGCTGAAGCAATTGCTTTTTGCTTAAAGCGATCCATGTCTGCGAAACTTTCGCCGCTAGCTTCAATTGACTCCCTTATCATCGCAACTCTTTCTTTTTCATTGGCGTTAACCAAGTCCAAAGTATTCAAGTAGGGGCCACCCAACATTGCATTTAAATTACCAACTGTAGAGGCGGCTGTATCTATATTATCAAATTGGCCAGCCATCTGGAGAAACGTTGACACTGATACTCCTGTTTCGCCAGCAGTGACGGATAATTCTTTAAACATTTCTTTAGCTTCTGGTAATGAATAAGCGGCTAAATGGTCCATTGCGGCTACAAAATCTTTGCCAACAACATCAGTTGCTTGTCCGGTAGCGGCGGCTATACCTATAATTTCTGCAGCTACAGATTGGCTCTCTTTAGTGATATCAGTGACCCTAAATGTCTTACCAAGTATATCTACGGCGCCTGCGAAATTTTCTGTACTAAGCCCTGCGGTTTTGGTTGCGGCGGCTATTTCTGCTAGTTCATCTACAACTTGAATATTTTGGCCGCTAAGACGCCCCATCGCGGTGCCAAACGTGCGCGATTTGGCGGCCATATCCTTATAAGCGTCTCCAACTTCTTGACTTCCAATCCCTAAGTGTTCTAAATTTTTTTGCATCCCAATCATACGTTCGCTCATGGTGGCAATACCCGGGATCCCTCTACGGACTGCTACATCGTAACTCATAACTTGGCCCGTAGTTCGAGCAAGTGCTGTTTGCTGAGCATTAATTTGTTTATTGGCCGCGGTCATCTCTTGTTTCCAGGTTTTTAGTTTTTCTGTGGTTTTGTCGAGTATATCCCCGCCGGCGCCGACTGCGAGGCCCGTCATCACGCCGGTACCGATGCCGGCGCCGCCTTTGCCGCCTTTGCCGGCGGTCTTGGCGGTCTTACCGGCGACCTTGGTGCCCTTGAGGCCCTTGAGGCCCTTCAACGCTTTGCCGCCGAGGAACATGGTACCGAGAGCCGCGGCAATCCCTATCATCATATCCTTATTCTCAGACATGAAGCCTTTAGTCTCTGTTTGACCCGCGCGTGTTTTCCTATTAAGATCTTCTCGTAGCGATGTTTCTTTTAAAAGGCTATTTACACGTTCTGCTGAATCGGCGCTGTGATCTTTTAGAGAATCGCGAATCTGGATAAGTGCATCGCGTTGACCTTCAGAGGCTATTTTTGCTCGTTGGTCTAGATCTACACTTAAAATTCGTGAATCGAGAGATGCCTTCATCGCGGCATTAGCGGCTTCTGTCGCGTCTTTACCTTGCGCGAGGGATAGAGCTATACGTTGAGAAATTTCAGCATTTTCTTTTAGTTGGGTGCCTTGGGCTAAGAGTGCTTTTAACCCTGCTTCTAGCGTTTTTTGCAGTTGGGCGCCCGACGCATTCGCTTGGTCGATTGCTTGTTTTAATTCAGCTGCTTGTTCTGGTGTTAGTGCCATAGGGTGCCCTTCTTATAAACTGCTCTATTATAATTAGTTGAGGGCTTTATTTTTAACTATGTTCTTGAACGCATCGCAGATCTGCGAGCTTCGGTTTCTTCTTCTTTTTGTTTAACTAGTCTCTCAAAAAACCATTTGCGCAAACCAACTGGAAGATTGTAGGCTTCGATCAGACTCCAATTACCATGATATTTCATCAAAAAGAACTGCTCATATACTTGCTCCATGTACTCAAGTGACAAACCAAAAAAAGTCTGTATTGAGAGGGACCTCCATGGCCCCCTCGTGGGTGCATGTTGAACAATCAAAAGGGTGCTTCATATTAAGAGAAGGTATTAATTTTTCGTATATTCTTTTTATATAGCGCCCATGCAAAGCGGGTAGTGTATTAATAAAATCATTTAAGGGAGCGGCATCTCTTATACCATTAACTGAAACAATTACTAGTCTTAAAAAATCGCTTGCCGGCGTTTCAGGAAAATTCATTTTCTTTTTATGTTCTTGGGTTTGTGCAATTTGCTTTTCGTCTTTTCCGGCTAGGAATCGAACTTCAATTACATATTGCGTCCTGGGTAGTGGAATTAAAAAAGTGCCTGTGTCTCCTCTTTGAATTTCGTGTTCTGCCATAAACTCATCAGAAGGAAATTGTATTTTTAAAGAACTTAAATCAAAAGCATAGTCTTGAGTTTCATCACATTTTGGACATGTGATTGTAGTATCGTATATAACACCATAGCCATGCGCGCGCGCTGCCACAAGTAATGCATTTTTATCTCCTAAAAGCAAATCATCTACTTTTATTTTTTTATCTACAATAATACTTTCAAGCATTCTATCTAAAGCGAGCCCTTTTCTTAGTAAAGCCACAGAAGTTAGAATATCTTCTTCTTTTGTAGTTAGGTGTTTAATTTCTATAATCTCTTGATTAAAAAGAGGGTGGTCTGAAGAATAAAACTGTCCTTTACTTGGAAGTTCAACAAATTCAGTGGGAGTTATAAACTTTAAACTTCCTTCTTCTAAGTTTGGTTGTTTTAATTCTTTATCTTGCTCTGTGGGGGGTGTCCCGAGCCTATTTTCATTAGATCTTGCACTCATTTTTACCTCGTTGTGTTTTTTGTTTAAATCTTATAAGTTTTAAAAATTGCGAGCTAGCCATCTTGAGCCTTTGTCTGCCCAATTTCTAAGATTGCTTTGACGCCCAGCTTGCGCGGCATCCAATCTTCTTTCTAAGTCTCTTTCGCTCCAGCCCTGTGTAAATTTAAAATTCTTATATGCAAAAGTTAAATCTATAGTAGCTAGCTTGCTACTATCATAGTTGACGTCAGAAAAATCTACCCTTGTTAAGACTGGTTTGTAAATATTCCATTCTCCATTAGCGCCTCCGTGGCCATCTAATTCAAGGATTGTAATAATTTGGGGGCTGCCTTCTATATAACCATCAATAAATCGTGTATAGCCTTTGCTGACGGCGCCTTCTTCAACACCTAGTGCCGCTTCTTCAAATGTCCATGTTTTCTGCATCATAGCTAGTGCTGCTTGGATGTGGCCGGCCGTATCCGCGCCTTGTGAGCCAAATATGTTGACATCCATTAGAGTGACTTTAAGATCTTTCGTTTGAAATCCTTGTGTTGGATAATCTATTTTAGCATAATCTCCAGATTTTAATTGATATTCGCCAATTTGAGTATCTATCTTAGTATACCCTGGCCGGGTGAAATTTTTAACTAAATAAGGAGGAAAATTATTTATTCCTGCTCCTCCGAACATTAGATCACTAAATAATAATATAGCTTCGAAAGCTCTTTTCGGTCTTACATTGGAGTTACTCCAAAATTGCCACATTCCAGGAGAAAATATATCGCGTTCAGCCATTTTGTTTACGCTTGCCCTTTAATGGCCCCCATTTCTTCTCTATACTTTTGAATACGTTCTAGTTGGGGGGTACCTTGACCGGTCATAATAGCTCGTGGTTCTCTGTTTTCAGCGGTGCCGTCGCCTTCATATTCGGCCCAGTCATAGGCAAAAGTTAGCTCAATATTAATCATCTCTTCGGTTTCATAGGAGAGATTACCAAAGGTAGCCGCCGAAAGCCAAGCATTATGTAAAGTCCAACGTTCAATTTCTTGTCCTGCTCCATCTAATTGCGCAATTGTCGGAACACCGACCGCAAGATTTGAATCCTTCTTTGTCAGAGAAGTCGATGCATCTATTTCGGTGCCAGGAATAGCATAGCCAGAGGCTTGTAAAATTTTAATGATTTTAGCTGAAGCATCTGGGTATACAGGATCAACTAATGTCACCTTTACATCTGCCCAGGTTACTCGGCCGGGATATTTAAAAGTGTGAGCAATATATTGATGCTCCACCGCCTTGACAGTGAAGCTTGGTTTGTCCACCTTTGTGACAACATATGTGGGAATATGATCAAATACCAATACCCAGCGAAAAGTTCGTTTGGGGTCTATCGTTGTCGAACTCCAGAAATTGGTCTTCTCGGCCATTTTTTAATATCTCCTTTTTATCCTCTATTAATAAATAGAGTTAAATTAAATTTTTAGTCCTCAAAAGATGCTCCTGAGTCTGTAATAATGAAATCAATTGCGATATATTCAATTGCTCTCGCTGGTTTTATGTATAATTTCGCATATAAGATATTTCTATCGATGAGATCTGGAGTTGTTGTGGTGTCGTCCAAGATCAACTTATATTCTGTAATACCTAAACCTGCCTTAACGTCGCTCAAGAAGGGGTTAACTTTTGATTTAAATCTATTCCACGTTACTTGAACATTCTGATCGAACAAAATTGTCGCAGCAAAACGTGAAACTTGCTTTTTCAAGAAAAGAACGAGTCTCCGAACATTAATCCGGTCAAGCGCCGATGGAGTTAACTGTAAAGTTTTTTGTCCAAAAATTACAATTCCTTCTGCCGGGAATGAAGCAATAGGATTAATGTTTATCTCATAGAGCCTGTCTCTTTCTTTTGAGGTGAGGCGTTGTTCCACACCGACTACCGGGATGCCGGCGGCGCGGTTTACACTTAAGCCACCGCGCGTGAAGCCCGCAGGAGCAAACCACAACTGTGATGTTGCCTCTCCGTAAGACATCGCGCCCAAGGCTGCAACTGATGGGGGTGCCCATAGGGTAGCTCCGTTAATTGTATCACGGATTTGAACCCATGGATAATAAGCACATCCATAGCTGCTATTAATCTTTAAGTAAAGTTTCTTATTATTAATAACGTCGTCGATACTACCTTTTCGATTGGCTCTTGTGGCACTGCTTTGTGCGGCTGGTGTAAAACCACCATACAAATCAATAATGGCCAACGCATCAGCGCGGGTCTCGGCCATGTCGACCAACTTAGTGTTAAGGGTATTATCCGTCACACCAGGCATCGTTACCAAATTAAACTCAACAACCTCTGGGTCGCGCAAAGAGTCGATGGCAACATTGACTGAATTAAATGCTGCATTGTTTTCTTGGTTAATGTCTGCAGTGCTTAATACTCTATTGTTAAATGGATCTTTTTCTGTGATGTCGATTCCATCGGCGCCTCCGTGCATACATGTCGTGAACCGATTCCAGCCGGCAGTTTTGCCGCCTTTGACTGTATCAATAACATTCGAGTAAGATGAAGTCTGCGGCCCACGTGTAGAGGCGTCTCCAGAAGCCGTGTGCGCTGTATATGATATTCCGGACGCTCGGGAGCCGGATTGATAGACGGCGTTGGCACCATAGCTGGAGGAGAAGTAGGCAGGGTCATCGAGGATATTTTCGTTTCTCACATCATCGAGTGAAAAAATCCATGAATTCTCAGTCGCGCTACCATCCGCATCTAAGCCATCGATATCTTCGCACTTTGTTCTTAAAAGCGCATAAACGCTTGGATCAAACAAATTAGATGAGGCGCCATAAGTAGTGTCTACGCCAAAGTAGGCGTCTTTAGGATCGCTAAGTGGACCCCTAGAAGAACTACAGCGCAAGTATAAAGACGGGAACTTAAAGCGACCTGAAACAACTGTGCTCTCCGCAGAAGATCCAATTGTTCCATAGCCGACGGCGCCCCCTGCAATAGGATTGACGCTTGCGGATTCTACAAAAACAGTATCATCGCCAGTAGGGGGAGCATTAATGCCTGCTGTCAGTGCATATCTTACCGTATCAGCACCATCAATGCTGTTTGAACCGGAAACGGCGAAACCCATATAGCGGGGTGGCCCATAGACTCCAAATGGTAAATATTCAGGTGTTGTGCCGGCGCGATCTACATCTTCATCCATTATAACATAAACATAATCAGAAATATTAAAATAATCTCCATATGCGCGGTACCGTCGATCACTATCATCCCATTGTTCAAATTTGTTACCGATCTTTTTAGCGACATAATTCTCTGAAGCAGGATTTAAATTGCAATTATTATATTGCTCTAAAACTTGAGGTGATGCATCCGAATCGCTTATCTTGCGAAGTGCAACAGTAAAAGTACCATAAGGATTGTTATCCGGATCGTTGGATGCTTTAATATCTTGAATAGATACTTTAACCTTCCGCTGAGTTTCTTCGCCTAATTCACGGGCGGCAAGGCGGAATAACTTTTGCATTTGAGTAGGATTATAAGAAGCAGTCGTGGTCGACATATCTTGTGAAATAAACCAACCAGTTTTAGCAAATTGGCCAGTGGGGCTCTTGTTGGGTCCCATGCGAAAATCGGCGCCATCTGTGCTACCGTTGGGCGTGGCCAACCTTAAAATGACTCCATAGCAGTCGCCGGCGACCGAGCCGCTAATACCGGCTGGAGAACCATTGGCTTTGGTGCCTCTAAAGCTTTTCAAGTTTCCTTCAAAAGACTCTCCAAGCCAATAAGAAGATGAAGCGTTGGTGGCTAAGTTCGAATTAGTTAAAGTTGGATTTGTATTAAATACTTTTCTAATAAAACGTGGTGAATCTGGATCGAAATCGAATGAACTATTAACAATAGTATCACCAGATCCATTTTCAATAAGCACTTTAAATGCAGGCCCGCTATCTACGGCCCTCATAAACTTTCCAAAGGATTTACCATACGTTGTTGAGCCTGTCAAAATAGTTTGACCAGAGAGAGCAATTGCTCCAGCCTGGAGATACCAAATGGCGGCGAGGGTGCCTAAGTTGGTGTCAGTCCATTTACCGGCAGTGTTGTCCCATGCGTTTGTGATGCCTCCGGAACCTTCGGTAACAAAAAGACCAAAGGCTCCTCCGTTTGTAGTTGTGCTGGTGGTGCCGTCTAGTTTTTCGGTTGACCAGCCGGCGTATCCGCCTTTCGCGTTGGCGTTCGCACTAGTTTGTCCCAATAATCTGACTATTGTAGTTGGAGAATTATTTCGAAGCCATGCTTGTGCTGCGTACGCTGCATAGGTGGGTGCCGTAAAATTTCCGAAGCGCCAAACGTCGCCGCCTTGGCCACCAGGAATTGGTTTACCAAATATATCAATAAATTCTGAAAAAGAATCAACTTGAACTGGCTTTAAGGCTGGCCCCTGTGCGAGTCTACCAATTATGGCAGGCCCCATATCTGTTGGCTGCTGGGGCAGCTGTGAATTATCAATCTCCGTGATAAAAATTCCTGGAGATATAAACTTAAACTTTTTGTATGACATGACCTAATTCTCCTTTGGCAAACATGTTTTTCTTTAATAAATAGTAATAAAATAAGGCAAAAACCTTTTTAAGATTCTAATCTCTATAAAAATCACTACTGGGGTCAAACTCTTGTGTATCCCCTGTAATTACGCGCTCTCGCGGAATTTTAACTTCTACCGCATTTTCACGTTTAACAACTTTAGGCCGTTTTTGGTTTTTGCCTTCTCCAATAAGATAGCCCAATACATCAAAACTAATTGTTGTTGTATAATTTCTCTCTTCCTCTTTGTATTGTGCAAGATTAGTTTTTTGAGCTATCTCTTTCATAAATACTTCATAAGAGTGGCCTGCGCGCTCGATGATAAATGAATTAATATGGCCTCCTAGCGTGGTGAATGGCTGTATCATTTCATTCATCTGTTGTTGATAGTTCGAATTCAAAGTAATATCATATTTAATACTTACGTATACAGGCTGTGGTATAAAAAGCGTCTCTGTTACGATTTTATTATTTTTCTTACTGACCTTTGGGTAATAAGACTGTCTTCCGGGCCTTCGATTGACATTTCCAAACTTTTTTCTATTATCTGCCACAGAAAAATTATTTGTTTTGTCTTGTACGATTCTTCTCCCGATCATAATTCTACCCCCATGGTAGGGGCCAATCATAAATGGGGGAGCCCCGTAATATTTACCTTTTGTTTTTAGGTCTTTGCTAATGGAGGACCTTTCAATACTCATAATTGGATAAATTAGTGTGCCATCTAAATCATAAAGTTCTTTTTTCCCTTTTGAAAAAAATGCGCGCTCAGGAGATGCCCAAATAATTGGTACTTTTTTCCAACCTTTGTTGGTCTCAGTGCGAATATCCATTTTTTCGTTGATAAAATCATAAAAAGCAAAATCAATTGTTTCTAGGTTCGAGGGCTCGATTAATGTATCGTTAAGAACATCGTTTGCACCTTCAACGCCGGTATATGAATAATCTTTAGGTGGCATCAAAAGTGCCCTCTCTTGCTTTCACGCATTTTGCTGCCGTTTCAAAAACTGTTTGTAAGCCGGTTGTGAAACCATGGCCAAATATTTGTTTTGGATAGTCAAGAGTCAAAATTTCGAAAAAATCGTTACCATATAAAACAAAATCACCCTCACGTACATATAAGTCCAGATCTTCCTTAAGGCGCCTTCTATGAAATTTAATCAGAATTGAGTTTCTTTTGTCAATTCCCAAATTTGATATTGTAGTATCATACCCTTCCCACGTGACAAGCGCGCTCACTCTAACGGGCGCTAGAAAGCTTTTTTCAATTGCTTCTCCATACAAGGGATGAAAATTTGTGTTTTCCACGCTAATAGGGTAATAAATAATTTGTTGCCCTATGATCCGCTCTATTAGTTCATCATTTACCTGTTTTACAAGATCGCGCTCTTTTTTTCCTAAAAACAAGGGAGGTGGTGGAGAAACCGGCTGCGACCATTTATTTTTATCTAGTGGCATCTCACATTACCCCACAAACACCTTTAATGGAACATATTTTTCGATAGTATTAACGCTATCTGAAATTTTTGCGTCATTTTCCATTAATTTGGTATATGTCAATTCGTCTAAGATGGTCTTTAGTTCTTCTCTTAGCTCTTTTTGTTCGGTTTGGGCTTGGGTAACTAATTCCTTCCCATCTAAGGTTACAGATGCGCCCGGAATTGGTATTGATGCAAATTTACTTCTTATGGTTCCTAATGTTTCTTTAGACAAAGAGAGAGCAAAGCGACGAATCCACTGTTTACCAATGGAATTGATATTATCATAAGGAACGTTCTCGAAAGGAAGTGTATTTAAGTTATTTATTCCCTCAATTGGCGCGCCTCCGCCGCGGCCGGACGTATCTCCCACGTCCCATGGATCGGAGTCTACAAAAAATTCTACCCAGAATTTATCAGGGCTCGTATCAACAATGTTGGGGAATATTCTTAATCTATTGTTTTTTATTTCATATGAATAGTGTGAATTTCTTGTATAAATCGCATCTTCAAAGGCCATGGCCTGTGCTTTGTTTTGCCATGCTGGAATTATCTGGAATGTTGAATCATCTGTCCACTGCCCATAGCTTGATAAATCACCAACTGTATTTAAACCTCCATAGTACCCATAGAAACGCCACATAGCTTGGGGGGTTTTATAATAAACCCTTGTTACATTAATTCTTTTATTGCCAACTTTATCATAAAAATCTACAGAAGAATTAGATGCTGCAGATGAAGACACAATTTGCTGTAAATCAAAATCTTGAGTTGCAGAAGATCCACTAAAAGAAGCAGAATAAATTGTTACTTCTCCGCCAAAGCCTGCTTCGGTTGAAACGCCATATCCCACTCTTCGTGCGTATGCAAACTCAAAACGAGGGAACTTAAGATTTATATTTTTGCCATATAGACTACTTCCGCTTTGAATTTGGCCATCATGATCAAAAGTGCCTGTAGTTGCACCTAATAAATCTGAAAGTGAATTTTTTGCTTGATGAATATTAATAAGATAAGAATATTCCAACACGGATTCTTCGTAAGCTGCAAAAACGCTGCCACTAGTTAATTCAATGTCTAGAACATCGCCGCCTAGCTTTTTATATGTATAGGCGACTTGTTCGGCTGCGCCCGAACAAAAATATTGAGAAAACATGGCAGATGGCGTGCCAGAGTCAGAATATAGCTGGAAGGGGATTGCCGTATTATTTTCTACATTGCTGGCAATTGTTCCAGACGGGAGCGTGACAGCGCTCACTTGAGATCGTGGATTTAAGTTTGGTACGGCCATGTAGTTAATTCTCCTCCCTATAAATAGTTAAAGAGAATAGAAAAGGTTGAGAGATGTGGTGTATTAGTTGTCTTTCTTCCTTTTCCAGATGGATTTCGTCTTAACTTTTTTTGTTTCTTTTACAGTTTCTTCTACGATATCTACAACTTCACCTACTACTGCTTTTGCGGCTGCTACTTTTCTTGCTAGCCAAAGTTTTTTCCATTTTTTGCCCATGATAAACCTCCTTTTTAATAAATAGTTTCTAAAATCCAAAATCTCAAAAAATTGGACGCGTAAAATTTTGGCATATTCATTTTTTCAAAGAAAAAAAAGCCCTCACCTTTTCAGGGGTGAGGGCTAATACTAGATTAAAAATCTATTTTATAGCTTAAGCGCCACTCTCACCAAGGAGTCCGCGAACGACGACAAGGCCGTACATATCGGGACGAACCATCTTCTTGGCATATCGAGTCATGACACCCTTGCGGGGCACGAAGTCTTCCACACCAAAAATTGTGGGAGTAACTTGCAACGGTACATAAGGAGCATATACATAGCCACTTTCAAGGAAGCTATTGCCCTTACGGCCAACCAGCAAGAGGTTACGCGGGAAGTAAGGATCGACGTAAACGTCAAACTTCTTACTAATGCTACCAACCTTTTGGCCACCTGCAACGCCTTTGTTGTCATCAGCAGTCACACTAGCTCGGAAGCCAGCCGTAAACTCCATAATGTTTGCAACTTCAGGAGAGGTAACAATAAAGTTAGCACCACCACGCAAAGTTTTGCGGTGAATCTGAGCTGAAACGTCATTGACTGTTTCAATGAGAGTCTCATACCACTCAGAAACGGTACCGGTAAAGTCGGGAGCCTTTGTATTTGCACCAACTTCGACACCAGTATCTCTTTGTACAAAGAGGCCCGGCGAACGAGACCAGTAATAAGTACTGGCTGTAGCGCCTCTAACGAGATCTTCCATGATCTCGCGGTCAATTTCAAGAGCAATTTGCTCAGAAAGAATTGACGTAAGCTCAACTTCAGCATCCAAGTTGTGATAAGCATTAAGGTCTTGCCCAAGTTCGGGAGTCCACTTTGCTTTCAACTTTTTGGTAACTGCGGTGACGGATACCGAATCAACCTTCAGGTCAATTTCAGGAATTCCTTCATCGTTTTCCAGTCCCCATGCGTCCGCACCAACAACTGCACCAAGGGCATTAGTTGAACCAGCGGCGGGTGTCCCACCAAAGTTATCACTAATTGGCCAGGTGTAACCAGTTTGGGTTTGAGTCCAGGCACCAGTCATGTTGAGTTTCACATTGCCGGTGACATTTCCAAGGCCGGTCGCAATTGCAACGACATAAACAACGTCACTTGCTCTGGATCCGGAAAAAGTCGTCAAGCGTCGAGCCTGGGTAACACCAGTAGCATACTGTCCCTGCGCAGAGCCTTCAGTTGTAACAAGGGCAACTAAGTTGTCCCGGTTAAATTGGCCAAGGTTCGGAGACGTACCAGTCAATTCAATGCTCGCAATAACAAAATCCGTTGTTCCCGAAACGAGAGCCGGATCATAACTCAGAATTGTCTGAGCTTCATTAAACGTTATTGAACCACCATCCAGTGTTGTGCCGCCAAAGGTACCGGAAGCGACAACAGTGTGAAGGAGATCGCCCGAAGCGGTTGGAGACGAATAGCCATTATTGAGCGAGTAAAAACTCGTTTCCGCGTTAAGTCCCGAAAGACTGACGCCACCAGTAATCGCTTGGCCTTCCACGCCGCCGCCGTAAAGCGAAGCATTCGCTGTGCCGGCAAGGCGCGTCTGGTTGAACGTAAAGTCCATAAAGAAAATAAGTCCTGATGGAAGGCTCATTGGTTGAACTGAAACCAGCTCGTTAGCAACGAGACCACCGAAGACGCGACGTACGATGGGGAATGCAACGGCTGCAAAACCTTCAACATCTCCACCAGCCATCGTCGAAGCTTCACGAAGAAGCTCCTTGGCCTGATTTTCGAGCAGACGAGCCATATTGTGCTTACCGTGCTCTACTCCAAGCCCTTCGAGAAGACCTGTTTTGCTCCACTTATTGAGCAGCGCAGCGCCTTCCTTTTTGAGATCGCGATTAACAATCCCTTCTGTTAATTTTTGAAGTACTGACATTGTTTCTTTTCCTCCTTTATTTATCAGTTATTCCAGCAAGAACTTTCATTCTCACCGCGAGGGGGTCAACCCTCTTTTCCTCTTTACGAGGCATAAAGGCTGAAGAGCTTTTTGTCACAACTTCGTTCAGTGATTGTGGCCGACGTTTCATGGCGCTAGCTCCCACTGCACTTTGAAGAGTTTCATATATAATTTTTGCTTCTTCAACGGTATTCGCTTTCGAAATAGTCTCGACAAGTCTATCTTTTTGCCGCTCATTCAACGAGTCGCTATTTAAAACGCGATTTTGATAATGTAACCTTGCATTGTGCAGGTTACTTTCCTCCAGTTGATGTTTCAAATGGGGGAAAACTTCTTGGTATTTATTTAATTTTTGTTCTAAAAGTTTTACTTTATTATTTAATTGTTTGTGTTCTTTAACAAGAGGTGCCGCCCCTTTTTTAAAGCGCGCCTCCTTCGGAGTGCACCCTTCTGGCCGTTCTCTTTCATCAAAGTCTTCGCAATACTTTTTGGCTGCCGGTTGATATGGCGCGCCCCGTTTCTTAGCTGCAGCTTTCTTCTCTTTTTCTCTTTCTTCGGGGGTTTTTTCTACGAATTCTTCTTGGAGTGAGCCTTCTTCCGCTAAAATGCTGCGGATCATCTCTTCGAGTTCGAGACCTTCTTCCAAATTCGATCCACCTGCGACGCAATTACCCTCAAAGTCACGTGTTTCGCCGGCCGCGCACGGTTTGGGTTGGTCGCCTTCGTCGTCGTCTCCACCGACGCCGTATTCTTCTAATAGATCATCATCTAATTCAAAGCCCTCGTCATATCGACTATATTCGTCATCATCTTCTTCTAGCAAATTATCATCAAATTCAAAACCCTCATCGTATTCACCGTATTCATAGCCACTACCACCATCTTCTTGCAAATTGCGTCCAATTGTTTCTTCTAGCTTATCTAAATCAATACTAACAACATCTCTTTCTGAGGTGGTAGCTGCATAAGGAGCTTGTTTTACAATAGATTCACCTTCGTGTGTGTCTTTGCCTTGTGCTTCAATATCAACTAGGGCTTGGCCAGGAGGAGTTGCTAATAAAGAAGTGGTTTGTGGTATATAGGCCTGTGTGGGTGCCATTGTGGCAGCGAGACCCGGTGCGGGGAGTGCCATTGGATCTTGTTCCAAGATTATATCAACTGCCTCTTTAATATCCTTTGAAAAGTATTCAATAATTTTCTCTTCGGCACTTTTTTGAGCCGCTTCTTTTAAAGCCTCGGCATCAATAATGGCTTCTTCGAGCATGCTAGACATAGACCTTCTCCTTTGTTACAAGTATCTCATCACAATAAGTAGTTTGTTTGTTTGTAAAATTCCTAAGTATTATACAATTTATATGACTGAACCGGAACCGTCCGGATTAAAGTATATCACATTGGATGTATCAGTACAATAGCCCACTACTCTTTGTACGTTTCCGGATCCGACGGGAACCGTCGTATCCATTTTTCCTGCGGTTGTGCTCATCCAAACACTCTTGCCTGCTGAAAAGTTATCAAGCTGGGAGTGTGCATCAAACCAACCACGAACTAACATTCCGTGCTGGCCCGGAGTTGTGCCTTTGGCAATGGCTAATAATTGTGTGCCGCCGGAACCGACCGCATCGGCGTCGGTTATTGTCCAGTTCCCGTCTGTATGTAAATAATATAGCGCGCCTGCAGTGAGGCTGCTTCCACCACCAAAAAAGACTGTTTCCCCGCCGCCAGTATCATTATCCAGTTTATTTGTTGGTTCGTAAACAACATCAAGTGCTACGAGAGGTTGCCCAATACCAATGCCAACTCCCATACTGGTCGCTGCCAAAACGGGATTGCCGTTGTCACTAGTTTTGTCAGCAGCTTCAATCAATAAGACTTGGTATTGCTCCGAACCGGTCAATGCCGTGGGGCCTGCAATTGTGAACCCTGAGCTTTCGCCGGTGTCGCACTTGGCTGATATTGCGCCGTTGCCAGCATCAATTGTAAAAGTTGGTGTATCGTAGCCAAAATTAACACTTCCGGAAAAAATCGACGTAGAATTGTGTGCACCTGAAATTTCTAAGTTGGCTCCACCGTACGAAAATTTGCCGCCGTCGCCGTTGCCTTGCCCGTCAGATGCTCCAAAATTAACGGCCCAGCCTGATGGGATATTTATGCCGCCGCCAAATCGTACCCATTGTGCATTCGTATCCACATTCATCAAGCCTTGAGATGGATTAAATCCGCCGGTGGAACCTGAAATTACAAAGGCGTCCACTTGGCCGTTAGCTACGTGGAATAAAGCAGTACTCCCTGTTTGAATGATCCCCCCTGTGACAAAAAGCTTGTGGCTTCCATTGTACGGATCGGTACCAATTCTTGTTGAGCCAGACACGTCGAGTTTGTATTCAGCAGGAGCGTAATTGGATCCAATCGAAAAACCGCCGTTTTGGTCTAATTGCATTCTAGTAGCCGACGCATACCTGAAAGTCATGTTTGTGCCGGCCCTGGTGTTGATATCGGTTTGACCAGTGCTTCGCTGACTTATACAATAGTTGGAGGTGTCGGCATTATCCTGGTGTGCAAATGCTGCAAAATCAGAGCTGCCGACATAGCCAACGTGGGCGCGGCCGATTTGAGCGGAAGCGTCTGTGTCGTCTAATACCAACATTGGCGTCGCTTCTACCCCTGTTATTGTGAGGGTACCACTTAAATTAAGAGTGCCGGTGTGCTCCATGGTCCCCGTAAGAAACATATTATTGACAGCTGTTATGGAACCACTCACGAAGAGGGCGTCGCCGGCTGCAGATATAATAACATGTTCGCCAAATACTGCACCTTTTGATGCAGAAAGCGAACCGGTAAGTGCAATACCCGTGTCCTGTGCAGAAATAGAGACTGCTTCGCCAAACATGGCACCGTAGGAAGCAGAGAAGAGGCCGTTAGAAGTAAACTTTAAACCTGCGTTGGCGCCAAAGCCTCCACCATCATTGTATTGTATTTGACGATCAGAGCCGGCCGGGTCCGTGGCGCCGACGCCCGATAGGCCTGAGCCGTCTCCCACAAAGGTGCTAGCTGAAATCCCTAAAGAAGCTGAGATGAGCCCCTGTACATGAACACTCCCTGTAAATTGATGAGTGGTGGTGGAACTACCCTTAGCTTTCGTGTCCCCACTAGTTACGCTGCTCCCAGGATCAAAATCTGACATTGTATCTAACCTTCCTTAATCAGTCAAGCCGGCGCCAGTTAATTCATACATATGATTCGATCCAATTCCAGTCAAATTAGCGATCACTTCAAAGCCGTTGTCGGCTGTGCCGTTTGATGCGCAACTAATGTAAACAGCTGTGCACTTGGTATGAAAAGTTATTGCTTGGTCATCAGCTTCTAGTGAAATATAGTGATGACCACCAGCCACGTTGCCGGATGAAGTCGAATTAAAGTGTACTCTTAAAACTGGGCCACCACCAGTAGAACCAGAGTTAATCACTGTGAATTCTCTAGTTACTTCCGGGAACAAAACCATATGTTCCTGACCGGTCGCTAAGACTGTGCCCGTTACGAAGGGGTGTCCTGATATTTGATATGAGCCTACGTTTCTTAGCCCAACACCGTGTCCTGGGTAAAATGGCATTTTAATTCTCCTTCTTATTAAATAGTTAGTTCAATTTCTTTTCTCTTTCGATTCTTAATTTCTCTAAAACTTTTTTGCGTCGTGCCCTTTCTTTTTTCCGCTTCACAGAAGGCTTTTCATATCGCATGCGGTTTTTGAAATTTTCAATAATTCGTTCTTTTTTGCATTTTTTTGTAAATCTTCGTATCATCTTTTCTGCACTTTCATTTTCATATTTTAGTTTAACTTCTACGTTGATAGATCTTGCGGCCATTTACTTTACCTCTTTTAAATAAGATTTTTCCATTTGTGGCCTCCCAAAGCCATGATTCCAGATATATCAACGCCAGGGTCGGCTGGGTCTGTGCTCCCCAGGGCGCCCGGTGATGGGCCGGTACCGGGGTCGCCACTTTCAGCCAAGGGCGCTACTCCTTTAAAAATCTCATCTCCAAAACCTGTGGCGTCAAGTACCTTTCTTTTTTGTTCTTTCATTCTTCGATATTTTTCTTCTTCTATCTGGTGTTTTTGTTGTTCAAGTAGCTTTTGTTGTTTGAGGCTTTCTTGGGCGCCAGTTTCTCTATTTTCCACCAAGGCCGGCGAGACGCCTCTAACCACTTCTGCTATAACGTTTGAAAGAACCCCTTCCTCTAAAAGGGTTTCCTTGACACATTGTTTAATTAATGGCTTGAGGATGGTTTTTAATTCTGATCTTTTCATTTTGTTCTCTTATAAAATATTATTTAGGGCACGATTAATTCTATCGCCTTTTGTGAAGATTTGATTCAAGTTTCTTTCGATATTCTCGCGCATAATATATGCGCCAGGTGCAGAGGGTTCAGAAACTGCGTCGAAACAAATTAATTGAAGATCCTCTTGTACTATTTGAGAGCCACTGTCCTCTTTTAAAGAGCCCAGTGCGCGGGAAGAAAAGCCAAACTTTACACCGCTTTCGTATAAGCCTCTCAAAACATTTCCGGACGGTGTGTTTAAAACTTTAATAGATCCGAGAAGATTTTTACCATCCCACCAGAGTCGATTGACCATGTGAGAAGCGTTTTTGAGGTTAATTACGCTTTCGTCGGGGTGGTCGCATTCCCCAATGGCGCGCCCCTCGTTAACAAGTTTTATATAATTCTTAACTTCTCGCGTTAATACCTTGTGAGGATAAACTCGTCCGTTGCCGTTTACAGCATCTGATTCTTGCAACTTCGCTGGAAAAATTAAAGCGCCTTTGCTGATCTGTATTTTTTCGCCCTCCGTTAAAAGGTCTTGGCAGCCGCGGTCATCGCATTTTAATTGATAAAACTCTCGTAAAAGTGTTTTTGACATCTATCTTTCCTCTTCTGCGGGCGCTACCCGCGTGTTACTAGAGCCGCCACAGCAGTGAGCAACTGGGCGTAACATCCATCTTTTCTTAATCATGATTACATTCTCCTTCATTCTTGTGGGTTATTTTAAACCCGAAATCATTAACTAGGACTCCCATTAAATAAGTAGTCCCGGAAGCCAAACAGCCTAAAATAAGCGCATTCACAACGCTATACTCAAAAGTAAATAGTTCTGTATATCTATTAATTCCAAACAAAAATATACCTGACCAAAAGCCCATACACAGTGGGCAATGAAATAATTTTCCAAAACCATATAACCAGTTTTTTGAAGGACGTATTTTATTGAAAATTGAACCGAAAATTAAAATTTGAGTTAGACCATAGGCCGCTAAAATAAAAAATATTAATTCCATTTATACCTCTTATTCTTGATACATTCCGTATAGGCCATAAGCAGTATTGATACCAGCATACTGAGTCATGGTGCCTTGACGTTTTTTGTGGGGTATTTCACCAAGATCTGTAGAATCTGCAGCGTCTGGCTCTAGAAGTTCTTTATCGAAATCCATTTCATATTTTTTGATTGCATCATAATGTGGTTTTTCTGTTAATAAGAAATTAACTACTGAGTATAACGCCATTTGAATGGGGTCGGCCCTGTCGGCATCAGTAGATTCTAAAATGATTCCTTCTAAGGATCCATAAATATTTCCGCCATGAACGGTTCCAGCATCGATTACGCCGCGGCGCGCAAGATGATCGAAGAGGCGTGACTGCGTGGCATATATATGATCGCCATATTGTTTTTTAGATAGTGCGAGTACTTTTTTATTTTTAGGAGATAAAACAATATCAATATCCGGATGATCTAAAATTAATATATTACCATCCAAGGTGCGCCGCGCCTGTAGCTTTACTCTGGCGTCGATAGGGTTTTCAAGTGTTACCTTAATAGTCATTATGATTCAATCTCTTCAACTAAAATCTGTATTTTTAAAATTTGTTGCAAAAAATCTTTATTTATTGGTTTTTGATTAGAGGCTTCCAACAGTTTTTTAACTTCTTTCATTTTTGCAGCTATTGTTTCGTCTTCTTTGAGTTCGCTTAATCCAAAAGAATTATTAATTTTTTTCTTTAAAGTCCCGATTTCTTCATTTAAATAAACTTTGAGGTCGGCGCCTCCATCTAAAAAGGAGAGAATAAATTTATTAAGTAAGACTTTTTGATTCTCTAGAAGAGTATCATTATATCGTGTATTAAACTTTTGAATAAACTTACTCACAACAAAGTTAGACATGTCTGTATTTTTTTGTCTTTTTTCGGGATTTTTGTCCAAAACTATTTTTTTTAGGAGCGCCTCTTCTAAAATAACACGTTTCTTCGTGTTTATATCTTCACCAAATATTTGTGATAAAGTTGCGATGTTTCTATAGCTTGGGACAAAGTTAGAGAAAACTTCTTTTGATAGGTCTTTGTTTATTTTATTAATTAATGTACTTTGCTCATTAAAGATTTTTTTTGTATCAAGATTTTTATATTCTTTTTTAGTTTCTTGAATAAGTTTTTCGGCTGTGCGGGGGAGCAGCCCCTTAGTTTCTAGTAAATTTTTAAATAATTGTAATTCTTTACCTAATTCTGTTCCGGCTCGGAAGCTCTCCTTTAAAGTAGATATTATTTTACCTTGTTGCATTTTATCTTTATTGATAGTTTGCTTGACAGCTTCTCTGACTAATACTTCATAAAGGAGGGCTGTGTTTCTTTTTTTATTGTGCTTTGGCATCGTCTTTTTGTTCCAATTCTTGTATTAAGTTACGTATAGTTTGATTTACCTCAAGCAGTTTACGTTCTTCATCATTATAATTAGTTTCTTTGTCTTCATAAATACCTTTTCCAAGGCCAAGGATTTCGGAGGCGCCCGCCGGTAGCATTCTTAGCTGCCGGGCTGGTAATCGCGCAAGCTCGTGCGACCCCTGTGCCGTATAATGTCGTTTCCGAGGGCCGCCATGAGATCTTCCATCCATTTGTGTGCGCCTATAGGCTTTTCCTTTAGATCGTGGTGTAACATAAGTACCATCTTTTTTAGCACTGACCCAAGCTTTTGTCCAAGCTTCATCATCTCTTTTTCCTGGTGCGGCCAGGAGCGCGCTTTCTGCGCCGGCCTCGCCTTCGGCGCCGGGCGGTGGGCCTTCAGGAATTTCTTCGGCGCCGCCCTCCTCCGGCATTCCCATTTCTCCTCCCATCTCTCCTCCCATCTCTCCTTCAGGAAGGCCGCCCATGCCACCGCCGGCGGCACCCATACCACCTGCGTCGGCTCCTCCCGCCTCTGCAGCGGCAAGAGCGGCAGCTACTGAGCTATCGTAAAATAATTCTCTTTGATTTCGTAAAAATTCCTCTTCAGACATGTCAAACAAGTTTCTTGCAATCCAACGTTTACTAAACATCCCTTCAACTGCGGTGCCGGCAACTGTAAATTTAGTACTCCATTGTTCAAGTTCTTGCATTTCAGCAATCTTAGATGGATTATGAAGTTTAATATTGAATGATAGTAAATCGTCCCCTCTATAGCCAAGTGTATATAAATGGATAATTGCAATTTTTTCTAATTCAGTAATAACGGATCTTTGAAGGCGCTGAACTGTTCTTGCAAATCGAATGTCTTTTTGGGCTAGTGTCGCCTTCTCGTCCTCGCCGCCTTCACCTCTTGATAAATAAGAGGCTGGAATTTTTAGCGCAGAAAAAAGTTTATCTCTTAAGTATTTAACATCGTCGATGTCACCAGTATATGTGCCCCCAGGTAAATTTGTAATTTCGGTACCAATTCCTCCGCGCGTAGGAATAAAGTAATCTTCTTCGATGCTCATAGGATTATAGCGTAAATCTACGCGGCCTGAGTCTGGGTCAACAACTTGATTCCTTTTCATAGAGGTAATTATGCGCTGCATATATTGTTCAACGTCTTGCGGGGGGATGTTACCTACGTCTACTTTAAAAACTCTTCTTTCGGGGGCTCGAACAATGCGGTATGCCATCATAGCATCTTCTAAAAGAACTAATTGTCGCCATATTCTTCTTGCGCCATCTAAAATAGAGGTGCCATACGGAGCAAATTTATCATTTGCTAGAATTCTAAAATGACCAATTTGCCAATTTTCAAAAGTGACACCACCAGAATTCCACTGGTACTGTACATAGTTAGGATTTTCTTTGTCTTGCCCCTCCATCCGTTCAATCTCTTGACTTGGTAGTCCAACAACTTGCTTTACGCCCAGATCTTGATCAACGTCAAGATACAAATAGAAATCACCATATTTGCACATAGTGCGACACCAACCAAATAAATTGAATCCAACATTCAAAACATTATAAAAAAGTGTATCTAAAATACCTTTTACTTCTTCGTCATTAGAATCGATTTGAAGCACTTTCTTAATGCTAGTATGGGTCGTCATTTCGTCAGCGTAAATATCTAGCGCAGAAGAAATTTCAGGAGTGTATTCCATTTGATCAAAATCCGCATAGCGCTGCAATCGCGACTGCGTTCCCATCATATAAGATGAATGATTATCAAAGGGGCTATACCCAACTCTTTCAAATTTTGCTCCACCGACATCTTTAAAAGTTTTTGAATATTTGTCTAGGCGGCGGCGGCGCAATTGTCTTGTATTTTGTGAGCGATAATTAACTAAAGGTCCCGAAAAAAGCTTAGTTAGTTTCTTATAAAGCGGAGAAGCTGCATTGCGAGGGTTTTTGTCATTTTTATTGTTGGGAGATGCCATTTAATTTATCCTTTTAACAACCAAAGAAATTCTTTCATTTTCTTTTTTTTATCAACCATGTTTTCGAAGGCCTCTGTGTGCTTTGGCCTGTCCATACCAGGTATTCGAGTATCAAGTTGTGTATTATTTGTTATTATACAATTTAAAAATGCTTTTTTATACTCTAAATCGCGTTGATTTTCAACTAAAGCTGTGTCTCGTACCCAACATCCAATTGCGCAAGCCATAACTAAATCATCATTGTAACTACGTTGTGCTTGGGGTTTTCCATTCTTCCAAATGAAAGTGTCTAATTCGTTAATCAACCTCTTAGAATAAATAGTCAACAATTTATTTCTTATAAATTCCTCAAACTTAGCAATGATTAAAGGCCGAGTCTTAAGGGAGGTGGTAAAGCCAGCAACTGCGCTTGAAGTCGTTTCCGCCTGGTACTGGTCGATATATTCATGAGATGATTTAATTGAATGATATACATTGGGGTAATTTTTTTCTATTAGCTTGTCTAGTACGGCAAAGCCTACGCTATTATTTTCTACGACAATCATTGCATTCCCATATTCTCGGCCGGCATTAAAAACTATTTCGGAAAATAAATCAGGAGCTACTTTTCCTTGGTACTCGGCAACGATCTCCATGGTCTCCAACTTGAAAGTATGAAAAACAGAATAGTCTGCGCCGTCTCCACGAGAAACATCGGCAACAAGTAAATAAGTATTTTCTTGGTTGAATTCTTCCCAAATCCAATAATTTCTGTCGATACCAGTTCTATATTTTGGTTCTTGAACTATTTTTTTCAATCTTTGTATGTCTTCTCCGTCAATAACAGTTTCGCCTGAAGTGTTAAAATTGCATTCGTATTCTTGCGCAATCTGTCTTTTGCTCATGTTCTTAGTTTCTATTTCAAACCACTCTTGATCTCTATCTGGATGTTCATCCCACATTAAACGAACAGGAAAAAATTCATTCTGGCCGCTTTCAGATTTAATATAAGTTTCATGAAACCAATCGCCTACACCATTTGGGGTTGACAAGGCAATGCATCGACCACCAGTAGAAATTGTAGGGTATAGTGCTGTCCACAAATCAACTAAATTTTCAACATGCGCGGCTTCGTCGATCACTAATAAAGACAATGATTCTGAACGACCTGCGTCAGCAGAAGTAGATGACGCTTTAACCTGGGATCCGTTGCTTAACTCAAATGAGTTTTTATTATCGACATCGATGTTGGCAATTTTTAACCAAGTTGGTAAATGTTTAATAATTCCTTTAACCTTTCGGACTAAATTTGCTGCTGTGCTTAGTTTAGTGGCGACAACGAGAACGTTTTTGTCTCGATGAAAAAGTAACATCCAAGCAATATAGCCAGCTACAATTGTAGATATGCCAAGCTGGCGCGCCTTGAGTACAACTGTAAAACGGTGATCGCTAAAGTTTTCTAATAGTTCATTTTGGTAATCATATGTTTTAAACGGAATAAGGCCATGGCCGGGATGTGGGATCTTAGCATAATTATTATTAAAATATTGAGAATTTTTGCCGCATTTGAAAACTTCTTTTAAAATTTCTTTTTTTGTTAATTGATAGCTCATTATGCTTTGGCATTATTTGTTTTCTTGGCACCTTTTGGTGCTTTAGCATTAGTTGGCTTTCCGGCACCAGGATATTTATCTTTACCTATGGCTAAAAACTTTTCTACGGCTGCTCTTAATTTTTCTTCTGAGTCGCCTGGCTTGTTCTCGCCCACAGACTCCGTTTCACCAACGCCGCCGATTGTATAAACTTTTTTAGCCTGAGCCCATGTACGAATTTTAGACATATTTTGTACTAAAATATTAGCATCGCCATCTGACTTAAGGGTGAGAGTGTTCCCGGTGATTGCTTTATATTCTTTTTTTAAATATGTTGCAATGCTTTTATAGGTACGCTCGATTTCTTCATCAAGTTTGGAATTATGATATTCTTTAAGAGAGAGTTCAGTTTGATAAGTGACAATGAGCTTTGGACCGGTGATTCGAATTTTGAAGCCGTCCATTGTTCTAGAATCAAGCACGGCATCTCCTTCTTCGCGCTTAAGACCAATTTTTCGTGCCTTACCATCAGCAGCATATTTTTCATATTGTGAACCATCATAAGCATTTGCTGCTGCTTGCGCTAAGCCCTTTACGATGTCATTTACAGATACAGTTGCCATTTAACTTTGCTCCTTGTCTTTTGGTGGTCGCCAACCCTCTAACCATTTTTCTTCGCACCCTTGAACATGTTGAATATAGCAATTAAAACAACATTCAAACTTATTCATATAGAGGTCATCTTTTATCTCAAAGGAAAATACTTCACAAACAGGGCATTTCCTTTTAATCTCCTTAGTAATTAGATTCTTGGGAAGGAAAAAGCCGTCTTTCTCAACTTTCTCTTCTTGTTCTTTTTTTTTGTATTCTTCTTTATAAAATTCTTTTAGTTGCTCTAGATATTCTTTTTCTTTTTCATCCGTCCAAAATGATTTAGGATTAGCAATAGCTTTTTTGCCAAATTTTTTAGCAATGGCCTTTTCAATTTGTGCTATTTTATTAAAATCTTTTGATTTCACAAACCCTCACTTAAAATTATTTACGCTAAACGAAACATTTCTACATCGCCTGAAAAGGCTAGCCCAAACGTTCCGGCGCCGGCGGCGCCTGAGCCGCTTGGTTGGATTACATTGCTACCTATGATTGAAACATCGGCGCTGGCCGACAACGTGATAGTGCCTTCCCGGGGCCCACCGCTGCCCGTTGCCAAATTGATAATTGAAAATTTAACCATAGAGGTGTCGATCTCGCTCAGGCTTGGGAAGTAAGCCCTGTAGGTCGTAGCGGTTTCGAGGTACAGTGTAAAATCAATGGTTGGCGTGCATCTTATTACGCCGTTTATTATCTGGAGCCCCTGCAGATCGTCTCCATTCTCGCGGTTGGATGGATGGCCTCGAACTGCGCCTGTGACGCGTGGTGATGTAGTATATGAATGGTCCGGACTAAAATCTATCAAACAATGCCGAACCATGGGGCTATCATCATCTATAATTTTCAATACTATCCCCACTGGCTTTGCAACTTTCTCATTGGTCGGCATCATCATCTCGGCTTGAGACGGGGGCGAATGATATAGAATGCCGGCGAATGCGCCCGTATCCAACAGCCAAACGGGACTTCCTACGAAAGGGCCGTCAGACGAATTCCCGAGTACACGGGCGCGCACCTGGCCTCTCAGAAGCATTCCTCCTTCGCTTGGTACAACGACATCCCCCCCGGCCAGCCATTGGTTCACATCAGTGGGGGTGCCCATGGCGAAGCCCAATAGTGCTCCCTCTCCCAGAGCCGTGTAGGTGTTTGCGTTGGCTTTGACCCAATTGTCGGACCCTGATAAATAATAAACAAAACCCGAATCAACTGTTCCATCAGAGTTGTCACCTGTCCCATGATACAAAATACGGGCACCAGGCTGTAGAACCGTATTTTCTTCGATTTGATCGATCTTCATTACATTTGTTTTTGTTAATATAAAAGACCATAATTGTTTTAATGAAAATCGGCTGACGCCTTTTTTTGCTTTTCTAGCCACTATTTGACTTCTTCTACGGCATAAACGACCGCGAGAGTTAAAGCAATCCCAGTAAGTACTCCACCAATAGTCCACCAAGTTGAATAATCATTTGAGTTTTCAAGAGCAACTTTGCTTAATCTATTGATCTCATTATCTTTGATGTCGATAATTGCTGTATACTTTTTATCCATTGTGTCTAGGCTAAGTTTCGTATTATCTAAAAGCAATTGCATTCGAAGATGTTCTTTTTGAACCTCGAAGTTAATTCTTAATATACATTCTTGTGCAGAGAAATCTTTATCAGCAAAAATTTTAGCTGCTGCCGCCGTGTTTAAAAGTACGCCGTCATAAGGCGCTTCTTCGCCCTTTTTAATACCGGTAACTTTTGGGGTTTCATCTGGGGTGGGGGTGTCAGCGAATAATATTGCTGGAAAAGCCAGCATAGCAATTAGTATTGGTATTATTAATTTCATTCGCCCTCCACATAATCAAATCCGAAGCTTTCACTAATTTTTTTAGCTAAGGCATCAGGATCATTATAATATTTTTCAACAATTTTTTTAACAGATTTTTTCTTTTTTTCGTCTAATTCTTTGTTGTCTTTGGCAAATTCTTTTTCAAGATTAGAAACTGTTTTATTATATTGTTCTAAGATTTCATCTCTCTTCTTAAGTTCTTCTGCGTGTAGGCGGTTAATTTCATCAATTTGCGCTTTGTAACTAGCTTCTCGAATCTTTAAAATTTGTTCAGCAACATTTTTTCTTCGGAGAACAACCCATGTAAACAAAACCGCCAACACAACAAAGGGTGCTTTCCAATTGTGCTTAAGCCATGTCCAACATTTTTTTAAAAACTTTTTAATAATTAAGAAACTCATTTTACCAATCTTCATCATCGTCGTCCCAAAGGGCCGCGCTCTCTTCTGGTGTCATCGGAGT